>Ga0307379_10005530_pt1 | contig 17587 bp, 16 predicted proteins | sample UN2MG_FD_202237 | JGI IMG/M metagenome (GOLD analysis project Ga0307379, IMG submission 202237) | Soil microbial communities from Risofladan, Vaasa, Finland - UN-2 | ecosystem: Environmental > Terrestrial > Soil > Coastal area > Acid sulfate soil | place: Finland: Risofladan, Vaasa | collected... | reverse complement strand
CCGTCGACGATACGGTCGACGAGCCGGCGCCGCAATCGACGGTGCGGGTGCTGAAGACAAAGGCCGCGCTTGCCGGTGTGGCGCAGAGTGACATTGTCGAGACCATGCGCATGGGGCTGAGCGGCGAATACGTCACGCCGATTCACAGTCGTGCCGCCAAGTATGAAATTCCGGTCCGGGTAGCGTTGCCTCCCGAGCGAGCGGGTACGCTCGATCAGGTACTGAAACTGGCGGTGCGTTCGCGTCAGGGAGAGCTGGTGCCGTTGTCAGAACTGACGCAGGTATACCAGACGGAACGCGAGCAGACGATTCATCACAAGGACTTGTTGCCGGTTGTGTATGTCCTCGGGGACATGGCAGGCGAACTCGACAGCCCGCTATACGGAATGTTTGCCATGCGCGGTGATATCGCCGGAGCCGACCTCGAGCAGGGCGGAGAACTGGCCGAGTACTTCATCACCGCGCCGCGCGATCGTTATCGAGAGTACTCGCTGAAGTGGAACGGCGAATGGAAAGTCACCTATGAGACATTTCGCGACATGGGGATCGCCTACGCGGTTGGCCTGCTTCTGATCTATCTGCTGGTGGTGGCCCAGTTTGGCTCGTATCTCACGCCTTTGATCATCATGGCACCGATTCCACTGACCATTATCGGCATCATGCCCGGGCATGCGTTGCTTGGCGCGCAATTCACGGCGACGTCGATGATCGGCATGATTGCGCTGGCAGGAATCATCGTACGCAATTCGATCCTGATGGTGGATTTCGTCAAGCAACAGACTGCGCAGGGCGTGGCCCTGCAACAGGCAGTGGTGGGCGCAGCCAGCGCGAGATCGAAGCCGATCGTGCTGACGGGGCTGGCTGCCATGCTGGGTGCGTTTTTTATTCTGGATGATCCGATCTTCAACGGGCTCGCCGTGTCCCTTATTTTCGGCATCTTCGTTTCCACGCTTCTGACGCTGATCGTGATTCCCGTCCTGTATTACGCGTCGATGTATCGCCGGACGGGATAGCTTGCGTTGGCACATGCGGCCGAGCGACCCTTGTGTCCCTGGCAGGGATCCCGTCCTTACAGTGAGGTGGCGTAACCATATTGTGATAGCCGCCTTGTGACAGCTACGGGTGGTTTTTCTTCGAGTTGCTTGATGAATTGAGGCGTCGGAAATGACGATCAATTGCGCAGTGCGTGTTATTGCAGGGCGGTTTGATCTGATTTCAGTCGCATTCGGCGCGCCGGCAAGTCCTTTGTACGTTTCCAGTTACTGGCTTTGGTTTACCGTTTTTGTAGGGGCGAACCTGTTCCAGAGCGGAATGACAAGGTAATGTCTGATGGAAACCTTCCTCAGGAAAGCGGGAGTCTCCGAGAATAAGACTTCCGGCGCCTGGGTGCCTGCCCCTGGTTTTGCAGCAAGGGGCGTCTCGCAGAGAAGGAGAACGAGAACCAGGCCCGGGTCCGCTGAGCGGTCAATGACGGGCTTAAGCTGCTGTCAGCAGTGCTGGCCAATGATGGCGCGCAGCTTTGGGATGTCGAGTATGCGGATGTGTTTTTGCTGGACAGCAATGAAACCGTCATTTTGGAAACGCGAGAAGACACGGCTGACCGTTTCCAGTTTTAATCCCAGGTAACTGCCGATCTCTTCCCGCGTCATGCGAAGGTTGAACTCCGAGGGTGAGTATCCGCGGGCAGTCATGCGTTGCGACAGGTTGAGCAGGAAAGCAGCCAGGCGTTCTTCGGCACGCATACTGCCTAAGAGCATCATGACGCTCTGGTCGCTGACAATTTCCCTGCTCATGATCTTGTGGAGATGACGCTGTAGCGCGGGCGCCTCGCGCGACAGTTCTTCGAGACGGGAGAATGGGATGACGCACACCTCGCTGTCTTCAAGCGCGATCGCGTCGCACGGGTGGTTATCAGTGCTGATACCGTCAAGACCCATCAGTTCACCAGCCATATGGAAACCGGTTACCTGGTCGCGGCCATCCTCATTCAGAAGATTGGTTTTGAAAAATCCGGCGCGCACGGCATAGAGCGACTCAAACTGATCGCCGCCACGATACGCGTGCTCGCCTTTTCGACAGAAACGACGAACGCGGATCAGGCTGTCGAGTTGATCGACTTCTTCACCGGAAAGGCCGCTGGGCAGGCACAGTTCACGCAGATTGCATTTGGAGCAGGCGCTCTTGATCGATTCCGGGTCGAGCTTGGGAACGGCTTTCAGGCCAGTCATTTTTTTCTCCCCCAGAGTGCGACGGTGAATGATTTTGTATTGATGTTCTTCATTTGATGCAAATCAAGCGAGATAAGCAGGACCACGCTTAACATTCATCAGTCGGCCAATCTGGCAGTGATAATCGTTTGAATGGTCTGATGCGGGAAACTGCTGCCGTTGAACCGGTGGCTCCCCAAGTATTTTACACCGCCATCCGGTGGTGCACGGCGCATCGGCTCGAAGTGGCGTTTGAAGCGGCAAAGCTTGCGAATCCGGAAGTGCGTTTCAGGTGTTGGTTTGCCGACGCCGGTCTGTTCGCCATCGATGACAACGGCCAGGGGTAACACAGACCAAGGCTGTCTCGCCGTGTCGGCCTCGTGCCCGGTAATCGAACGCTGCCTGCACCCGGCGCGCAAATGTGCGGCCTGAGCACCGCGCTTCAGAGCTGCCCAGCGCACGTCAGAGGGTTCGAGGCCGATCAGGCAAACGTCGATAGTCAGCCGGGCAGCACTGAGTCTGAAGCAGCCGGGGGCGGCAACCGCATGGCTATATTCGCCTGTTACTGGTTACGGGTACCCGAACCTACCTTTGATGTTCGTCAACCCGCGGACCGGCACCTTCAATATAAAGTACTTCAACTTATCGTTATCAGGCACCCGCTCTGACTGAGGACATGCTCAAGCCATTATCGTCCCACCTGGTTGACACCGAGGCGCTCAAGAAATTTGACACCGCAGGCCCGCGCTATACCTCATATCCGACCGCGGACCGCTTTGTTGAGGCCTTTGGACCTGACCAGCACGCTTCCTGGCTTGCCAAGCGCTGCATCGGCGGTTTTCTCCGTCCGCTCTCGGTTTACGTGCATTTGCCGTTCTGCAGCACGGTCTGCTACTACTGCGCATGCAACAAGATCGTGACCAAGGATCACAGCAAGGCATCCACGTATCTCAAATACCTCGAAAAGGAAGTGCAGTTGCAGAGCGCGCTGCTGGACAACCGCAGTATCGCGCAGGTGCATTGGGGAGGTGGCACACCCACTTTCCTGAACGACGTCGAAATGCGTGATCTCGCACAGATGCTGTGCACGTATTTCGATCGCGGTTCCGAGATGGAATGCTCAATCGAAGTCGATCCGCGTAGCGTTGGCGAGGGCACCATCGGCCTGCTCTCGGAGCTCGGATTCAACCGTCTTTCGGTAGGCGTACAGGATTTTGACCTCGACGTGCAGAAAGCGGTCAATCGCGTTCAAAGCGAAGCGCAGACGGCACGCGTGATCACCGAAGCGCGCGCGGCGGGGTTCAAATCGATCAATGTCGATCTCATTTACGGTCTGCCGAAACAGAACGCCACCTCATTCGACCGCACGCTTGACAAGATCATTGCACTGGCACCGGACCGGGTGGCGATTTATAACTACGCGCATCTGCCGCACGTGTTCAAGCCGCAGCGCAGAATCAGCGAAGTGGATCTGCCCGATGTCAACACCCGTCTGCAGATTTTCAGCCTGGCGGTCACACGGCTCACACAGGCGGGGTATATGCACATCGGCATGGATCATTTCGCCAAGCCGGACGATGATCTTGCGGTGGCGCAACGGCAAGGACGATTGCACCGTAATTTCCAGGGTTACTCGACGCATGCCGACAGCGATCTGCTCGGGCTGGGCGTGTCGTCGATCAGCGCCTTGGGACCAACCTACAGTCAGAACGTGCGCACGCTGGAGGAGTACTATGGATGTCTGGATGCCAATATCTTGCCGGTCCTGCGCGGAATCGAACTGACCCCGGATGACCTGGCACGGCGTGCCGTCATCCAGTCCCTGATGTGTCACTTCGAACTGGCTTTCGAGGCAATCGAGATTGCGCATCTGATCGATTTTGGCAACTACTTCAGAACGGAGCTTGAAGACCTCGCGCCATTTGTGGATGCCGGGCTGGTGATCATCGACGATGAATGGATTTCAGTGACAGAGCGCGGCCGCCATCTGGTACGCGCGATTTGCATGGTGTTCGACCGTTATCTTCGCGAAGGACGCTTGCGGGCGTCGTACTCAAAGGTGATGTGATGCCCAACGAACTCGGTCTGGCGGCGGTGTTTCTGGTTGGATTACTCGGAGGGGGGCACTGCGCCGGGATGTGCGGCGGCATCGTCGGCGCGTTGTCGGCGCAGCCGGGAGGAGGCAAACCGGTGCTGCATCTGGCCTATAGCAGTGGAAGGATCGCCAGTTACAGCGTTGCTGGTGCGATCGCCGGATCGGTTGGCGGACTTGGCCTGCTGTTTTCGGATGCATTGCCGGTCCAGCTCGGCCTGTATGTTCTGGCGAACTTGATGCTGCTGATTCTCGGGCTTTATCTCGCTGGCCTGTCACCACTGGCGGCCCGGTTCGAAGCCGCCGGGCGGTTTCTCTGGTGCCGTGTACAACCCTGGACCCGGCGCTTCCTTCCGGCCGACACCATGCCGCGGGCGCTTGCGGTCGGGGCGCTGTGGGGCTGGATCCCCTGCGGGCTGGTTTACGGTGTGCTCGCAACGGCACTGCTCGCCGGCAGCGCCGCAAACGGTGCGCTGGTGATGCTCGCGTTCGGACTCGGCACCTTGCCGAATCTGCTTCTCGCAGGACTGCTGGCACGCCGAGCGGCGCGGGCATTTCAGGGCCGGATTTTCCGAACCATCTGCGGTGCGTTGGTGTTTGGTTTCGGTGTGTCAGGGCTGGCCCATGCGTTCGACCTGAAACAGGGCATTCGTGCAGGGCTATTGTGTTTTAGCTGAATACTCACTGGTTTGGCCGTATTGCACCATACGCCGGGGACAGCAGTCACACTCGCCACCATCACCTGCCAAAACACCTTGATATCAAACATAATCTCGGTATAATCGCGCGCTTCCTTGCCTCACCGAAGCCCGCAGTTCGGGAGGCTCTTCGCCCTATAGACGGGTGCTTATTCCACAAGGAGCAAAGCGCATGCGGCACTACGAGATTGTCTTTATCGTCCATCCCGATCAGAGCGAGCAGGTTTCGGCAATGATCGAACGTTACCGTTCCCTGGTAACGACCGGAAGCGGACAGGTTCATCGGGTCGAAGACTGGGGCCGGCGTCAGCTGACCTATCCCATTCAGAAAGTTCACAAAGCGCACTACGTTCTGATGAACGTAGAGTGCAATCAGGTGGTTCTCGACGAGCTGGAGCACGCATTCAAGTTCAATGACGCTGTTCTACGTCATCTCACCGTGATCATGTCCAAAGCTGTTTCCGAGCCATCGGCAATGATGAAGGAAGAAAAATCCAGGCAAATTGTCGGGCAGGCGGCGCAAGCGGCAGCGGAGAGCAAAGCGGAGGCTCCCGCCGAGGCAGCGGCTCCTGCACCCGCCGAGGCAGCAGCTCCTGCACCCGCCGAGGCAGCGGCTCCTGCATCCGCCGAGCCAGCAGCACCGGCATCGGCACCCGCGGGGGCAACGACAACTGGTTAATTGGTGAATAACGGGCTGATCCTGCGGGCAGGTTTCGTCTCCAGGGAACAGTTACGCTATACACCGGCAGGGATTGCAGTCCTGTCTTTTACCGTTGAACACACATCAATCCAACACGAAGCGGGGCAGCCGCGCGACGTAGCACTGACGCTGGACTGCGTGGCTATCGGTGACAGGGCGAAACTGATGGATCAGTTGTCACCCGGTCGTGAGCTTGAGCTAACCGGTTTCCTGAGCAATCGAAGCAGCAAATCGCGTTGGGTTGTTTTTCACGTAACTGAATTCGAGTTGAAGTAGCAAGGAGAAATCAATGTACCGTCCAACCAAGAAACGCAACGACAAGAAGCGCAGCTTTTCCCGACCCTTGTTCAAGCGCCGCAAGTTCTGTCGCTTTACAGCGGAGAAAATCGAGTGGGTCGACTACAAGAATGTGGAGCTGTTGAAAGACTTCGTCAGCGAGACAGGCAAGATCATTCCGGCGCGCATCACCGGAACCAAGACCCGATTCCAGCGGCAACTTTCGGTCGCGATCAAGCGCGCCCGGTTCCTGGCGCTGCTGCCTTACTCTGACGCTCACTGAGAAAGGCCTCGAACATGCAGATCATCCTGATGGAACAGATACAGAATCTTGGCCGCCTTGGAGACATCGTCAATGTAAAAGAAGGTTATGCCCGCAATTTCCTGATTCCCCAAGGCAAGGCCAGGCGCGCCACGGAAAGCAATATCGCGGAATTCGAGCAGCGCAGGGCGGAGTTGGAGGCGCAACAAGAGAAGGTTCTCGGTGACGCAAAGAGTCGCTCCGAGAAGATCGATGGCATGACGCTGCAAATCACGCAAAAAGCAGGTGTCGATGGCCGGTTGTTTGGCTCCGTCACGCATTATGACATCGCTGATGCGCTGGTCGCGCAAGGGCATGAGGTGCCCAAGGGCATCATCCAGATGCCAGGCGGTCCACTCAAGCAAGTCGGAGAGTATCAGATCGCGGTGGATTTCCACGCTGACGCGGTAGCGACCATAACCGTTGTCGTAGTTCCCGAGCAGTAGGTTTTATCGAGAGTTCAAATGGAAACCGCACCCGAGGGTGCGGTTTTTTTGTCTGGATTCAACCGGCGCCGGTCGTGGTGACTCCGGTCCCATTTCTGTTCGTGGTGCCGGGACCGCTGGCGGCATTCGCAGGCACGGATCGAACAGTCGATTGCCGGAATATTTCTCGCAACCGTGTCAGACGATGCGAACGGGAAGCAAAAGCCGGCCGCAACCGGATCACAGGTACCTTTGTTTTCAACACCTTCGGTTTTTCGGGAAGAATGTTATTGCGATGCCTCGAGTTTTCACTAAACTTGTGGACGGCGCTTCGCATATCCTTGCGACGCTTTTCTTGGGGATAACACATGGCGCAGGGGTCAGTTCAGCGCGTTCAGGACACCGAAGTTGAGCTGATCAAGCTTCCTCCGCATTCCGTTGAAGCCGAGCAATCGGTGCTTGGTGGCCTGCTGCTGGATAACACTACGTGGGAACGTATCGCCGATTTCCTGACCGAATCGGACTTCTATCGTGCGGACCACCGACAGATCTATCACCACATCACCCGTCTGATCGAGGTCAACCGGCCGGCCGACGCCATCACGGTGTCTGAAAGCCTGGAAAGTACCAAGGAGCTCGAAGGCGTCGGAGGGCTTGCCTATATCGGAGCGCTCGCCCAGAACACGCCCTCGGCCGCAAATATCCGCCGGTACGCTGAAATTGTTCGCGAGCGGGCCGTCATGCGCAAGCTGGCGGAAACGGCGACCAATATTGCGGAAAGCGCCTACAACCCGATGGGGCGTGAGCCGGCCCAGTTGCTCGACGAAGCCGAGTCACGGATTTTCGCGATATCGGAGCAGGGTGCGCGCACGCGGCAGGGTTTCGTTGAGATGCAACCTGTCCTCACCGAAGTCGTAGAGCGCATTGACCTGCTATACAACCGCGACAACCCATCGGATGTTACCGGTGTGCCCACTGGATTTGCAGACCTGGACCGAATGACGTCCGGATTTCAGCCTGGTGATCTGATTATTGTCGCAGGACGCCCGTCCATGGGGAAAACAGCGCTGGCACTGAATATGGCCGAGCACGTCGCGCTTGATGCAGGGCTGCCGGTTGGCATCTTTTCCATGGAGATGTCGGCAACCCAGCTTGCCATGCGACTGCTGGGTGCGATCGGAAAGCTTGACCAGCACAAGTTGCGCACCGGCAGACTCGCGGAAGATGATTGGCGGCGTCTTACCGACGCGGTCGGCCGGCTCAGTGAAGCCCCCATTCATATCGATGAAACGGCGGCACTGAATGCCCTTGAGTTACGAGCCCGCGCCCGGCGTTTGCATCGGCAGTATGGCCAGCTGGGTATGATCGTTATCGACTACTTGCAACTGATGTCGGCATCATCGCACGGTGAAAACCGGGCCACAGAGATTTCCGAGATTTCGCGCTCGCTGAAGGCGCTTTCGAAAGAGCTGAACGTCCCGGTCGTAGCGCTCTCGCAGTTGAATCGGTCGCTTGAGCAACGCCCCAATAAACGGCCGGTGATGTCTGATCTGCGCGAGTCTGGTGCCATCGAGCAGGATGCCGACGTTATTTTGTTTATCTACCGTGACGAGGTATACAACCCGGACTCACCCGATAAGGGTGGGGCGGAAGTAATCATTGGCAAGCAGCGTAACGGTCCGATAGGTACGGTCATGCTGACTTTCCAGGGCGCATTCACGCGTTTTGCCAATTTTGCAGATCCCGGGCGATACTGATCCGTCAAGGCTCAGTTGTTTTCAAATCGCTCGCGGTAGTTGGCGTAGACGCGGTCGAAATCGTTATCCATGGTGTTGTGGCGATAGACAGCCATCAATTTGATCCATGATGCCCTGTCATCGGGCTCGCGCTTGATCTGGAATTCGAGCATGTTGATTGCGTTCTGAATGCGCCCAAGTGCGATGAAACGATCGATGTCAGAGAACATTGAGCGAGTGCTGTCCAGCGAGTCGTTCATTTCCTGGTGCAATTTCGTAGAGATTTCACCCGATGCGTCAAAAGATCCAGGTGCGGTTGTTGGTTTGACAGTGGGTGGCATATTCTGCTCAGCCGCCGGCAACTGGAGCGAGGGTTCCTTCATCACGCGCCTTTGCGTGGGCAGGCCCGGTGCATAATCCGCAGCATGATCCCTGACACTTTCGTTTGTTTCCTCGTCGCGACCGAACGTACGTTCTGATGGTTCGCTCTTAACCTGCTGCTCAGTGGAGCGCCCCAGCAACGGTGCTGCATCAGATCGGGCTTGCTCCAGCATTTCCTCGATTCGTGTTTGCCGATGCGTCATTGTCCGGCATCTGCGCCAGTGCCGGCCCAGGAAAAACGCGGCAACCCCCAGAAGAGAGAGCCCAATGGCGAAGACTGCCCATTGCCACCATGGACGCTTACCCGGCTCGATGCTTGCCCCGGGTTGTGGAGCGTCTGCCGCCAGGCGGTTTGGAGACGCGGCGGGTGTGGCTACGCCCGAAGGCCTCTGCTTTGCCGCCGAGATTGTGATTGTTCCCAAGGCAATTGCCTTCGCTTCAAGGCTAGCCAGCCGCGCATCGATCTGCTTCTGGGACACAGTGACGCGATCCAGTCGCGACGATAATGGTTCGTTCTGACCCGAAACTCCTCCGCTTGCAGGCGGCTCCGCCTGGTTGACCCGCGCGCGCAGCAGATCGCGCTGGTTCTCGTCAACGCCCCGGCTGCGACCCAGGTCGAGACTGCGCGCAAGCTTCAGTCGGAGTGTTCCCTCATGTGTGGCCGGTGTATGTGTGGTTATGCCCGACGGTTTTTCGTCCGGAACATGCCTGACGGACTTGGCGGGCCTGGCGCGCGGCGAGACAGACTGGGTATCCGACTCGGATACGATGCCTGGAACCCGTCGCAGGTCAGGTATTTTCAGTCTTTCACCGATCTGGAGCGGCCGCGCAAGACCATCCGGGAACAGTAACGGATTCGCTCTGACGATTGCCGACACGAGCGCTCCCACGGCTTTTTCATTGCGAGGATAGATGGTTCGGGCAAGGCCGTAGATACTGTCGCCGGGTTTGACAATGATCGTCGTGCCGTCCGTGGGTCTGTCCATGCGCTTTGATGTGACAGCAGCGTGGACCACATTCGGACGGGCCGGCATTAACCGCAGGTTGAAGGCACGCACTGTAACCGGGCCTCGCAAACAGCGGGCACGTACCGCGACGGAAATTTCTGGTTCCGTGACGGGCCTGGCGGTGGTGATGCGAATGGCCTTTCGGTCCGGCTCAAGCCGCATGCGAACGCCGTTGGTCAGGAGGATGTGGTCGGATTCGGGAAAGTCGCTTTGTGTGCCCGCTGAGAGACAACTGCTGTCAAGTCGTTCGGCGGGGTCGAGCACAATCCGTACGAGAGCGTCGAGTGGTTCACCCTGGGCCGAATCCACGGTGGCCCGGCCGATTTCCAATCCATGGCAGGGCAAGGTAGCCAGAGCGAACACTCCGCCAGCGGCGTACAGTCGGAAACGTCCGGAGGTGACGCAGTGCCTGGCGGCGATACAAGATGTTGTGGTTTCCGGGCGCACATTGACCATAAATTGTGCCCGAAGTGTAGCGTCACCGAAGTGCTGCCGCAAGGCGCGTCATTGCTTGCGACAACCGGCATCAGAAACCCTTCGCTATAGCGCCTCACCTGCGTAGTCAGCCAGACGAGAACGCTCTCCGCGCAGCAAGGTGACGTGCCCACCGTGTTCCCAGCCCTTGAAACGGTCAACCACGTAGGTCAACCCTGAGCTGCCTTCGGTCAGATAGGGTGTATCAATCTGCGATATGTTTCCCAGACATACGACCTTTGTACCTGGGCCTGCACGCGTCACAAGTGTCTTCATCTGCTTGGGTGTGAGATTCTGCGCTTCATCGATTATCAGAAACTTGCGAACGAACGTCCTGCCGCGCATGAAATTCAGAGATTTGATTTTGATGCGCGAACGGATGAGATCACGGGTCGCAGCACGACCCCATTCGCCTGTGTCTTCGTCCATGTTGTTGAGCACGTCGAGGTTGTCTTCGAGTGCTCCCATCCAGGGTGTCATCTTCTCCTCCTCGGTGCCGGGCAGGAAGCCGATATCCTCGCCCACGGACACCGTCACGCGGGTGATAATGATTTCCGTATAGATTTTTTGCTCAAGCGTTTGCGTTAGTCCGGCAGCCAGGGTCAGCAGCGTCTTGCCGGTACCAGCCTGTCCCAGCAAGGTGATGAAATCGATGTTCGGGTCCATCAGCAGATTAAGCGCGAAATTTTGCTCCCGGTTACGCGCCGTCACACCCCAAACGGCATGTCGCGTATGAGAGAAATCCCTGACAGTTGCCAGTACCGCGGATTCGGCGGACGACTCGATAACCCGCGCCTGAAATGCGTCACCGGTGCGTTGAAAAACGAATTCGTTGCGTAATAAACTGGAACACAATGGACCGCGAACCCGATAGTAGTCGTGTCCATCCTGTTGCCAGGATTCCATGTCGTTTCCGTGCACATCCCAGAAATTGTCCGGCAATTCGCGAACACCTGTGTACAGCAGATCGGTGTCTTCGAGCACACGGTCATTGAAATAGTCCTCGGCGGCAAGGCCCACGACCCGCGCCTTGATGCGCATGTTGATGTCTTTGCTGACGAGAATGACATCGCGCTGGTCTCGCGCTTCCTGCAGATACTTTACGACGCCAATGATCTGGTTGTCGACTTTCCCGGGCGGGATGCGCGCCGGAAGTTCGTCGTTGATGGTTTCCGTCTGCAGATACAAGCGCCCACCGGCCAGAGCGTTGCCGGTAACCGAGAGTGCGATACCGTCCGCTATGGTATGCGGGGCACTACTGACAATGGCATCGAGAAAGCGGCTGGCCTGGCGCGCGTTACGCGCCACTTCGGACATCCCCTTTTTGTTTGTGTCGAGCTCTTCAAGCGTAGCCATAGGCACGTATACGTCGTGCTCCTCGAACCGGAACAGGCTGGTCGGATCATGCATCAGCACGTTGGTATCAAGAACAAACAGCTTGGTGCGATGGGGGAGTGGTGTGACTACTGAAGAGGGGTCGCTATTAGTCATGCGTGTGTCAGTTCGCGGGTCATGGAAAGGGAATGCAAAGGTTCGGCGATCCAGCCTCCGGGCAACGGTCTGCTTTGCCGGAAGCCGGGCAGTAATTACATTGCGCTGACGAAATCCAGAACCTCTGCAGCGTGCCCCGGTACCTTGACACCACGCCATTCACGCTGAACCACGCCTGCAGTATCAATAACAAAGGTGCTGCGCTCGATGCCTCGCACCTTTTTGCCATACATGTTTTTCATCTTCATGACGCCGAACATGTTGCACAGTTGTTCGTCTTCATCAGATAGCAACTCAAAAGGAAAGCCCATCTTGGACTTGAAGTTCTCGTGCGAGCGCAGATTGTCCCGGGAGACTCCGAAGATCTCGCAGTTTGCTTTGCGAAACGCGGGATAGTGCTCTGCGAACTGTCGCCCTTCGTCCGTGCAGCCGGGAGTGTTGTCACGTGGGTAAAAGTAGAGCACGACACATGAGCCCTTCATGTCGGTTAAACGAATTGTTCTGTCACTCGTTGCTGGTGCGGTGAAGTCGGGCACATTCAGTCCGGTAAGTGTTGCCGTCATTTGATGTCTCCTGTGTTGATGTCGTGATGTTCTGAACTGGTGTTGTCTGGCACTGGGCCCGGAAACTCTTTGCCCTGTAATGCGACCAGGCCGGGCCGCCCTGGTACCTGGCCGGTTACCACCTCGTGGTACGGGAGTTCGCGTGTTTCAAATGCGTACAGATAGTCGCGCAGGGACACGAGCTCATATCCTTGCTGGCGCCACCCACGTAGCAGTTGTTCAAACTGCGGGAGCAACTCGAGGCCTTCGATGGCCGCGTTCGCTGAATAGACGTGACCCCAGGCCGGTAGTTCCCTTGTCACTTCGAGAAGGTGGGCGACGGCATTCTCTTTCGACATCGCGTGTTGCGCGATGAGCTCGTCAATGGTTGGCAACGTGGTGGGCAACTGCGGACAGGAAATGACCTCAGCCTGATATACCGGGATAAAAGGGTGGGTACCACGGGTATCGGAACTGTAGGCAAATTCAAGCCGCTGGGTAAGCCGGCAGGCGCTACGGTTGAGTTGCCAGCCCGGTGCGCCGTGTACCTGCGGTCGCTCGCCAAGAATGTCCTGGTGGCGTTGACAAGCCAGATTCATCTGCCGGCCAATCCAGTCCGGATCCCGCCGCATGGCGCTTTCGCACCATTCAACGTAGTCGAAACCGCGCACTCCGGTTTCAAATTCACTATCGCGCACAGCGCGCATCACGTCTGCAGCCCGTTTTCCAATATCAGGTGCCGGCAGTAGCGTGCCATACAGCATCGCCTTTGCTGAGTAACGGCGTATCGCTCTGGTGCGCCAGAGGCGACGCGGCATGCCTTGCCGAAACAGCCGGCTGATGTGAGCACCGCTGCGGTCCGGTCCGACACTGAACAGGAAGCTGCCGCCTGCGGCTTGCGTCTCGAGCAAGTCGGCAAGGCAAGGTGCACCCATCAAAGCCGGCATGAGACCATCAACGTCGATTTTTACGGCCAGTTTCACCGTGAAGTCCTCCTGCATCCGTGTATCGCGCAACCGGACGCCGTCGTGTCATCGGCAGTGTGGTCGGGTGCTCGGGATTTAATAAGTTTTGTGGTGAAAGCAGGGGTACCAGCGCAAGCATCAAAGGACTGGATCACGTGAGGATACCCGCGCAGCCCCGGACACCTGCCTCGTCGGTCTCGCGTTCAATCAGCTCGTTGGCAAGAGCCGAGAACTCGGCCTCGGTTGCTTCGGTTGCGACAAGACGCGTGGCCCGTTCCAGGCCCGGGTAGTTTGCTTCGGTCGATTTGCGATAAGCAGGGTCATAGTGGTCCTGGAGCAGATCCAGGACAAATGCGCTCCAGTCGCCTGACGCCGCGAGCGACGCCCATTTCTCGATTGTCACTTTTCCATGCAAACGTTCCAGGCTTTCAAGCTTGCAAATCAGGCTCGACGGGTTTTGGGTGAAATGCGCGTACTCACGCAGAAGCAGACTGACTCGCGCCGGGGAAACGGTATCAAGCAGAATGCATGATGAGGTGCGCATCGCATCGATCAGTGATGGCGGAACGCGCAGTTTGCCGATTTTGCGGCTCTCGGCTTCCACATAGACCGGGCGCGACGCCTCGAATCGCCTCAGCGTGTCCCATATGCGGCTATCGAGCATCTTTTGTGCAGGCTGGGTATCACCGGGCAGAGAGCCGAGCACGGACCCGCGATGCGCGGCCGCTTGCTCCAGATCGAGCACCTGTGCGCCACGTTTGTGCAGTTCGCGAAGCAGGGCGCTTTTTCCGCTACCGGTCAGGCCGCAAATGACCTTGAAGGACATGCGTCCGGCCATCTCATCAATGTCCAGCGTCACCTGCCGGCGGAAGGCCTTGTATCCACCAGCGAGGCGCCTCGCGTCCCAACCGGTTTGGCGGAGCACGATGGTCATCGCGGCACTGCGTTGTCCGCCTCGCCAGCAGTAAACCAGAGGGCGCCAGCTTTTCGGCTTGTCTGCAAATGCGTTTTCGAGATGTCGGGCGATGTTGCGGGCGACCAAAGCGGCACCGATGCGTTTGGCGGAAAACGCCGATTCCTGCACGTATAGCGTGCCGACGCGAGCACGTTCTGCATCGTCGAGAACCGGACAGTTGCGCGCACCGGGAATATGGTCGAGTGCGTATTCAGACGGCGAGCGCACGTCCACGATCTCGTCAAATTCCTGCAGTTGTGATACGTTGACGGCGTCCTGTGTCATTTCGGATGCGGGTGCCGCGGGCTACGCGGCTGAGTGTCAGATTCAAGTGTACTACTTCCGATTCGGCTTCCTGGCCGATACATCAATATGCAAATCAAACTGACCGAATATGCCCACGGTGGAGGTTGTGGCTGCAAAATTGCACCGGGGCTGTTGTCGAAGCTGCTTGAGGACTCCGGAAGCAACGCCATGTTTCCGAATTTGCTCGTTGGTTACGACCATGCCGATGATGCCGCAGTTTACCGGATCAGTGAATCCCAGGCGCTGGTTGCAACAACCGACTTTTTCATGCCTGTGGTCGATGACCCATTTGACTTTGGACGTATCGCAGCCACCAATGCGATCTCGGACATATACGCAATGGGTGCAACGCCGATTATGGCACTCGCGGTGGTGGGAATGCCGATCAATAAACTGCCTGTTGAAGTCATTCAGCAGATCCTTTCCGGTGGCGAATCGGTTTGCCGCGACGCCGGTATTCCCATAGCTGGCGGTCACTCGATCGATTCGCAGGAGCCGATTTACGGTCTGGTCGCAATTGGGCTCGCTCATCCGGATCAAATCAAGCGCAATAATGGTGCTCGTGCGGGCGACGATATCGTTCTGGGAAAACCGCTCGGAGTCGGCATTTTGTCCGCTGCCCTCAAGAAAGATCGCCTGCATGCGGCCGGATATACCGAGATGCTCGATAGCACGACACGACTCAATCGTCCCGGGATTGCGTTGTCAGCCTTACCGGCCGTACATGCGCTCACCGACGTTACCGGATTTGGCTTGCTCGGGCATCTGCTGGAAATCTGTCGCGGATCAGGACTTGCAGCCGAGATCTGCTTCAACGACGTCCCCGTATTTGAGTCGGCACGACAGTACGCGGAGCAGGGTTTCGTCACTGGAGCCTCTGAGCGTAACTGGGAAAGCTATGGCGATGGCGCGCGGTTGCCGACACGCTTTCCTGAATGGAAAAAAAATCTGCTCACCGACCCGCAGACCAGCGGAGGACTTCTGGTTTGCTGCTCTCCGGATGCAACACAGAATATTCTGGAGGTTTTTCGCGAAGGCGGTTTCGGGGCGGCGGCTCGTATTGGCAAGCTGGTTGAGAGTGATCCGCTCGTCGAAGTGTCCTGAAGTGAAGCGTGACGAGTGGTCCGGCCGGAAATACGGTCCGATCATCAATCCTTGAGCAGCCGCTGCAACGCACCGTAGATATTGTCGAGGATGAGCGGTTGGGCGTCGATGGCGGGGTGGATGCCGTCATCCTGAAACAAGGCTCGATTGTCTGCAAACCCCTCCAGCATGAATGGAACCAGTGAGGCACCGTGCCGGTTGCTCACTTCCTTGAACATGGCGTGGAACTTTTCCGCATAATCGCGCCCGTAGTTCGGTGGAATACGCATCCCCAAGACAAGTGTCCTGGCGCCAAAGCGACGGGAGGCCGTAACGATTGCAGCCAGGTCCTCGGTGATCAGCGGAATGCGGATGCCGCGCAACCCGTCGTTCGCTCCCAACTCCACGACGACTACAACGGGTTGGTGGCGCTCCAGCAACGCCTGTATGCGCCGCTTGCCGCCAGCAGTCGTTTCACCACTGATACTGGCATTGATGACCGAAACGTCAGGGTGATCGTCCGCCAGTCGCTCGCTCAACAGGTTTACCCAACCACTGCCGGTTGGCAGCCCGTAACCGGCCGACAAACTGTCACCGACGATGAGGACGGCATCACCACTGGCCGGCAGCGGGGCGCAGATGAGCAGCAGTACAAAGATAATTCTTGAGAATATGGAATATGACATGACAACAGTACCCATCGTTCAGGCGATTGATTTGACCCACCGGGTGACCACCGGTTCGCGCACGCTCACCATTCTCGAGGATGTCTCCATCGATATCCAGAGCGGCGAGTCGGTGGCCGTCGTTGGTGCCTCGGGATCGGGCAAGACGACCTTATTGGCTTTGCTCGCCGGACTTGACGTGCCAAGCGCTGGCCGTGTCTTCAGTGGCGGGCGCGAGATGTCTGGCCTGGATGAAGACGGCAGGGCGCGGCTTCGCCGGGACCGTATCGGGTTTGTGTTTCAGTCGTTCCAGTTGCTGCCGGCACTGACAGCGCTGGAGAACGTGATGCTGCCGCTCGAATTGGGTGGGGAAGGCGACGCCCGCCGCCGCGCCCGGGAAATTCTGGACCGTGTCGGCCTGAAGGATCGTGTTGATCATTACCCACGGCAGCTAAGCGGTGGCGAGCAGCAAAGGGTGGCGATTGCCCGGGCCTTCGTGGTGCAGCCAGAAGTCGTTTTTGCCGATGAGCCAACCGGAAATCTCGACGCGGTGACCGGAGAAGAGATCGTTTCGCAAATGTTCGAACTCAACCGTGAACGGGGTACGACATTGGTGCTGGTGACTCATGACGAACACCTGGCTGGTCGTTGCGAGCGGCGTATCGAACTCGCTGCCGGTCGCATTGTGGGCGAGACACGCCAGTGAGCCGGGCAATTTCGTTTTTCGCATTGGCCATGCGTTTGTTCGTGCGCGATTGGCGTGCGGGTGAACTGCGAATCCTTTTTGTGGCGTTGATCATTGCCGTCGCGAGCGTCACGACGGTTTCGTTTTTCGCCGAGCGAGTTGGAAAATCCATTGTGCGCGAATCGAGTCAGCTTCTCGGTGCTGACCTGGTAATTGTATCGGACCGACCGATCAATCCGGTCTTTGCCGAGGAGGCGAGAGCCAAAGGATTACGAACCTCTGCTGCCATTCGTTTCCGCAGCATGGCCCAGTCTGACGGGGACAGTCTGCTGACGGATGTGAAAGCGGTTGCACAGGAATATCCCCTGCGAGGACAGTTGCGCATCCGCCGTGACATCGAAGGCGTGGATATTTCACCCGGCAGCATTCCTGAAGTCGGCACTGTGTGGGTCGATCCGCGGTTGATCCGTCGCCTCGCGTTGACGACGGGGCAGGAAATCAAGTTGGGGGAACGTCAGTTGGCCATCGCGGCAGTGGTAAGCGAGGAACCGGAGTCCAGTGCCGGATTTCTCAATCTCACGCCACGATTGATGATGAA
>Ga0307379_10005528_pt1 | contig 17588 bp, 9 predicted proteins | sample UN2MG_FD_202237 | JGI IMG/M metagenome (GOLD analysis project Ga0307379, IMG submission 202237) | Soil microbial communities from Risofladan, Vaasa, Finland - UN-2 | ecosystem: Environmental > Terrestrial > Soil > Coastal area > Acid sulfate soil | place: Finland: Risofladan, Vaasa | collected... | reverse complement strand
CCGCCACGTTTCTGGGAACCCAAGGTCTCGGCGGGAAGCAGGGATCCTGCTCAGAGCAAACGGCCGAAGGCGAGCAGGACGCTATGGACACGACCATCCTCGACTTCGAGAAGAAGCTGGCCGAGATGCGGCTGGAGCTCTACCGACACCCGCCGATCGACGTCATCAAAACGGGGTTCCGGCCGATCGGCGGCCGGCTGGCCGACTGCGTCCCTGTTGCCGGTACCGCTGGAGCCGCTCGGTCAACTGCCGAACGATTTCGGGCCGCTGGTTGTAGAGATTGTTTTGCTCCTGGGGGTCGTCGGCCAGATGGTAGAGTTGGCCGGGCGGGTCTTCCTTGGCCGCCTTGACACGGGTCCAGCCGCCGGAGCCGCGGCCGGCGATCAGCTTCCAGTCGCCCTGGCGGATGGCGAACATGCCGCCCGCGGAGTGGTGAACCACGTCGCTTCGCACTACCCGGGACGGATCGCGGAGCGTCGGCAGCAGATCGTACGAATCCTCCGCGGCGTCGTCCGGCAGCTCGTGGCCGACGATTGCCGCAATGGTCGCCATCCAATCCACCAGGCACACGATCTGGCGATTCGTGCTGCCGGCTTCGACCTCACCGGGCCAGCGGACCACGAGCGGCACGCGATGGCCGCCTTCAAAGACGTCGGCCTTCATGCCGCGAAGCGGCGCGTTGGGGTTGTGGCCGAACATGCGGGTGACGGCGCCCGTTGCCGCCCAATCCTTGCCGCGGATATGCGGGTCGCCCGCCCGGGCGGGTGAGCCATTGTCGCTGGTGAAGACGAGCAGCGTGTTGTCCGCCGCACCGCTTCGCTTGAGGGCGTCGATGACCGCGCCGACGATCCCGTCGACCTCGGCCACCAGATCGCCGTAGTCGCCGGCCCGGCTTCGGCCGAGAAAAGGCTCATTGGGCACGATGGGCGTGTGCGGGGCGGTCAGCGGCATGTAGAGGAAGAACGGCCGGCCGGTCTTCGCCTGCGCTTCGAGGAACGCTACGGCGCGATCCTTCAACGAGGGCAGGATCCGGTGCAGGTCCCATCCCTCCTGCATCAGGCCCGGATTGCCGTACAAGTCGTCGGGCTTGGGCCGGTCGGGGATCTTGCCCAGCACGCGATCGTTCTCGATGAAGCAGTAGGGCGGAAAGTTGGGAACGGCCGTGCCGAAATACGAGTCGAACCCGGCAGTGAGCGGCCCGGCGGTGATGCGCCCGGCGAGGTCGATTTGGCTCTGGTCGAATTTGCGGTCCCACAGCGGAGGCAGTTCCACGTCGGGGCTTTTCGTCGCCCATTGCATGCCCAGGTGCCACTTGCCGATACAAGCGGTCGTGTAGCCGTGAGCCTTGAGCATCTTGGCCAGCGTCAGCCGATCGGGCTCGATCAACGGCGCGCTATAGGGGCCGAGCACGCCGCTCTTCAGCCGCGTCCGCCAGGCGTAGCGCCCGGTGAGCAGGGCGTACCGGGTCGGCGAGCAGACCGAAGCCGGCGTGTGGGCGTCGGTGAATCGCATGCCCTGCGAGGCGAGCCGGTCGATGTTCGGCGTGGGAATCTTCGACTCGGCCTGGTAGCACTGCGGATCGCCGTGGCCGAGATCGTCCGCCAGGATAATCACGATGTTCGGCTTCGGGCCCTCCGCAGGGCCTTGCGCCGCGGCCCGTTCGCCCGCGGAAAGCCATGCGCATGCCAGCGCGACCACGACAAGATGACGAGACATTCTCATTCCCTCCGACTTCGATTCGCGGGTTGCCCAAGCCGACGATCCAGCTCACCAGCTCCAACTCACCAAGCGGCTGCTTATGCTTATCAAGGCACCTTGACGGGTGGAATCGCCGGCGCCTCGGCGTCGACCGTGAGGACGATCACCGTCGCGATCTCGTCGCGGTCAGCCCTCGCAACGTTAATGAAGATTCCTGATTCACTCTGCCCGACCACGGTCTTCGCTCCGCTGAGCGCCCGGCTGTGCACGATTCGTTGCTGGATCGGCGGCAGAAGAAGCGCGCCATCGTCGGGCCAACGCGTGACGAACAGGTAGATGGAATTGCCCTTGCACGTCGAGGCGCCCCACGCGCCCGGCATGAACGGTCCGCCGCGCGTGCCGTAGATGCCTTCGCCGTACTTTGCCAGCCACGCGCCCAACTCCTTGAGACGTTCGACTTGCCGCGGCTCGATCCGGCCGTCCGGCATCGGGCCGACGTTCAACAGCAGGTTGCCGTCGCCGCCGACCGTCTGAACGAGCGTCTCGACGCACTCCCCAAGCGACTTGAGCCGGTCGTCCGGCTTCCACGCCCATTGCCGGCAGATCGTCATGCACGTCTCCCACGGCCGCCGGCGATTGAAGCCGCCGATCTGCTGCTCGGGCGTGTCGTAATCGCCGGCGAACTCCTCGGACACCGTGGCGCCCTGCATGCCCCGGCGACCCTTGTCCACGCGGTTGTTGACCAGGATGCCGTCTTGGAGCGACCGGACGTAGGCGTAGAGGTCCAGGCCGTGCCGGTGCGTCCAGGGCTCTTCCCACTCGCCGTCGAACCACAGGATCCCCAACGGGCCATAGCCCTCGACGATCTCGCGGAGATGGCCTTTCATGTAGGCGACGTAGCGATCCATGTTGGGCTCGGCCTTATGGGTGCGGCCGCCGGGGCTGTCGGTCGGGTAGTCCGGGTGGTGCCAGTCGCAGATCGAGTAGTACGTCGAGAACAGGATCCCCTGCCGCTTGCAGGCCGCCGACAGCTCCTTGAGCACGTCCCGGCCGAAGGGCGTGGACATGACGTCATATTCCGTGAGCTTCGAGTCCCACAGGCAGAACCCGTCGTGGTGCTTCGACGTGATCACCAGGTACTTCATCCCCGCGGCCTTGGCCACCTCGACCCATTCGTCGGCGTCAAAGCGGGTCGGGTTGAACTGCGTGTAGAGCTGATCGTATTCGTCCTTGGGGACTTCTTTGCCGCGGGACCACCCGATCTCCGTCCCCTTCAGGCTGACCGGCCCCCAATGGATGAACATCCCGAATCTCATCTCCTGCCACCGGCGCATGGCATCGGCATTGGCGGCCGGCGGCTTCGCGCCCGGGGCGCTCTCGGCGGACCACAGGCAGACGGGCTGCACCGCCAGCAGGCCGGCGAACATCACCAGCAAAGCGGCTCGTGTCATGGAAGCGTCCTCCCCGAAGAAAGAAAACGATCGTCCCGCGTCAGCGTAGCCCGTCGATCGGGAAGCTGCAACCTTTTGACGCTTGCTCCAGGAGACTCCCTCGAGGACCGACCCGAAGACGACTTCCGATTTCTCGACCCGTCCCCCCCTGCAAGCAGGGCCCGATGGACGGACGCGGGAGTCTGGCCACGCCCCTGACCCTCCAGGTGTTGAGCGTGCCGGCCGGGTAGTACAATGGACCGGCCGAGGAATGACTTCCGCATTCCCGGAGTAGCAGGCACACGCCGTGTGCCGTGGCCAGCGGACGGCACACGCCGTGTGCCGCAACCAGCCGACGGCACACGGCGTGTGCCTGCTACGGAAGTTGGGAAGTCCATCTTCGGCGGATCCTGAGGGCCGGCGGACTTGACCAAGGTGCGATGTACAAGGGTGAATGAGCCATGAGTACGAGTGTTGCCGGCCTGCTTCTTCTGTCGCTTTCCTTTCCGGCAGTCTCGCCGGAGTCCGGGCCCCCGGTGGTCAAGGACGGGTGGGACTGGACGCTCCCGGCGGACGTGAAACCGGTCGAGTACTCCGGGTACGTCACCTGGGGCTCCCGACGTTTTCATCCTTCGATCACCGTGCGCGGCATCATGGTCGCCTGGAAGCGGCTCAACCCCGCGCCGGGCGAGTACGACTGGGCGTGGGTGCGCCGTGAGATCGAGAAGAACAAGGCCGCGGGCATGCGCACGGGAATCCATCTGAAGGGCGTCGAGCGCGATGCCGTGCCCGACTGGGTCGTCGAGCAATTCCAGCCCGTGGTGCTCGACGTGCCCGTCCTCCAGGAGAACCAGCCCTGGCGGATCCAAACGGTTCCGCCCTGGCAGCCCGAGGTGGACAGGGCCTTCCACGAATTTATGCGTGCCTTCGCGCAAACGGGCATCGCGCAGGACCCGAACGTGGTCTACGGCTACATCCACGGCATCAGTGCGTCGCGCGGCGAGGAGATGTTCATTCGCCCCGTCGATCTCGAAATGTGGCAGGAGACCACGGGCCTCACCCCGGAGATCTTCGCCGACTGGCTGCGGCGGCGGGTCGACGCGATGTGCGAGGTCTTCCGAGGCGTCGAGCACAAACTGGCGGTCACGTGGGGGGGGCCGCTCGGGCCGAACGCCGCATTCCAGACCGCCACGGCGGACCTGCATGAATACGCCTTCACCAAGGGCGCGGGGATTCGCGGAGGCGGGATCGATTTCATGAATTCGCTGATCGTCGCGCCGGCCTGGGGCGCGCAACTCGACAAGCAGGGCTACATGGTCGTCGACGACGAGCATCCCACGATCAAGGAGGGCCGGTTTCGCGGGGACGAAAACGAGGAGTACGGCAAGTACTGGGAGTGGCGGTTCGGGCCGGTAGAGGGATACCCATACCGGCATCGGATCTGTGTGCTGCGCGGTCTACAGGTGCGCGAGAACTTCCAGCTCGTCTCCCCCGCCACCTTGGAGCTCAACCCCGAGCTGAATGAATACGCCCGGATCACCCAGGGCTACCGCCGGGAAAATTCGCCGGACGCTTGGGCGTATCTACGGGAGTGCTACCGGGGGCAGAGCCCGGTGAAGAACATCGAGCGTTGGCTCGTCCAACGCGACGCGCCCGGCAGCCAAAGCGCGCCGGCGGAGCGGATCGACCGCTTTCCGCTTCCGGGGGAAAGGCGGGCGGATCCTTCCGAGGTCCACGATTTCGACGCCCGGCGCACCGACGTTCAAAACGGCCAGAGCGGTCTGCTCTTCGGCCTGGACAAAGTGTTCTGGAAAGAACCCGGCCCGGCCACGATCAAGGTCACGTACACCGACCGTGCGCCGGCCCGATGGCACGTCGAATACACCGATGCCGGCGGAGCGCTGCGGCAGACGGCGGCGGTCGAGAACCGCGGCGACGGTCGGCAAAAGACGGCCACGTTCCACGTCCCGTCGCTCGCGGCGCTCGGCAGTTTCCCGAACGACCACGCCTTCCAAGCGTGGCTCGACGAGACGCCGAAAAGGTCGGGCAACGTCGTCGGCAACGCCGACTTCGCCCGCGGCGCCGAAGGCTGGCGCCTGCCCGCCGAATACCGCATCGCGGCCGATGCCGACCGCCCCGGCGGCAAGGTGGTCGAGTTTCGCTTCCGGCCGGGCAACGACGATACGGTCCACGTGGATCAGCTCGTGCCGCTGGAGAAAGGGGTCGTCTACCGCGTGACGGCATCGATCCAGAACGACGGGACCCGGCTCAAGCCAGGTGTGCGCGTCGGACGCATGGACTGGTCGACGATCGTCTATCTCGAATCGTCGGACCAGGGCCAGTGGGAGACCCTGTCGGAGATCTTTCAGGCCGAGGCGGACGGCCCGGCACGTCTGCAACTGTTCGGCCAGGGCCGCGGATACATGCCCGAGGGTCAAGCCGGCAGCGCGTGCTTCCGCGACGTCTCCCTCGAGCCCGTGCCCCGGAAGGAGTTGCTGGGCGACTTGAAGATGGATTTCCGCATCGTGACCGAGGGCCCGGGGGACGTTACGGTGACCTTGGTCCGCGTCGTGAAAGGGATATTCTGAACGCCGGCCACGCCGACGCGGTTTGGGGGCGTGCCATATCTTACGAGGAAGAGAAACCATGAATGACCAGTTCGATCGCAGGAGTTTTGTGAAGATGGCGGCGGCGGGAGCGGCGTGGGCCATGGGGCGGGAATGCCTCGCCGCGGACGCCTCCGACGCGAAGGCTCGGCCGATCGACCCTGTCCGCGTCGGGCTGGTAGGCATCGGCAACCGCGGAACCTTCCTGCTCAGCCTCTTGCTCGATCTGGAAGGGGTCGAGGTGAAAGCGGTTTGCGACATCATCCCGGAGCGCGTCGCCAAGGCGCAGGACATGGTGGCCGCGGCCAAGCAGCCCAAGCCGACCGGGTACTCGCGCGGCGAGACGGACTTCCAACGCCTCTCGGAGACCGAGGAGCTGGACTTGGTGATCAACGCCACCCGGCCGTGGAAATGGCACGTGCCGATCTCCGTGGCGGCGATGACCGCCGGCAAGCACGCGGCCACCGAGGTCCCCGCGGCGGAGACCATCGACGAGTGCTGGCAGTTGGTCGAGACGGCCCAGAAGACGCAGAAGTATTGCGTCATGCTGGAGAACTGCTGCTACTTCCGCGAGGCCATGCTGGTCCACCACATGGTGCGAAAAGGCTTGTTCGGAGAGCTTCGCCATTGCGAGGCGGGCTACCAGCACTACGGCGGCAGGAGACGCCGGGCCACCGCAAAGCCGCCCAAAGAGGGCCAGGTCTACCCCGCCAACAGCTACCCGACGCACCCCATCGGCCCGGTCGCCCAATGGATGGATATCAACCGCGGCAACCGCTTCGACTATCTCGTCTCGATGAACGCCGACGGCACCGAGGGCAACCCCGGCGCCGATATCAACACCAGCCTCATCCGCACCGCGCGCGGGCAGACGATCACCCTCTACTTCGACACCACGCTGCCACGGCCCTATGATCTGATCTATCGCGTCCAGGGCACCCGGGGCATCGCGATGGCCACCGCGGACAAGATCTACATCGAGGGGCGCAGCCCGAAACCAGATACCTGGGAGTCGATGGAGCCTTACTATGAGGAGTTCGAGCATCCTCTCTGGAAGGCCTTGGGCGAGAAAGCGCTCAGCCGCGGCGGCCACGGCGGCGGCGACTGGCTGGAGATGCACCGTCTCATCAAGGCGCTGCAAACCGGCACCCCTCCGGACATGGACGTCTATGACGCCGCCACCTGGAGCTCGATCACCGAGTTGAGTGAGAAATCGGTGGCCGACAGGAGCAGTCCCATGGACTTCCCCGATTTCACGCGCGGTCGCTGGGAGACGACTCCGCCGATCGGCATCCTCGGTCTCTAACGGCCCCGCCGTCTGGCCGTCGTCCCATCAAGCCACCCCGCGTGAAACACTCCTCAGGGGGCGGAGGACGAGATCCGGGCATCCAGCGAACTTGGACCCATTCGCTCGCGTAGCCGGTGAGGGAGGCCCAGGGCACTTGGCTTCGGACATTTGCTGCAAATGAGTCAAGTTTGTGGGGTTCAGGGTTCGGGGTTCAGGGTTCAGGACCTGAAGTTCCACGTATACACGTAAATCCTGAACCCTGAACCCCGAACCCTGACCACTGGACGCTCGCCTCGATCTGAGGCCCTGCCTCGCTAGGATATCCTCTGGGTTTCGCAGTTTCCCCATTGTGAAACCGTGAGGGCCATCTTCGGGTTGTGGACCGCCGGTCTTCCTTGTATGCTACCGCCCCTCTAAGTCTTCCCCTTGGTGGCACTTACGGTATGCGCGCCGTAGGCGGCTCGTGAGAGAAATGGGGACCGCAACTCGAAACGGAAGTCGCGGCCCGGCTTGGCCGGCTGGGCGTCGTCTCGAAGGAACGTCGGATGGAACCTGCGAGGATTTGGCGCAAGGATGCGAAGCTCATCGAGCTGGACGTTCAAGACGGCTCGCTCGGCGCGTCGCTGATCGACCGGGGGTTCGCGCGGTTCCTGGGCGTCTCGCGGAGCGACGGGCGAATCGCCTCGATCGCCGCGGAACACCCGGCGCTCTCCGGACGTCTGACCCGATCCGCCGACCCCAAGGTCGTCAAATACAACAATGCCGACGTCCTGATTCTCTCCGGCACGACGACGTGGCAATTGTGGAGGTACGGGCGCTGGCGTCACGCGGAGCACGTGGCTTGGCCCCTCCGGCCTCGCGTTTGCACCCTGTGGGCGGCGATCGTCGGCTTGGCGTATCTCTTGTTGGGTCGCGTGCGCTGGGCAGGCATCGTCCCGTGCCGGACGGGTGCCGGGGCGACGCGTTATGTGGTCGTTCTCAAGGTGCGTCGGCCCAAGCGGCGCAAGAGTGCCCGCTATTACGTGCCCCATGCGCTGGGGATTCGAGGTTTCCTGGAAAGGCTCTCGGAAGAGCGGATTCGACACGTGGTCCTCCGGTGGTTCGAGTCGCTGCCCGACCTTCCGCCCGGCGAGGACTTGGACCTGTTGGTCGACGACGACGACCTGGAGCCGATCCGGGCCATCTTCGACGAGGGGCCGGGGGTCCAGCCGTGCGACGTGTACACGGTGACGGGCCTGCCCGGCTCCGATTACCGGAAGATGCCCTACTTTCCGCCGCGGGTGTCGGAGGCCATTCTCGCCGGCGCCCGGCCGCATCAGGGCATCTGTCGGGTCCCCTCCGCGGAGCACCACTTCCTGAGCCTGGCCTACCACGCGGTCTATCACAAGGGGCAGCGGTCCGGACTCGCGAGCACCGAGGGCAAGACCGGGCCGAATCTTCGTCCGGAACACGACTACGCTTCCGTCCTGGGGGCGTTGGCCCGCAAGCTGGGAATGGACGTCCGAATCACTCGGGAGGACCTCGACGAGCACCTCGAAGCGAAGGGCTGGCGTCCGCCGCGAGACATGCTTGCTCGGCTCGGCCCACGCGACCGTTGGATCCGGCGATTGGTTCGGCAGACTGCGTGCGGACCGGAAGACCGCGGGCTGGGCGTGTTCATCTTGCGCGCGGAGGGACTCAACCGGGGCGGTTTGGCGAGCCTGGTGGCCATGCTCGAGCATTACGGTTTCGAGATTGTGACGACCAAGATCCTCACTCCGCGGGAGTCGAGCTTCGCCGCCAGCTCCGTTCGCGGGGGGAACTGGGGCCGCGGGCCCTTCAGAGCGTCGGGAGGTCCGCCGGCCGCGGCCGTGGTCACGTACGATACCGAGCCGCTGCCGATGAGCTTCGGCCGCAAGAGGCGCTTCCCCGAAATGACCAACGCGCGTCTGCTGGCGAAGCGAAACATCCGCGACGCCTTCAACCGAGACCATCCCGACCGCGAGCCGTGCAACGTGCTCCACTCGAGCGACAACGGACACGAGGCGCTGGACTACATCCAGATCCTCATGCCGGAGCTCCTCGGCGAAATCCAAACGAAGACTCGGCAGATCCGGCAGGCGTACCACACCGGCCAACCCGTGTTCAAGACGCTCACGCGCCTGGGACGACGCGCCAAAGTCGAGCTCGTCGAGCACGACGGGCACTTGGCGGTGGTGAAGACGTTCAAGCCGTACCAAGCGCGGTACTGCCGGCGAGAGGCCGACGCGATGCGCCGGCTCAGTCGCACCATCCCGGAAATCCCGCCGGTTCTGGCCTCGGATCGTTACCGCGTGGTCTACCCGTACTACGACGACGTGTTGCAGTACCGGAGAAACTCCGGCAAGCTGTTCCCGCTCGGCGTCGCGAAGCAGGCGATCGGCGTGCTTCGCGAGGTGTACGAAGCCGGATTCGCCCTGATCGACGCGCACGTGGAGAACGTGCTCATCGATCGAGCCGAGGGGCTGAAGCTGATCGATTTCGAGTTCTGCTACCGCTACCCGCGCAAGCCCGCAAGCTTCGAGGAGTGCTACGACGTCGCCGGCTGCCCGGCGGACTTCGACGGGGATCTCCCCCACGGCGGCGCGATGAGCTACGCGACCGGTTGGCAACCGTTCGTCGGCCTCAGCCTCCGGAGCCTGCTTCACGATCCGCCGTGGCTCCAGCACGCGAAGCGATTCGGCTATTACCTGGCCCATCTGCCGAGGCTTCTGCCCAAGCGTATCCGCCACTACTACCGGGGCTCGCGTCGCGCATTCCGGTCGTTTCTGTGTCGCGTGGGCGTATCGAGGCCCGAGGAGCCCGATCTCAAACGGATGGATCTCGAGGGCGCCGCACCGAAGCCAACCGTTCAGGCGCCGCAGGAATTGGGACCCTCCGCCGTGCTATCCGAGCGAGAGAGGCATGAACCCGGCCGTGACGGCGATTCTCGCACCGAGCAGGAGGGCGGCCTGCCCCGCGCCGCTTGACCTCAGACGTCGATCCACGGGCCGGTCGTCTCGAGCACGTAGCGGAGGGCCTCTTCGTGCTTGGTGTCGGTGCCGCTCCGGCAAGACTCGGCCCGGACCTGCGTGAACTGGTAGGCCTTGATCACCTGGCCGGGCATCCGAAACTCCGCCAGATCGCCCACGGCCTCCAGGTGGTCGCTCGAGGGCGAGTCGGAAAAATAGACCCGGTCCTTGAGCACCCGGTCCGTTGCCCAAGCGGTGACTTCGTCGAAGCACGCCACCCGGTGGTAGAACTCGCTTGGGTTGTACAACTTGGTGTACGTCGGCGTCACCACAAGGACGTCGTCCAGGCTCGAATCGTGCAACGTGGCCACGTCGATGCTGCCGGGGGCGTCGACCGCCAGGGCGAACGCGTACAGGTAGCGAAAGCCGATCGCTTGGACAAAGTGCTCTTCGCCGCCGTACTCGAGCTTGCCGTGGTCGGGCATGCCCTCGAACGTGTCGGAGCCGGCCGAGTCGTAGAGCTTGGCCACGTCGCCGTAGCCGCCTCCCGCCGTTGCGGTCGCCGTGACTTGCTCGAAGCCGTTCGCGCGGAGGTAGAAGTCCGCGTTGTACAGCTTGCTGTCGCCCGGCGTGCCGACGAAACGATCCTCGGTGGCGGGCGAGTCGATCAGGTAGGCCGCGTCGAGGCCGCCCTCCGGCGTGGACGCGTAGGCGTACGCGTACCGGAACCCAACCGCCCGGACGAACCGGTCGTCGCTGCCGTCGTACTTCAGTGTGGCGTAGTCGGGCGCGGCCTCGAAGACGTCGGGCGAGGCCGAGTCGTACAGCGCGGCCGCGTCGCCGTAGCCGCCCTCGGCCGTTGCCGTCGCCGTGACTTGCTCGAAGCCGTTCGCGCGGAGGTAGAAGCCCGGGCCGTAGAGCTTGCTGTCGCCGGGCGTGCCGACGAAGCGGTCCTTGGTCGTGGCCGAGTCGGTGAAGTGGGCCGCGTCGAGGCCGCCGTTCTCCGCGAGCGCGTAGCCAAACGCGTACCGGAACCCAACCGCCCGGACGAACCGGTCGTCGCTGCCGCCGTACTTCAGTGTGGCGTAGTCGGGCGCGGCCTCGAAGACGTCGGGCGAGGCCGAGTCGTACAGCGCGGCCACGTCGCCGTAGCCGCCTCCGGCCGTCGCGGTCGCCGTGACTTGCTCGAAGCCGTTCGCGCGGACGTAGAAGCCCGGGCCGTAGAGCTTGCTGTCGCCGGGCGTGCCGACGAAGCGGTCCTTGGTCGTGGCCGAGTCGGTGAGGTAGGCCGCGTCGAGGCCGCCCTCCGGCGTGGACGCGTAGGCGTACGCGTACCGGAACCCAACCGCCCGGACGAACCAGTCGTCGCTGCCGCCGTACTTCAGTGTGGCGTAGTCGGGCGCGGCCTCGAAGACGTCGGGCGAGGCCGAATCCCAGAGCACGGCTACGTCCGCTTCGCCTTTCGCGGAATGGGCGTGCACCTGCGCGAAGGAGACCACCTGATTGACAAACCCATCGCCGTAAAGCCTGGCGTAGGTGGAGGTGGCTCGGAAAGTGTCCTTCGCGCCGGGGTTGTCGTACAGTTGCGCGACGTCGGTGCCGCCGCCGCCATCGAGCGTGACCGACTCGATATCGCTCAGGTGGACCTCGTAGCCGGGCCCGATGAAGCTTCCTGTGCCAGGATACAGCACTGCGGATTCGTTCGCGCCGGTGCCCATCAGCGAGAGCGTATCCGCGCCGCCTTCTCCCAAGAAGGACAACGAGCTCAGCGAAGGGAACTCGCTGAAGTCATAGCGTACGCCGTTGATCGCCGCCACGCGGGGAGGGCCCAGCTCGACCTCGAACGCGTCATCCTCGTCGGTGCCGTGGACCACCAATTCGGTGCCGTCGGGGCTGACCTCGTAAAGGGGCGAAGGAATTGGCTCGGGCTCGGGCTCCGGCGGCCGGGCGATGACCACCCGCGTGCCCCGAGCCGAGCTGCCGCCGGCGGCGATCACCACCAGCTCGTCGGTGAACGGCTGCTCCGTGCTGGAGACGTTATTCACCGTTCCCGAGATGAGCGTCTTGCGGGCGCCGAAGGCGATCACGTCCATCGGCGATTCGCGGTAGAGGATGTTGCCCCCGCCTTCCGTCGCGGTGTAGGCGACGATCAGGCGGTTTGCCTCTTCATTGAGCATGACGATCGCTCGGGTTCCGCTCGTGTCGACGTTATAGAGGGGATCCCATTCTCCGGAAGGGCGGCGCACCAGCAGCCCCACCCTCGGCTGCCCGCTCTGGTCGTAGCTCGTCTTGACGGCCGCGTACAGCGTGCCGTCCGAGGCGACCGCGCAGTTCAAGTGATCGTCGGCCATGCCGCCGCCGACCGATCGGGCCGACTGCGATGCCGGCACCTCGTTCGCCGTCCATTGGCCGGGGGCGTCGCCGTCCTGGTGGACGCGAAAGCCGAATCGCTTCGCGTTCTGGTTCGACCAGAGGACGCCGATCGAGCCGTTCCCCAGCGACGTGACGCACGAAATGTCGTCGGAGTGGATGCCCGAGGCGATCGTGATGGGGGAGCTGAACGAGTAGTACGGGTAATCGCTGTAGCGAACCTCGACGGTGCTCTTGGCATCCGAAGCCAGCCAGAGCCGCCCGGTGGAATCGAGCTCGATCGTGGCGGTCTCCACGCCGCTGGAGAGCGCGACGTCCACCGTGTCCCGCTGCGTGGACCAGAACTGATACGTACCGACCTCGCCGGGCACGTACTCGGCGGTGACCAGCTCGGAGCTCCGGCCGCAGTACAAGAGGACATGGGCAAGATCGCCGTTCGGCTCGACGTCGGCACGGACGGCCGTGTTCTGCGACAGCTTCAACACGGGACTCCACGCCGCGCCGTCGAGTCGCCACAGAAACGTGCCCGACTTGTTGGGCAGCACGCTCCACCAGGTGTCGTCGTGACACCACACCTTGGATTGCGGCTTCTCGCCGGTGTTGGCACTGATCTCCATCGGAGCGATGCGCTCGAAGGACGCCGAATCCAAGAGGCCGGCCGACAGCATCGTGCGCGGCTCCAATGGCTGGAACCTCAGGCTTCGGTGGCGCTGGGCCGCAAGACGCCTGGCCCTCGCTCTTGCGGCCGTTCGGTCGCGATGTTGACGACCCTTGGCCGCTCGTGTGAGCCATGTCATCGGAGTTCCCTTCGCGTTTGGGGGAGGGTGGGGAGAACGCGAGGTCGAATCCGCCCGGGGAGGCGAGGCGACTCTCGATGTCCGAGGACGCTTTGCTGGAGTGACGCTTTGCTGGAGTGAGGTCGTGTCGGAGTGCGTTTCCTTCTCCGGTTCCCAAGCTCCGGCTTGGGAAGCAGAGAAACCGGAGCGCCGTGTTTGGCCGGCGGCAAGAGGGGCCCGACCCACGCGCCTCGGCCTGCTCCCGGCGCCGCCGGGTCGTAACGCAAAGACCGACTATTCGGCCGCACGACCCATCGCGCACGGAAGCCGGGCCGGATTGACGCCGGGGCCCCGATGCCGCATAAAGGGGAGGCACCCCCTTGAAGGAAACATAGCTCGCTCTCCAGTGCGTGAGCGGGCAGCGTCGTGGGAGACGGCCGTCGTGGCGTCGGTCTCCGGACGCTCTGCTCACGCGCCGCCAGGTGGGTCGATGGCCGTCGCGAAGCGCAACCCGTTGCGAGTCCTTGGGCCCGGCATCCTCGTGGCCGCCACCGGCGTGGGGGCGGGGGATCTGGCCACCGGGGCGTTTGCCGGCGGCAAGCTGGGACTGGCCGTGCTTTGGGCCGTGCTGGTTGGCGCGGGATTGAAGTTCGTGCTGAATGAAGGGCTTGCGCGGTGGCAGCTTGCCACCGGCACGACGTTCCTCGAGGGGTGCGTCCTCCATCTCGGCCGGCTCGTCCGGTGGCTCTTCCTGGCCTACCTGCTCGTCTGGAGCTACTTCGTCAGCGCGGCCCTGATGAGCGCGTGCGGCGTGGCCGCCCATGCCATCTTTCCTTGGCTCGGCCCTTCGGCCGACAAAGTGGTCTACGGGCTGTTGCACAGCGCCGTCGCCGTCGTGCTGGTGGAGTTGGGCGGCTACCGGCTGTTCGAGAAGGTGATGGGCGTTTGCGTCGGGCTGATGTTCGTGGTCGTCGTGGCAACGGCCGTCGCCATCGTGCCGTCATGGACGGATCTCGCCCGCGGATTGGTGATGCCCTCCATCCCGCAACTCCACGGCGAAGGGCTCCAGTGGACGGTGGCCTTGATGGGCGGCGTCGGCGGCACGCTCACCATCCTCTGCTACGGCTACTGGATCCGAGAAGAAGGCCGCCTGGGCCCCGAAGAGATCACCACCTGCCGAATCGACCTGGCGACCGGCTACGTGATGACCGCGGTGTTCGGCCTGGCCATGGTCGTGATCGGGAGCACGGTCCACGTCGAAGGACGCGGGGCCACGCTCGTCGTCGAGCTGGCCCGGCAACTGGAGGCGACGCTGGGCCCCACCGCCCGGTGGATGTTCCTGCTGGGGGCGTGGGCGGCGATCTTCAGCAGCCTGTTGGGCGTCTGGCAGAGCGTCCCCTACCTGTTCGCCGATTTCTGGCAACTAACGCGAAAACGCCAATCCACCTCTCGGAGCGTGCGGGTCGACACGCGATCGCTGCCGTACCGAGCGTATCTGTTGGCCATCGCCACCTTGCCCGCCACCAGCTTCCTGTGGACCGGGTTCCGCCAGACGCAGAAGTGGTACGCCATCGTCGGCGCGATGTGCATCCCCATGCTGGCCCTGGCCCTGTTGGCCCTCAATGGCCGGAGCAAATTCGTGGGCCGGAAGCATCGCAACTCGCTGGCGACGTCGATTCTCCTCGTCGCCACCCTGGCGTTTTTCGTCCTCGCCGGTTGGCTCGAGCTGCAGGGCAAGCTCCTGTAGCGGCGGACAACCGCGTCGCCTGCAGAGATGGCGGCAGACGACGCGCCTGCGCAGATATAGGCTGACTAATTGGGTGGCACGCCCTGAGGAACGAAGGGCGTGGTCAGTCCGCAAAACACGCCGTTTCCTGCGCTCTATTGCCGTGGTGGACTTCCGACCTGTCTACGACGTCCTCCCACACTTGCTCGCCGTCCGGGACGTGCAGGCCCAGCTCGTCGAGCGCCGCCTTGACCGTCTCGTATTGGCCCAGGAAGCCTGGAAAGTGCAGAATCCGGAAAGGAAGGCCTATCTCGGCCAGTCGGAGCACGAACTCGTAGAAGCTGACGTAAATCTTGTTCGTGTCCCCACGCCAACTGAACCAGGTTGGATGCCTGTCGAAAGAGGCCGCTATCTCGTCCGCGTCACGGCAGAGGAGCAGCACGGACAGGTCCTTGCGGTATTCATGCCAGGTCGAAATGATGCTCGGATGCCCGAGGAATCTAGGGTCTTTCACGACACTCGCTTGAATGCTCTCGATCAGCTTTCGATAGTCCTCGGGCCGGAACGTTCCCGCCTCCAGGTTGTTGATGATCGCCTGATTGATGGCCACCACTTTGGGATGTTCATAACCCGCCTTGACCGGTTCGTACCATTCTCCGCCCGGGTCATGCCCGACGGCGCGGCAGAACTTGGCCAGAACGCTTGTGCCGCACCTGCCCGTGCCCGTGATGATCAGCATGTTTCTCGCTTTCGGATCAATGCCACGGGGTCAATTCCTGGCGGCTCAACGTACGGCAAACAAGCGAGGTTTCTTTGGAGTGCGGCGACTTGTCGCCGCTTTTCGGGCGTTGTGCGCAACCGGGGAGCGATGCCAGAGTTCACCTGTAAGCCGTCCCGCTACGTTTTCCAGCCCCTCAAAAAGCGGCGACAAGTCACCGCACTCCACAAGGTCGCTTGCTTTGGGAACTAGCCGCCGTAGTCGTCAAACCCTCTTCCGCCGGCACAAGGCCGGCGGGGACGGCTCGAAAACGCCGGGAATTGTCTTTCGTCCGTCCCCAACTAAACCATACCATCCTTGGACATGCGGCAAGGGACACAAGCTGCGAGAGGCGGTTTGACAGTGCCGCGAATCCGTCGCATACTTGAAGTGCCACGTCCGTAGCCGACACGTCTCGTCATCCGCGAAACTCGCCCCCGAGTTTCTCGATAAAGGCAAACCGGTCGCGAGGCCGGGACGCAAAGCCATGGGTCTCCCGCGGGAGATCGCCAGGCCGCCGAAGGAAACCGTCGTACGCACGCCTCGAACCGCGATTCGGCTTCCGACCGATGGTCGAGGCGATCACCGAGTTTTCTCCACGCGTTGCCTGAGCCGCCCCCGATGAGGTCCGGGCGGTGCGAGTGCGCGCCGTGTTCCTGGTGCTTCCGCCGGAGGTGTTCACGGTGACGCAGTGCCGGGGTTCGTTTTCCGGTGCGCTGGGAGAATGGAGGAGTTGGAATGTCCGAGGTCATCGAGCGACGAACGTCCCGCGCGTTGTGGCACAAGGCCCAGACGGCAGGCAAAGGGCTCTGGCAACGCGTCAAGCAGGCTTCGGCGTGCCGGGAATGTGGTTGCCCGGTCAATCCGCTGGCCAGCGTCTGCCAGCGCTGCGGCACGGGGAACCCGTTCAAGATTGGCGTCTCTCCGCAACTGTTGTTCACGGCCGTCGCCTGCGAGATCGTCCTGTTGGTTCTCGGTCTTCGCCCCAGTTGATCGAGAACCGCTGCTTCTCGGCGGCGAGCGCGAAGTGGACCGGATGATTCTTGGAGCGCCGCGTGCGGCCCTGCGTTCTGAGCCGAAGAGCGCAAGCAAGTTCATGCGGCAAGTAACGATTGCCGCGAAAGGGACTTTCAGTTTGACAATGCGGGAAATGCACCCCATACTTTAGATGCCACATCGGCAATTCACACATTTTCTCGTCCGCGGAACTCAGGCGGAGTTCCCCCGATAAGGGCAAACCGGTCGCGAGGCCGGGGCGCAAAGCCATGGGTCTCCGTGAGGGAGATCGCCAGGCCGCCGAAGGAGAACATTCTCCCCGCACGACAAGGGCAAGCCTGGCCGCCGACAAGCGGTCAGAGTGGTACGTTTGGCATTCCAACGAAGCGCCTGAGGAACCCTGTTTCGGGACCCGGCGGTCTCGAGGTGCGCGCGTGGAGCGGAATTCCCTGCCCCCCTGCGCGCAGTGAGGTATTTGCGCACCATAACGGCGCGCTTGTCCAACGCGGAGTACGGCCCGTGACGCGAATCCCGACAACCGCCGACGACAACCGACCGGAACGCACGGATCCGGCGCCGGTCGGTCGGCTCCGGGGTCTTCTCGGCACGCCCGGCGACCGTTCGCACGCGCCACGGAAAACGCGTCGCCCCGCGCGCCGACGACGCCGCGGGGCTACCGTGGTCGAGTTCGCCGTCGTGGCGCCGCTGCTGTTCTTGTTCATCTTCGCGATGATCGAGTTCGGGCGGATGGTGATGGTCGAGCAGATCCTCACCAACGCCGCCCGGGAGGGGGCTCGGCGAGGCATCCTCGAGCAGACCACGCCGTCGGAAGTCGAGACCCTCGTCTCCGACTACCTGACGGGGAGCTCGGTCTCCGGGGCCACGGTGAGCGTATCCCCGGCAAGTTTCCATCAAGTCGGTTTCGGCGACCCGGTCACCGTGACCGTTTCCGTGCCGTACGGCCAGGTGAGC
>Ga0307379_10005526_pt1 | contig 17592 bp, 21 predicted proteins | sample UN2MG_FD_202237 | JGI IMG/M metagenome (GOLD analysis project Ga0307379, IMG submission 202237) | Soil microbial communities from Risofladan, Vaasa, Finland - UN-2 | ecosystem: Environmental > Terrestrial > Soil > Coastal area > Acid sulfate soil | place: Finland: Risofladan, Vaasa | collected... | reverse complement strand
ACAACTCAATAATCTCCGGATGGACTCTTTCAAAGTAAGTAAGGAACGGGCAGGCGGCAGAGGAATCGTCGTTGATTATGAAATCGTTTATACGCAGTTAGTTTGATTGGGTTGAGCGGAAAGCGGACAACAGAGGAAAAAGCAGTAATGAAACTTATCAGCATCGGAATTGAAAAGGTCAGAGCGTTTGAATTGCCTGCCGGCATTTGGGCGAATGGTGAGTGCGTAGGGACTCCACGAGCGGCACTGGTGACGTGGGCTGACAAGACAAACCAGGGCGATATGTTTTATCAGGTTTACGTGAACGGCCAGTATGCAGGGACAACGGTTGACAGCCGGCAAAGGCAGATGATTGTTCCAGTACCTTCTTCTTTTGAATCCGCTGTTCGTATTGAGGTCTTTGCCGTTGAGGCCGAGCAGGCGCATACCGATTTGAGCAAAGAGCTTGTCAGCCCGCCGGCTGCGAGCGGGAGGGTTCAAATAAGTTTATTACGGTCTCAGAACCTTCCGAGCGATGCAACTGCTGAAATATATTTTGACAACGGGACGGGAGTAGTTGATTACAGCCAGCCGCTTAGTAATCGGCCGATAAGGATTTGGCCCGCCTGGCAAGACAAGACAGGTTTCGGGATGAGCAGATTCGGTGCCGGTGATTTCGGTTATGATTCGGCAGCGGCGGTTGGATTCGGCAAGGGCAGTTTCGGGCAGGGTCAGTTTGGCCTTGATGCCGATACGATTGAATGGACAAGCCCGCCGCTTATGGCCGGCGTTTATAAATTTGGCGTTAAGATTACCGACAGGGCGGGCAATAAAAGCAATGCGAGCGAGACTGAACCAATTACGGTAATACCGGGGGCAAAACCTGCTGAGCAGGTAAGTATTTCTTCATTCGATAAGCAGACAAATGAACTGGTATTAAGTGTCTCGTAAAAGAATAACAAGGAGAATATTATGGCTGAAGTGTATCCATCTGATAATGAGCTGTTAAATCTACAGTCTGACAGCGAGACCGGCGTTGAGTATATAGCAACAGGTACGGCGCCTTACTATGTAGAATTTCGAAAACTACTGTATCGGTTGCTGTTAGCCACACGGCGTGCGAACGACTTGAGAGTTTATGACGAGGGCGGGCTGGACGTTGGTGTAAAAGCGGGCAAGTTCTGGCTGGATACGTCGCTGGTAAGCTATGGCGCCTCGTCGGGTAATACTCTGGCGGATGATAAGGCCAATATTTACATTTATCTGAACTCGTCGGGTTCTCTTGTAATCGACGAATATACCGGTTTTCCTGATATGGCAACCACACCGCACATCCGGCTGGCAATAGTGAGCACCTCAGGCGGTGATATTGATTCGATAACCGATTGTCGAGCCGGCCATAATGTTGTAATGCCATACGGAGCCGGGGGAGTGAAAAAAGTAATCGAGGCACATACCGGAGACAACACACTTACGGCGGCGGAATCCGGAAGTATTCACAGCAATCTTGGCGCAATGGGAGTAGTTACGCTAACACTGCCCGCTTCAGCACCTGCCGGGACGGTATTGAGCTTTGCTGTTCAGGCCGCTTATGAACTGCGTATTGACCCAGGCACGGCGACAATCCGAGATGAAAGCGGCCAGACGGCGGACAAATATAAATCAGCGAATGCTATAGGTGCATCACTTAGCTTGGCAGCTGATTCGGCAGGCGATTGGGCAACGATCGCTAAGAACGGGACCTGGACGGAGGAGGTGTGATATGTCCAACGAAATACATATAGATTATACATCCGGCAGCACGCTTTACGCAGTCATTCGCAATGGGGCGGGAGAGGTCTGGTATGCAGAAGGGCAGGTCTTTGAGTCCTGGGGGACGGGAAGCCGTACCGCGAATGATTACGACATATCCCTTACGGACAAGGGGGGCAGCAGGTATGTCGGCAACTTTGACGGAAATATCCCGGCAGGAAGATATTCCATTCAGGCATTCCTGCAGGCCGGAGCTATTCCTGCAGATAGTGACAACCTGGTGGGGGGTGATGAGATTGTATGGTCCGGAGCAGGTAAGGTGACCTGTGACAAGCTGCTCGCCAACAAAGCCGTACAAAAAAAATCCACCGGAGAAATCAAATATTACGACGACGACGGGCAAACGGTCCTTCTGACTCATACCCCTGCGGACGCGGCAGCAACTATTACAAGGACACCGAGCTGATAATAAACAGTGAATATAAAGGAGAAACAAAATGGGAAGTTTTGCTGATTATTGGGAGAACGAAATATTAGACCATCTATTTGGCAAAGGCAGCTATACACCCCCAACCATCTATGTCGGACTATCAACAGCAGACCCTGATGATGATGCGTCCGGGTTGGCTGAGCCAAGCGGTAATTCTTACGCACGAACTTCGACGGCAGGTGCCGACTGGAATGTCGCATCCGGCGGAACGCTTGACAATGCCAATGATATTACTTTCCCCGAGGCAAGCGGCAGTTGGGGAACGATAACGCACTTCGCCTTATTCGATGCCGCAAGTGCCGGCAATATGTTAGCTCACGGCACATTAAGTGTATCCAAGTCAATCGACAGTGGAGATACCGCTAAATTCGCAGCGGGCGATTTGGATGTATCATTGAATTAAGAACCCGCAGCTTCGATGAACGAAGCTAACCAGCAGCCAAAGGAGGTTTATTAATGTCAACTATCAAGAAAAACTGGGCTTCACAGAGCCAAATTGCAGGTTCCGGTGACGGGTATATAACATTGTCCGGAACCACCGAATCGTATTCTTCGGATGTTGATCTCGAAACAAACGGTTACGAAGGCGCTCATGTTATTATAGAAATCAACTACGATGCCACGCCGACCGACGAGGTAAAAATCAAACTTTACGGCTCTCTCGACGGAACCAACTATGACGATACGCCTATCTGGGAGATGCAGGGCGATAACGGAACTAACCTACAGCAATTGAGTTTCATTATCAAGGACCTTGCACATTTCAGAATCGGCTTGCAGCAGACAGGCTCAACAAACAGTCACGATGTAAGAGCATACGTCCAGTGCTGGAACTATCAATCAATATAATTGAGGAGTAACACCAGGTGCCACAGCTAAAGCCAACAAGAGGAATATTCTTACGAAAGCCGGATAGTAGTCCGGAGGGATGCATGACTGCATCTCTTATAGGCTGCTGGCTGATGAACGAAGGAACAGGTGATACGATCTTCGAATTTAGTGGTAATAGTAATGTTATGACGTTCGGCGCCGGTGCGTCAAGACCTGTATGGCAGAGAGGGAAATCCGGCTCGAGTGTTTATTTTGATGGTAGTGATAAAATAAGCGGTCCAAGCCTTGAGGCTTTATCTTTACCGTTAACGATCGTAGCTTCAATTAAACGTTCCACGACCGGTGTCTGGGACCCAATATTTGTAACTCATGAAGCAGATAATTATTATTACGGAGCCGCTCTTATAATTCAATCTTCAGATACAGTGTGGCTTCAATATGGTGACGGAGATGGAAATACATCGAATGACCGAAATACCAGGCATGGGGTGAGCAGCTTAGCCGCAAATCGATGGTACACCATAGCCGGTGTTATTCGTGGTCAAAATGATATGGATATTTATCTTGACGGCGTAGATGATGGCGGTTCTTATTCCGGTGCTGCAACGACCATGGACACATCGAGTGGTGAGCCTGCTTTTGGCCGTTGGCCTGCTCTTGCTACCGACCAATATCTAACGGGCAATATTGAATATGTTTATCTTTTTAACCGAGCCTTATCTGCTTCTGAAATTGCCTTACTCTACCGAGAGCCGTTCTGTATGTTCACCGGGACAGGGAGACCTCCGTTAATGGGCGGCCAAATCGTTAATCTTACGGGTGCCTCCACGGCTTTGTCCTCTTTAGGTGCGACTACAAAAACAATAAGAAAAACGAAAGGAACCATCGCAGGATTCACTGCTGTTGACGGACTGCTTAGCATAACGGGCGAAAGCCCGCCAGCCATAGAAATGAGCTGGCAAAGAGAAGCTCTCTTTAACGGGATGACTGCCAATGCTTTTAAGCTGGGTACTGTCTTGAGCTTAGGCTGGTTCTGGTCTCGCATCGCCGGCTGCTCTGCGCTCTACCGCGGATACAATATGGAAGAAATAGATTTTGCAAACATATTGGCCGTTACTGAGCAGGACGATTGTGAGATATCACCACCCGGATATATCTCACACAGCAGCGGTTCGACATACTTTTATATTATTCGTCGGTTTAACAGTTGCGGCTATCAGGAGCGTACTTTAGCCGCCGCGATAAAGTTTTCGATAGATTCAAATGGTGAGCCGGCTGAGCCGAAACCGAACAAAGTTTTTGACTCAATATCTGAGCTAAAAGATGGCAACAAGATACGACTTATCTGGTTCTATTGTCCCCTCGAACAAAAGTCACAGCCGGTCTGTTTCAATATTTATTATGACAGCCGGACCGGGAAAATCGACTATCAAAATCCGCTCGCCAAAATTGGTTATAAGGGACGAAAGTTTTACAGCTTCCAAAGCGGCATTCTTGAGGCAGGTAAATACTTGTTTGTTATCAGAGCCGAAGACACCGGCGGTCTTGAAAACAGCTCTTTGGCACAATTAAAAATTCAGCTCGATACTATAAACCTCAACGCAATTAATATTGTAAGAGCTGAAGCTATTTGATACTCGATACTCGAAGAGTATCAAGAAAGGAAGTGCAAGATAAACTATGTACAATAGAATCGACTTTTTCCAATCGGCACAAACACAGTTGGCACTTCCGGCCGCTTCCGTATCAATCGTGATTGACGGAATGTTGTGTCCTGAATTAGAGCCGTTAGAGATTGTTCGCGGCGACTGGCCGGAATTCAGCAAGGCCAGATTAGTTTACAATCCCGCAGGGTATGCAGATTCGGGCTTAACGGCTGCCGAAGAGATTGAGACCTTATTTGCTATGGGAAAGACTGTTTTCATACGGCAATATTTTAACGGCATACCGCCGGGTGCGGCGGTTTTCAGCTTTCCACTATTTCACGGCCAAATAGAAAATATCGAGACACAGTTGACAGCAACCGGTAAAAAGGTGGAAGTAGTAGCAAAAGATTTCAGCGCAAATCTAAAGCGAGTTTCCGTTTATGGCAGACGTCTGGCAGAGGAAGATAATTCCAGTGTATTTTTAGCCGGTCTCGATACCAGCTTTAATCCTAATGGCAGGGCCAATGCCAATCCGCAGCCAATAACTGTTAACAGCAAAAGCTATACGATCTTTTGCGGCGAACCATCTCAAGGCAGGCACTGGAATTATGCAGAGGTAATAGATTATCTGCTTTGTGAATATCTGACGGCCGGTCAATTACAAACGCCGGACATAGGTCAACTGAGGGTATTGACCGAGAACCAGGCAGTCCGCGACCTTGACGTGACGGGATTAAATTTGATAGAAGCTTTGCACCGATGCTGTGAAAGGATCGGGCTGAGATTCAAATTCGTCCCCCTACCTGTGCCAACCGGGCTTTCTCAGGCGATTGAGTTTTTTAAAGCCGGAACAGGCAGAGCCGTTGAGCTTAATTGCCAGCAAGCAGGCGAACAGCTCAGCCTATCAAAGACAAACATAGCAACTCTGCACAGCAGGAAAAACTTCTGGCCAATAACGCACAAGTATATCGGCCAGGGCGACTTCAAAGTTGCAGAAGCAACCTTTGATTTGATAAAGGCCTGGGACGGCAGTCTTGAGGACATCAACTACGACAAATTTTCTTCATCAACCAACTCTGATTTCTACCAGGTCAAAGACGTTTATCGCAAATGGTGCCTTAACGAGGCGGGTGATTACAGCGGCGCTCCGTACAACCATGGCGATGCTTTTGACTTTTCAAGGATTTTCGACAGCGGCAATTACGCCCGCCGACGAAGGCGCTTTCGGCCCACATTAACCAGAGACAAGCAGGGAAAGTCACTGGGTTATTTCCTTCAGGTATCGTTCGATAACGGCCTGCATTGGTGGCAGTATCTTCATGCTTTTAATATCCTGCTTGATGAGTGCGGACTGTGGCTCAGCAGCGATCAGCTTGATGTCGATACCTGGGTGGCGGCGCTGAAAGGGGTTTTGAAATTCAGAATAACCGCATCTGTAATCAGCGATGAGAGATTAACGTGTATAGTTTCCGATGGGCCTGTTAATTCAACTGTTCCTGTGGTTGAGCATATTATTACTCTGCCCCGTCAGTTCAAGTATCGCAAGGTTTCAAACAAGAGCATCTTCGCAAACTCATCCGATGACGCGATTGGTGCTGCCGACGAGGTCGATGATATGGACGCTCTGTATGAGTTTGTCCGGCACCGGGCGGCGGTTTCTGCCGGAACCGTTGAGACCGTCGATATACAAACACCGTTTCTCGCATTTGATTACAGAGTCGGTGACATAGTAAGTACAAGCCCGGAAAGCAGAGACTGGCTGGCGTGCCGGAGTGATAACCGAAGCAAAAGCCGGATTGTGCGAGTGCAGATGGATTTTGTGAAGCAGTGTACGAATTTGAAAATCGTCCGGCAAAGGAGTTGATAATTATGAGCTATGGCGTGAATATTATAGAAGGTCAACAGGCACTGGAAAGACTCGCCCGTCAAGGCTCCGAACAGGCACAGGAGGTATCCGTGGTCACTTCGCCCGGCGCCAGAGTCGCCGCGTGGGCCGTTATGGTCAAAAGTAATTTTTTATACAACGCCTATAATGTAGTTGCAGTAGTGATTGGAGCTGCCGGCTCAGCACCCGTTGAAATAGGCGCACAGACACAGGCGGTTAACCTGGCCGAGTCGTACTTGCAGCAGGGAACACTGACAGCGGGGACACTGGCGATAATGTTCAGAGTAGGCGACAAGAACGTATTCTATGCTAAACCGTAACCAATATGCCGGATGCATATTGAGAAGCGAGGCAAATTATGGCCGAGGGAAATTCCAAATCGTGGCAGTTTAACCGGCAGATAAATATCTCTGTGCTGGTTCAGCTCCTGCTTTTGGCTTCATTGATTGTGGGCAGTTGGGTCAATCTGCAAAGACAGCTTGATTTGCTTCAGCGTGATGTGGGTATGCTGCTGCAATGCCAGCAGAATTTTGAGCAAAAGCTCGAATCGCTCTGGAGCAAAAGCATCTCATACGAGTATCGACTGCGGGCGATTGAAAAACAGATATCCAAAGCCGAGAAAGTTAAAGATGCCTTTTGATTTCGTAAGTAAAACCAGAACATATCACTCATTATTTTGTTGTAAGGTAAAAAACTCATATTGAAGGATATTACCAATGAACAATACTTTGATGAATTCATTGCTACAAGAATTATGTCCGGATGAAATATGGCAATTAAGCGATCTTATAAAATCAATACTGAGACGTCAAATGTCTTGTTTGCCCAAGGGTAACGTTTCAGAAGATGAGACACGATATCCAAAAAGCCCGGCAGCTATGAGAGCATTCTTAATCAAATATTTCTGCAGACATTACCTTCAGACACAAAACAGCCTTATAAAATATATTACCTCTCAAGATTTTTTATAATATTATTAGACTGGGACATTTGAGAATTTTTGATGTAGGATCTGGACCAGCAGTTACTTCTTTAGCAATCACTGATATGCTTGGCAGCCTTATTAAATATCTTGAAGAAATAGGAGAGTGGACAAAAGGAAAAAGAGTAAAGGTGGATTATATATTGAATGATACTTCCAGTTTTTGTCTTAGTACTGGCAAACATATATTGGCTAACTATTTTCAAAATAATAATAGCCATAGAAGGATCATACGTGGTCAAACAATCAGCATTCAGAAAGGCTTTCCTGATAACTTAAGTCAGCTTCAACGGATAAGGCTTAATATCGGCAAATATGATATAGCAACATTTTCTTATGTTATAACACCTATGAATGAAGAAAAAGGATTCAAGAATCTTGTTCACGGATTATTCAATATTGAGAAACTTTGTAATTACAGTAGTAGAATTCTGATTTTACAGGACAGATTTCGTGCAAGACTTGTGAAGAAAATTAGCAGAGCAATAGGTATATCAGACAATATAGAGAAAACAGTACAGCAGATTTATCCGAAAAGAAATATGAGTGACATTTTTACTTATTTTTATTATTGTTGTTTGTACATCCCAACACAAACAATAACGATGAGACAAAATTCCCTTGCTTAACTGTTACCATACAATGCAGTTGCACTTTTTAGATTCACAGTGGTCTTTAAAATTGTTCCATATTTCAGGTGTTTCTCTGCAAAGACTGATAGAAACGTCTTCATCGAAGCTGCGAATGGTATTAATTAAGAAAGTATAGAATTCGATACGTTGTTTTGGCTGATAGCGGAGCTTGCTATCCGAAGCCCCTTTGACAAATTTATAATCCCGGAGCTTTCGAGTACGGTTGCCGTATGTACTTTCAGCAAGATTAAAATGGCCGGGCAGAAGCCTTAACATACCGAGTGTTATGTTTTCAGGCCTGATGAAAGCTAAAGTTTTTTGGATTAAATCGGCATATCCATCCTGCCATTTCGGATAGAGAATGCCGGGATCAATCCGAAATCGGATTCGATAGCCGTGGTCCTGGCATTGTTTGGCCGCTTTGATACGCTCATCAAGGTCGGCTGTGCCCAACTCATATTGGCAAATTATCTGCTGTGCGTTAAGGCTCCAGGAGACTACCGTTTTATTGTTGGATTCAACAGCCAACAGATTATCGATATTGCTGCTTTTGGTCATCAGCATCAGAAAGCCGTTGGAAAACCCGGAGAAAAACGGAATCAACATTTTCGTCAGACCTGTTATGTGGTCAAGCGCGAGACTGTCGAGCATCTCGCCCATATTGAAACTAACCTTGCCATGGGAGCCAGCCAGGGTTTTTCGTATTTGCCTGAACATAGTATCGTAATTGATGTTGATTTTAATGAAAGGGGAGTATTTGCGATAGACAAACGCCAGATAGCAATATGTGCAGTAGTATGGACAGCCGTTCGAGACAGGAACCAGCTTAAAGTAAGGACAGCAATGGACATTCGAGCCAAGCAGGCCTTCGAAATTCCCTACAAAAGACGAAGTTGCACCAATCATCAAAGTTCTTTTTCCGGCCAGTAATGCCCGGGACGGTGACATATTCGGCAAAGGCGGATTTACCTGCTGCTTTATTAACCGGACATCAGCCGATGGAAATAACTCTATAATTCGTTGTGCCTCAGGGTCATCTGCAACTTTTTGCCATAACAATATAGTCTTAGGTCTGAATGTTTTTGCTTTATCCATAGCCCAACCTTTTGTCTGTTGTTCAAAATTTTCTGTTCCGCACAGCGGGATTATAGCCAAAAGCGCCAATAATATCCAACATTAAGGAGAAAAATGATGAAAAAAATCGAAGTACAAAAAAGCACAAGAGTTCTTGGTTGTGTATTTATATTCCTTCTATCTGCGGGCTGTGACAGTCTGCGTTTTGCACCAACCGAGACACAAAAACAGAACGCCTGGCTGCATAATCGTACAACTACGATTGCCGCCGATACCTCAAAGAGTGAAAATGCCTCGGAACAATTGCAGGCACTAACTCAGCTAAGTGAATTGCAGAGCCGGGCGTTCAGCTCTTATTTTGGTCTTCCGAAAGAATTTCCACCGTCCGAGACCACTGAAGATGTGCTGGCCGAATCGAACTTTCAGCTTGCCAACACGGCATTGCAGCAGGGAACCGAACGGCCGGATGCATGGGAAGTGGCCGACTCTATGCTGGAGCTGGGTATAGGTATCTGTGCATTACTGGGGGGCGTTTACGGTACAAGAGCCGTCGGATTTTTAAGACAAGCCAAAACAAAATCCAAAGCCTTGAAGGAAATTATCACCGGCAACGAGCTTTTCAAAAAACAAAATGAATCCTACACCTCTGCTTTCAAACAGGCCCACCAGAACCAATCGGCCCCGACCCGCCAAATCGTAGCAGAGATAAAAACCAATGTGTAATGACTTATCAAGTAATTTTAGATATTCTACCCCTTCGGCTGATTCAGAACAAATTGATTGTATTCTTTCCGAGCAACATGTACAGGGAAGCTCGGCAATTAAAAAGAAACACCGGCTTTCCGAGCCGAAGCGGATTGGTGAAATCCTCCCCGGCGTAATGACCGACATCAAAAAGCGAAGAATGCGTCCATCATTCCAAAGCTTCATCAGGTTCTTGTCCGCTGGCTGAAGTCTGCTATAATGAGCCATGGATCAGATACGATAAAGCCTACTCTTTAGGAGATGATACGATGTCATTGCTTAACGACCGCTTCACACAATGTCCCGCCGAGAGAAGACTTGTAACGGCGGGAGCACAAATCACCCGCCGCAGATTCTTGTCTGCCACAGCCTTAACCGCCGGCGGGATTCTGATGGCAGATTCAGCCAAACTCAGGGCCAACTCAATGACCTTCCTGACCAAAGAGGGTTCGACGGAGCATTTCTGGTATCGCCCTCAGCCGGAAGGTCCCTATATCGATTCGCAGCGAGACAACAAGGCGTTCGGTTTTACCGACCGGGCTGTCTATCTTTCCGAGGACAACGCCCGAACCTGGCCGCATAGCATCGCCTTTGACAATGCTCACAACATTACGTTCAGCACCATTCTCAGAAACGGCAATATACTTTTCGCCACGCGTTCAAAGCTATACCTCAGCACCGACAATCTCAAAACCTGCTGCCAGATCACAGTGAAGGATGCAGGTGGTTCTGATTACATCCCGCATAAACCGAAAAACCCGGAGTGTCCCGGCTGGTACTTCCACCCGCTCGACGGCGTTCATACATGGGATGTCAACAATGTCGAGATGCTGATATGGGGCAATTACTGCAACGTGCTCGGCGGTGCGGTCCCGGTCAACATTTACTACTCGACCGACTACGGCCAGACCGTGAAAATCGCATACGCCTTCGGACAGAATCCCGTCTATCAGGATAACGGCTCACAGGGCGGCGGCCGGATGGGCACGCTGCTCGGCGACCCGGATAATCCGGTCATCTGCCGGCACGTGCACTGCGTGGTATATAACCCGGCAGAAAACGCGTTCTATGCCTGCACGGGTGACCTCGAGAGACCAGAGGGACATGAGTGTCACTGGCTCAGAGGTACCTACGACGCGAATAATGATAAATGGACATGGAAGGTAATCATATCGGATGCCTCAAACACGCGTTATAAATCCGGCGGATTCAATTTCGTTAACGGCAAACTCTACTGGGCCGCCGATGCCAACGGGCCCACACCATACGACCGGGGTATCTTTCGGTGCGACCCGGCCGACATAACAAGGCCTGAAGCTCACACGAAGCTCTTTAATGCGCGATACGAATCGGCCAATATGATTATTCAGGACGGCGTGATTCTGGCAGCTCATTATGCACCGGCTTCGCCATACTCTACGGGATTTATGTATTCACCCGATATGGGCAAGACCTGGGCCCAATACGACCTGGTCGCGTTCGGCCCACGCTCGCCGGTCCGGTTCCACAAGAAAAACAGCGATGGATGGTTTCGGATCGACCTTAGAACGGGATGGATAAAGCGATCTGACGTATTATTCATCAAGCCAAAGTCCTAAGGGCAGGCTATCTGAAATGCTGGTCCAGGCGAAGATTTACGGCTCATAGCCGAGCTTTCCCCAGATGCCCTTCTGCACCCACTGCACATCCAGCTTGCCTTCTTCCGTAGCCGGAGCAAAGAGCCCCTCCCAGGTGCGGACGTTGTTGCGTCCCTGCTTGATAGTTTCGATACCCTTCCACTTGTGGTATTCGGCGTGACCGTCGGCACAGGAAAAAGTAGTGCCGTCACCGTGTCTTGTTACAGGCTGGTCCCACCACTTGGGCTCATTGTACCTGGTGGAGTAAGCATCCGGACTCGACAGACCCTCGTCGATGAAGATTAATCTCTGGGCCGGCTGGGGTACAAGCATACGTTTTTTGAAAACCGGACTGCCGTCTATCGACCTGCCGTTACTGGCTATCATCATAGCGTATGTCATCAGCTCCCCCCTGTAGCCGGCGGGGCATTTGTAGAGATTTATCTCTTTGACGTACGGCCAAAGTGCTCCATCTTTAATTCCCTGTATCTGGTTTTCCAAAGGCAACTGCCCACCCTGTGCCCAATCGGACGCCCATGTGACACCCACCCATGGCTCACCAAACTGGTTCCTCCACGTGCCGCCCGCCTCGCAGCTGACAAGTTTATCTTCGTTGTCATCGGCATACAGAATCCAGGCCAGGCCCAACTGCTTTAGATTGCTGAGACAAACCGCCCGTTCGCCCTGCTCTTTAGCCCTCTTAAGGGCCGGCATCAAAATCGCCATCAATACCGCGATTATGGCAATAACCACCAAAAGCTCTATTAGTGTAAAACCTTTTTGTTTACACATGATGCTTTTCCTTCTCTTACAGAGAGGCCATGAGTTTGACTGATATGCTTATCTGAGGTAATTATAACACACTAAAGTGGATTAAAACAAGCAATATAACAGAACCTTAATGTTCAACGCGTTCGTATGAGATATTAACAACGTGATGGCCGATATAAAAAAGCGGCCTAATTCTCAGCCATGCGAGCAAAATATATTTGCTGTGTCTTATTAAAACCTTCCGGTGTCAGGTTCAGTCTGTCAAGGAGTTCATACGGCAGCATGGAAGCAAACGTCTGCCCGCTAAAGTCGCTGCAGGCCACGAAATGAGAAGTGAATATAATCGCCCCCAGATAGTCAAAGTCACTATCAATCAGCGGGCTGTGGTGTCTGAGTACGGCCTGCTGTAAAAGAGTTGAGAAATTCCATTTTTTGCATAACTGCATGCCCACACGGCAATGGTCCAACCCAAGCAGCTTTCTTTCCTCGTCAATGATTGTCTCCATCAACGACCACTGAGTGCCGAGCAGCGGGGCCGTTACTCTGTTGCTCAGCAATATTATCGCCAGCCTACCCATATCGTGAATCAGCCCGGCCACGGAAGCCACCTGGCAATCATGCTCGTCTGCTTCGAGTATTTCAGACAATGTCCGGCAGGCAAGCGAGATTTCCTGAGAGTGCTGAAAGTAATCATCCAAATGGTCAAGTGCGTTAAATTCCTGTGCGATAATATCCCGGACGTACCAGACGCCTATCAGTTGAATAAGCGGCTTTATGCCGACGCTGTTTACTGCCTCTTCGATAGTATCATCATGGCCTTCGGGCCTTATGCTGAAGGTGTTGGCCAGATGGAGAAGGTCGGCACAAAGGCCCGGGTCGTGCTTAACATATGCCAGCAGCTCCTCGTCGTCCATATCCTGCACTTTGGCGGCGGCTAAAAGCTCCTCGACATTGTCGGGCATCGGAGGAAGCCTGTGAATGAACTCGGTTACTTTATTCTCAAAATCCTTCTGCGATTCCATTTTGTTCCGCTTTGCTGATTTTCAAACTGCAATAATGATAAATCACCGCTGCAGCAATTTCAACACCTTTCCACCTTCAAACAGAGACCTTGATTGCAATTACCAAGTTGAAAACGTAGAAATGCGGCTTTGGACTTTTTACCTTTCAAAATAACGGTAAAAATCCTTACGGTGTCCGATTCTTAAGACAAGAACAACGACCTGTCTTTCTTTGACCATGTAAGCTATACGAAAAACACCGGAACGGATCTTGAAGAATTCGGGCTTGCTTTTTATTCGATCACCTTTTCCACAGGGATCATGTGCTAAGGATGAGATTTTGTTCATTATCTGCCGCTGATTCTTTTTAGTCTGCTTCCTGATAAAATCAGCGGCCGAATCTGCAATCTTAATCTTGTAAATCTTCCCTGATTCTGCCATCGGCTGTCACTGTTTATAATCCAAGCTCTTTTTTGAGACTATCGAAGCTGATAAACTTACCTCTTTTTAATGCCTCTTTTGCAAGCTCCAAATCCATCTGGTCTTCGAGCTGTTCCAGCAATCTCATATCATCGATTGGAACAATAGCAAACAGCGGCTTGTTATTGCGTTCAACACATATCCGCTCTCCCGTATAGGCAACCTTATTAGCATAATCCGATATCTCTGAACGAAATTCACTTACTTTTATAACTGTCATCGCTTGCCAGCCTTTAAATACATTTTGTACGTTTATATCCTTTCGTACAAATTGTACAAATTATCCAATGAAAAGTCAATCTTTTTTTAAGAAAAACTGTAGAAATGCTATTTATTTATAAAAAAGCCCCTTTTTGGCATGATTATTAAGAATTTCCAGGCCAAACAATCACTTACACTGTTCGTTTCAATGCTATCCTTTGATCACATTAGGTCCGGAAAAATCCTCTCAGCCGGTGTAGATTGGACAAATGCTGCCCGGACGTTGTACAGGATATCGAAAAAAGAATACAGCGGAATTATCGAGCAGAGTAGTCATAAAAGTCCAAATGTTTGAAGTTGACGGCGATGATTGATTCTGCTATTCTGCGCTCGTTTTGAGAATTGAATATTTGTTTAAGAGAGAACATTATGAAACGAAGGACATTTCTTGGATTAAGTGCCGCCGCTTCCGGCGGGCTCTGTCTGGCAGGCTGTTCCAGTCTGGACGCGATGTTGGGAGGTGCAAAGGTTCCATTTAAGATTTCCCTTGCCCAGTGGTCGTGGCATAGAAGGCTTCGCGGTCAGCAACAGCCGAAGATGGATAATCTCGACTTCGCCGCGAATGCACGGAAATTCGGCGTTGAGGCGGTCGAGTACGTCAATCAGTTTTTTATGGACAAGGCCGAAGACACCGCATATCTGGTCGAGATGAAAAAACGCGCAAAAGACAACGGCGTCGAGTCCGTATTGATTATGTGCGACGGTGAAGGAAACCTCGGCGACCCCGATTCACAGCAACGAACCCGGGCGGTCGAGAACCACTACAAGTGGCTCGAAGCGGCAAAATATCTCGGCTGTCACTCGATACGCGTCAACGCCGCCTCCAGAGGGACATACGACGAACAGATCGAGCTTGCCGCCGACGGACTGCAGCGTCTCAGCGAAAAGGCCATCGAATACAAGCTCAATGTTATTGTCGAAAACCACGGCGACCTTTCATCCAACAGCCAGTGGCTCACCAGGGTTATCAAGAAGATCGGCCTGCCCAATTGCGGAACACTGCCAGACTTCGGCAATTTTCCACCGGTAGCGGATAAATATGTATCCGTCGAAATGCTAATGCCCTACGCAAAAGGGGTCAGCGCCAAGAGCTATGACTTCGACGAACAAGGCGATGAGACTACGATTGATTTCTACCGTATGATGAAGATTGTCGTTGATTCCGGCTACAAAGGCTACGTCGATATTGAGTACGAAGGCAACAGGCTCAGTGAAGACGAAGGTATCATAGCTACGAAAAAACTGCTGGAAAAGATTCAACAACAGATGATGAATGCGTGAGACAAAACCGCCATCGGCGGAGTTGCTGATTTGTTCCAGCTTCGAGTATAGAGTATGATTGTCGGTGTACTGACAGCTCATCTTTCCCTGCAGGGGATAACCTCGCTCAAGGGAAAACGAAGCATAATCAAGAGCTTAATCGGCAGGCTCAAAAGCAGATTCAATATCTCAATTTCAGAAGTTGACCACCAGGACAACAGGGCCGTCGCCGTCATCGGTATATCAATAGTCGGCAATGACTCTCACTTCATAGACCAGCAGTTTGACGCCATCATTAATTTTATGCGCAACGACGGCCGGTTCTATCTGAGCCAGGTCGAGCGGGAAACCTTCTCATAAAAATCAGCGCCTTGTAAACTTATCAAATACTGTAATGACAGGCAGGGCATTGCCTTCATCATCGAACATACCTCTTCTTCGAAGCCCTCCCATTACTGCAGGCTCCCACCAGAAGACGCCCTTGCCTCTGTTGTCAGGTGTGTTAAGAACAACCCGATTAACCTCTTCAAGGAACTGCCTCTGGCCTTCAGGGGTCTCCGGGAAAGGTGCTTTCTTGTTTTTGTATTCGGCCGGTCTCCAGTTATAGGCCGCCTCTATAATGATGATGTCCTTCTTGTATTCATTGGCCATGAATATCATATTTTCTCTCAGCTCAAGCAAGGTACCGTGCCACCACGGATAGTAGGACTGCCCTATGATATCGTAGTCAATTCCATAAGAATGCCACTTGTCAAAGAAGGCCTTTGTCCGGTTCCTGCTGCCGCCTTTATCGATATGTACCATAATCAGGGGGCGTTTACCGTTGCCCCGTCCGGCATCGACTCCATTAATCCCCGCCTTCATCAGCTCGGCGAAGTTGTCCCAATTATCGGTCAGCTTGCCATCGGGCCAAAGCATACCGTTGGAAATTTCGTTACCAGGCTGGACCATATCGGGCAGAACACCGCCCTCCTTAAATGCGACGATTGTATCACGAGTATATTCGAACACCGCCTGCACCAGCTCGTCATGAGACTTATCCGCCCAGGCCTTGGGAATATATTGTTTGCCCGGATCGGCCCACGTATCGGAGTAGTGGTAATTCAGTAAGAACTTGAACCCAAGTTTCTTAGCTTCCTGAGCCAGGGCAATAGTATATTCAAGATTGTTCGGCAGGCGCGTTGGTGTGTGGAACAGCCGCAGCCGAATCCAATTGTAGCCGTGCTCTTTGAATATCTGAAGACCCGGCTTTTCTTCGCCATTGTCCTTGAACACAGTCCCACCGTCCTCGGCCTGTTTGAGAAAGGATAGATCCGCACCGATAGCGTAATCTGCCGCTTGAGCAAATCCGCATATACAGGACTGCACTAAAATCCAGACTATAAATATTACAGAAAGCGAAACCTTATTAAATTTATTTTCCCTTTTCATTTCCTGATAGTGTCCTTTCTTTATTATCACTGCATCTCGATACTTACATACTCACATTTGAAATCAGGCTTCTATTACAGAAGCTTATCGACGATATACCTTGCACCGATAAATATATCCACCGCCATTGCCGCACAAAGCACAAGCTGCCGCAGCAGATGCATTCGTAATTGCGCACGTATCATAAAGAAAATAATCGCCGCCACAATCGCACCAAGCAAGTACATTTTCCCGGCTTCGGTAAAGAGCTTAGCATATCCCGCACCCAAGCCTAAAAATGTCTGAAAGTATTTTGTCGCCAGCAGCAATGTTACGATGGAAAGTGCAGCCATAATCGCTGTAGTAACCAATATCCATACTCGGTCGGCAAAGCCGGCCGAGGCAAGCCCCTGCATACCTTCGCCTATAAGCACCGAACAGCATAAAACAGGAACCGCAAGCCAGATTACAGGGCTTACCTCATAGAAAGACCCGCAAAAACCTAAAGTTATCCCGACAGCAATAATTAAAATCACGCTGTACCGCCGGGCCGCCAGCATCATACAAAAACCAATAACCAGAGCCGCTATCGGAATATGATAGAAGCCAATCAGAGTCAGGTTTTGTTTGGCCGTGATAAGCGGGGCAAATAAGCCTGTTAAATCAGCCGTATGCAGCCGGGCTTGTGTTGAAACTGGGAATAATCGGTAGTAAGTGGACGCCTGAAAAAAAACCACTATCGCCAGAAATGGCAGAACCACAAGTGGAATCATTAACC
>Ga0307379_10005525_pt1 | contig 17593 bp, 27 predicted proteins | sample UN2MG_FD_202237 | JGI IMG/M metagenome (GOLD analysis project Ga0307379, IMG submission 202237) | Soil microbial communities from Risofladan, Vaasa, Finland - UN-2 | ecosystem: Environmental > Terrestrial > Soil > Coastal area > Acid sulfate soil | place: Finland: Risofladan, Vaasa | collected... | reverse complement strand
CGCTCATATGAAGACCCCACCGACAAGCGGTTCAGACCTCCCTCGGATGAACGTCAAGAACTCGCAATCGGGTACGTGGTTAACGTGTTAGGTAAGGGTATCAACGGCTTGAATGGACTGCAAATTGACCACTGGGTCTTCACCACCGGACGCAAGAGTGAACGTTGCACAATCGTGACAGGTGTAGACGGTAGCAAGTGCGGACAGTCAAACGGATGGTGGCTGACCCACTGCAAGAAATGTGGCGGATACCTACCTCGTAGGATGGACATGCACTCGAGCATCAAGTGGGTAGCTGACAAGGGTCAATGGATGGTGATGCTATGCCGTGACGTTACACAGTCACGTAAGATGAACCCTCGGTTCGCCCAACTCATACCCCCACAAGGGTACGAACGCACAGATGAAGCCTGGGTCTCATTCGTTCATGCCATGTACACAATCGCACCCATAGTGTATGCCCACATTCATGGCATCGACCCAGTAGACTTCCCAATCGCAAGTTTCAAAGCGTTTCAAGAGAGCGACCACATCAAGTACACTCGCTCACTCATTCAGCGTTACGGTCGTCTAGTTGCTCACATGAACAGCTAGTCTCACATTCATACGAGGGTGGGGGTCTTCCCCACCCTCACTATCACATAAGGAACACGAACATGAAGAACACGCAATTCGTAGAGAGTATCCAGATTTTGAGCAATCGTATACGGGCAAACAAGTACAGCGAGGAGAAACTGGAGGTCAAGGAAGCCGCAAGTCGGGAGTTGTGGCACTCCATGTCAGACATGATTCACACTACCATTCGCTGGGAGCCACAGCAGGTCTTATCATGGCTGAACAAGGGTGTGGAGTTACATGACAGACGTGAACGCAAGTCGTCATGGGGTGGAGATTACGTGATGGTCGCAGCGAGTGAGCTGAAGGTCATGTTACGCCATGTATATGGGCAAACGCATGAGGAGCTAGTCGCCAAGATGCTACATGACGTAAGCATGGCACACCTACTCATGACCCAGCCGGAGGCACTCAACTCCTACACAGTCGCACGGACCTGTGAGACATGGCAAGCGGAGGGATACAGTCGCACCTTGAACCCCACGATGGTCGTTCAGTCACATGAGATAGACGTGGTAGTCGTAGAGGTGGAGGACGAAGACCCCGAACACTATTGTGTAGCACATCGCCCGCATTGGATTTGCACATGCCCGAATTGTATGCCGGTTGATTACAGCCAATAGTCGCAAGGGTCCAGGCTCTCATGGGTGGGTGTATACATGCAAGTACATACACCCGCCCACCGTTGGCAGTTGACCCTTGACAAGCCGGCTGACCTTTTGTTAGACTGTTGGGGCGGCGGAAAAACCGCCCATTTCACCCCTTCTTCATTCTTAAGATTGAAGAAACACACGTAAGGAGAACTGCAAATGTCACACATGGAAGATAAGTCGGGTTATCAACCCCGTCCAGTGGTCAAGTCCGTGGATAATGGCGCTCGTGAAGGGTGCACGAAGTTTGACGCTCTGGACCTGGCACTCAGGCGAGCCGGAGTCACAGGGTCGGACATCTACAAGCAGGAATGTGAGAGCCTCGGAGTCCCGTCAGACCCAGTCGCACAGCAACGTGCAGCCATGAAGCGCAGTCGTAAGTAACACACTCATGCAGGTAAAGCCGCAAGGCAAAGGAGACAAGGTCATGTCACACTCATACAAGAAAACCCCTATTCACGGCATCACCACATGCCACAGCGACAAGCCGTACAAGGTCGCAGCCAATCGCAAGCTGCGTCGGAAGGTCAACGAGGCTCTCGCCAATGGCGAACACGAGGTCTTACCCACCTTACGGGAAGTCTCAAACGCATGGTCGTTCGGGAAAGACGGCAAGATGTGGTGGACCCAGGCACAGTTCGGCGTGGAAATGTTCAACAAGTACATGCGCAAGTAGGCGCACCCGTAAACCTAGTTACCTAGAGAAAACCTAGGTCTAAGATAAGACTAAGACACCTACGACTCCCCTAAGAGGGGAGTCGTAGGTAATATATATACACGAGGATGGTCAAATGGACACAAACAAGCTGGTCGTAAGCACATACAATGCCGTGAACGTAGACGGTGACATGCAGATGGGATTCATGCTGGACATGCCGGATGAAGTCGTGAAGGTCATGACGGGGCTGATTGAGGGTCGCCAATGGCGAAAGTCGCACAGTATACTCGTGCAGGAACTCGACTTTGCGAGCCGAGTCGCAGACCCAGCCATTGACCAGTCGTGGGAGGCTGTGTGTGAGTTCGGCAACAGGTTCGTGACGTGGGTATGCCTGAAGGTCGAGGAGCAGGAGAAGTCGCAGGTGTGGTGCTGGTCTGCCGGCATGAAACGTCGCATACAAGCGATGGCAAGCCAGATTGACCAAGTACGCATGGAGGTCTTGGACAACCTGTGGGATTTCATGGACGTGGATGAGACGAGACTCATGATGTCGCTGGGTCGCTCGCTCGAGGGTGTGCTTGACATGATAGACGAGATGCTGCTAGACCCAGGCGTCTGCCTAGTGGACACCCGCATATCGGCTGAAGTCCACAACCTGTACGTGACCACCAACAAGATGTCGGCATACGAGAACGCAATCTCGTAACTGTATAAGTCGGGGGAGGGTCTTCCCTCCCCCATCTATCGCACACATGGAGGTGCATACGTGAACAAGACCAAGACCGCTGATGTAGTCGTGTTGCTGGAGGGTGTGATGAACGCAATCGCGTTGATCGGGTCGCGCCACTACTCTGAGACCGTGAAGTCGGACGCACTCGACTTCGGGCATGACCAGTGGGTCAACCTGCTCCAGTACTATCGTCTAGACGTGCTGGAGTACCTCGTATATGAGGCAGACCCTGGCTTGACCGGTGTTCGCCTCGTGGCTGACATGGTCAGCCGGTTGACCAGACTGATGCACCCGTATGATGTGAACGACTTCGGCAGTAGCCGCATCATGGTCGTTCGCAACCTGCTCGAAGACGTGGGTCTGAACGAGTACATCGGCAAGTTGACCTGCGAGATGGTCGTCGGGAGCATCGCAGACGAGCGTCGGGCAATCGAGATTCAGCGCCTGCGCGACCAGTGCAAGGCGTGGAACGACCGCATGGGTGAGTTGCTAGACCACCAGTACTAGCACATGAGTCGGGGGAGGGGAGACCCTCCCCCATTAAGTCGCACGTGGAGGTGCATCATGTATCGTGACGAGGAAGATTCCTACAGGGTCGAGAGTGTTGTACGTAACGTGGACCGCAAGCAGAGAGAGGCGACCACGACGGTATACGCCACCGCAAGGCGGGACGGTCGAGACGTGACCGAGAAGCACGTGGCGTGGGATGCGGAAAAGCGAGCAAATGCGCTCGAGTTCGCGCAAAAAGCATGGGAAAACCTGCTGACCAACCACAGCCTATGTGTGCTGGAGTACCTGATCGAGCAAGCCGGCGACCTGCTGGAGGGTGGCGAGTTGATATACGATATGTCCACGAGACTAGCAAGCCTGACCTCCCCGTACCGCATCAGACCTGGGGTCGCATCGGCGACACTGGTTCACAAGATGATGAAAGACGCAGGTCTGTGGAACATGGACTCATATGCGTTCATCTCGCAAGAACAGATTCAGGTCGCAATCAACATCGCACGTTGGGAGTCGCAGGTCTCGAGTATGCTGGACACGCTGGGCGAGTGGCGTAGGGACGCCGAACACTTGGAAGCCAAGCGAGTCGCCAAGGTCAATCTCTACTCGGGCGTGCGTTAACATGCGCGAGTACATACACGCGCCCACCGTTGGCAGTTGACCCTTGACAAGCCGGCTGACCTTTTGATAGACTGTTGGGGCGGCAAAAAAACCGCCGTTTTGATTCTTTCTTCAAGTCTTAAAGAATTGAAGAATCGCATACACATAAGGAGAGTTTGACCCATGTATGACTTAGTTCAAGACATTACCCGCACGAAAGTGCACAACAAGGTCGGAGTGTTGTCGTTAGTCGCAAGTAAAGTCCCACGTTTGTGGGCGTGCAAATACCCCTCGTACCTCGATGCGATGGGCGCTGTGTACGGCAAGCTCACGAAGGTATCCGCGACCCAGGGTCGTGATGAAGTCGAGGGGATGCTCATGGCACACAGTCGCATGTCATTGGCGCAGATACGCAACACCGTAAAGAACGTGGAGACCCTGAGAAGTCTCCTGTAGTCAGGGAGGGTCAACAGTCGGGTAGCGTAGAGACGTGCAGGTATATACACCCACGGATACGCACACCCGCACCGTTGGCAATTGACCCTTGACAAGTCGGTAGACCTTTTTGTAGACTGGATAGTGGCGGAGAAAAAACCGCCGATTTGATTCTTTCTTCAAGTCTTAAAGAATTGAAGAATCGTATACGCACTGGAGGTGCAAAGATGACCCAGATTTCAGAGTTCGCAACCAAGTTCGCCGCGCAAGGTACGCCCTACGCAATCTCGTCAGCCGCATTGAGTGTCATGTTCCCCGAAGCAAACGTGGCAGACATTCTCGCATCCGCATACGCCGATGCAGTCGCCGGCAAGACCCAGACCCAGGCAGTCGAGGCTCCGGTAGCCCCCAAGACCCAGGCAGTCGTGCCTGCTGGCAAGAACGGGCGACCCGCCGTGAAAGCTCCCGTCGCTCCGCAAGCGACCCCCGAACCGCAAGTCGCCATTCGGTTCATGCCTGCAAACGCAAGTGACCCCTCCACATGGACGGCAAGTCGCTTGGCAGTCACGAACGTGACCAGTTCTCGTGCTGGAAACGAGGGTGAATCCTTGCAGGACATCGCCCGTGTGATGGGCATCGAAAGTCGCCTGTTGAACGTGTCTGCCAACGCGATTGACAAGCGCATCTTCGAGGGTGTGGCGACCCCGTTGGAAGTCGAGTACGTAGAGGTACTGCGTGCCATGAAGCCCAAGGCGACCATCGCCAAGGTCATCCTCGACCGTAAAGAGGCATACCTGAAGGGCAAGTTGCATCAACACTCGCAAGAGTATGCGGAGAAAATCCGCACCCAAGTCGCGACGACCCCGGCGAACGCTAAGCCGGTATATGCGACTGAGAAAGTCGTGACCCCGCTGGAGGGTGAGTCCAAGGCTATGGCGTGGGCGCGTCAACGTCACGAGCGTATGGGCGAGTGGGCTGGAGAGGCGATGGAGAATCTCGAGTGGCTGGAGTCGGAGTTGGCGACCATCAAGTCGTCTGCTCACATGAGCAAAGCCGAACGTGATGCGGCAAGCACACTCGTGAAGCGTGAAGCGAATGACTCACGTCGTGCGATGAACGACGGCAGAGGCACATGCGGATGTGGCTCAGGCAAGACCTACCGCTGCAAGTACGCAAAGGCGCAGGGGTTGGGCAATATCTACGGGTATGGCGAGGGCATTGTCATCGGCTAGACCCTGGTAGGAAGCGCCGGCATGGGCGCAAGACACACCTACATACAAGCGGAGGCGAACGTGGAGTCGCCTCCGCTTTTTTTGTGCCTGCACATAGAGTATAAGACCGCGCACAAGTGTAGGAAGGAGGTCGGCAAATGATAACAAGAGTGTATCTAGTCGGGGTCATTACAGGGTACATCATCGGGATGCTGCGGGTGCATCCTATCGTATTAGTCGCATGTATAGTCGCCACGGTGGTCGTCGCTGGAATAGCGAACAGTGGCAGGAGGATGGACGAAATGAGCAAAGGTATTGACCGTGTGAAATTAGCCAAGCGCAACATCGAAGCGAACGCATACCCAGACGACCCAATCGTCTCTCTCTTGTGGGGAGGTAGTCTTTTTGCAAGCATCGCCCTGTTCATCGCGCTGGGTATCTTCCCAGTCGCATCGTTATGGTTCTCACTGACCCCGATAGTCGTGATGGTTCTCATCTACATATTCGGGTTCATGTGGAGCCTGTTCATCAGGCTCGTGACTCATCTGGTCAACAAGTCGATTGCCGAAGCACGCTATCGCGCAGTCGAGGACGAGATGAACCGGAGGGGATGGTAATGAAGAAGGGTCACAAGATGCGTATCATCAAGGGTGACGTGTTCGAGTCGTACAGTGGTCTCACTGGCGACGTGCAAGTCACGGAGATTCTGGTCGGTCGCGGCTGGCGCAAGCAAAGTCGCATGGTACAGTACTCCATACTGGACCCGTACAACAGTAGCGTACACAACTCGTTCTGGGAAAGATACGAGGACTTCGAGCATCTGATGCTCGGGACTGGCATGTACATGCTCAAAAGACGAGGAGGTGAACAGTGAACAACACGAGAATCGCAATTGAATTGCTGGCAGCCACACCGCACGTTCCAGACCCGGCATGTGTGCTCGAGATTCTGGGTATCCTGCTCATGGGTATCCTGCTCGACCTAATCGAGTCGCCGGTCACGGTACTCATACTGGACTCGATAAATCCACCGGACATCAGAGACCTGAAGGGCTACCGCCGAAAAATCCTGCGGGTTAGAACACGGGCGCGTATCGCAAAGTCGCTAGGCAACCACGAAAAATCCAAGAAGCTCTCGAGAATCGCAAGCGGCATGAGTCGATGCGAGGAGAACATAAGCTCCAAGAGTGCGAGAGAATGGGTAGAGGAGTTGTTCAATGGTCAGGAAAATCCGTAGACGAGACAAGAGGAAGTCGCAGTACATGCACACCATCCAGCGGGTCGGTGAGAGGTACGGTATACGTATAACAAACATGGACGTTGACAGGATGGTGCATGATATTCAGTCGGGCAAATCGACCCCCATCGAGAAGCAGACGAACGCAAAGACCATTCACATGATCGAATGTCAAGGCGTAAATATCTACGTTGCCTACGACCCAGGTCGCAAGAGCATACGTACAGCATTACCGAGAGAGTACATCGGAGGTGGGTGATGAAAAAGACAGGAGCGCAGGTCAGGATATTGTCTGGGTTGATTGAGGGGCTGGCACTTATGGAAGTGTGCAAGATATGGACCCTCCACATTGGCAAGGACATGGTTCACTCGACAAACGTGCAGCCGGAAGTCGACCAAGACAATGGCTTCATGAGCTTCGGCTATGCCGGATGGCGCAAGATATATCTGAGCGACATCTCGGCAGTCGAGACCACCGAGTTCGGAAGTGCGGGAAAGATGGGCGCAATATACGCCGACAAGGAGGCAGATGATGAGTCATAAGTCGAAGCGCGGTGCGCCCGACAAGAGACCGACCCCCAGGTCCTCGCGTATCGAGAAGGAACATCGTCGGGCAAGGGTCGAATTCAGAAACGCATCGAAGCGTTTCCAAAGTGGGCGAGTCAATGCGTTCGAGGCGATGGAGGTCATCGAGGATGTAGTCGACCCTTTATCTCCGATGGTCCGGATAGAACGTGGAGCGCGATTAAATCTGGAGTGGTGATAGTCGAGTCGGAAGACCTCGAGGATTACCTTAACGCAATCCGAGAGGTCTCCGACATCTTCATGAAAGCTGTAGGCGCAGAGGCAAGGATACTCTGTATGTCGAGTTGCCTCCTGCCTATGGTCGCGTACATACAGGAGAGGACGGGGCTAATAGCCGAACCGTGGATGGACTACTCGCCACGGCAGTTTAGATTATCACGGAGGATAGACATTATGGATCAAGAGCAGGAAAAAGATGCCGGCGACCTGTGGTTTGGTGGAGTCGCAGACAGTGCGAACGCATCAGACCTCGTGAAGAAGGCACTCGAGCTGGATGAGAAATTCGAGGGCGGTGCTACACATCTGCGGCTGCATAAAGACGTGGACGAGGCGACCGCCAATGAGGTGAGCAACCTCACCGAGATGGTGATAGCGGATGATGGTCCTATCCCATCGTACCCAACGTATCTGTATATCGGACAGGTCGTCCCGAAGAAACCTAAGCCAGTGTTCATTACGGGTCTCTCATGGAGCGCCTACGACGAGGAAGTCGCCGAGGAATTTGGGGAGCCGACCGGCATGATGCAGATTGACATCGACGGCGGGTACAAAGACGGCGGAAGCTCGTACCTGTATTACGATATTCCGAAGCGTGTGTACGAGGAGCTAAGCGAGTCGGTCGCAGACCCGGTGAGTCGCGGAGCGAAGTTTAACACCCTGATCAAAGGTGTTTATGAAGGCGAGAAAGTGGTATAATCATACCCACAAAAAGTATAGGAGAAACAAAAAATGAGTGATGATAAAGAAAGACGCTATCTAGATGCTATCCCAACCGAGCTTGGTGATGAGGCAATCCCGCTGATTGTGACCCTGAACTTCGACGCACCGAAGGAGTTCAACGACAAGTCCAAGTTCAACGACCAGATGTACACGGTGTACTTCTACACGGTAACAGACGAGAACGGCGGAGAAGGGTCCATCCGTGCATACGAGGGGTTGCACAAAAAGATTAAGGCAACCGGCGCTCGTAGGGGAGACGTGATCTCAATCAGACGATGGGGGTCGGGTAAGACAGACACACAATGGCGAGTCGACCTCGTCGAGAAGAACTCAACAGGTGGTCCAGCAGACGTACCTGCAAACGCACAGGAGAAAAGACAAATGGCAGATACGCGAGTCGCGCCGTCAGGCAAGATGGTGTACTACCCATTGACTGACGACCAGATTGATGTCATCGTTCACATGGGGAGAAGCACGCTCGAGACCATCCGCAAGATGATGAGCATGGTCGAGACATTCGAGGAGTTCGCAGACCTGAGCTTGGAGCAGAAGTCGAAGCTCGCAATCACAGCATACATCAATGCAATCCGCGACTACAGACCTGGGATGGTCATCGCCAATCAAGTCGAGAAGTTCGGCGAACTGAATCATGAGGATATGTACATGATTCTAGCCGGAGAGCGGGTCGGTGACATGGACATCATGTCGACCACAGCCGGCACTATCATCCAGACGATTGCCGAGTACGAGGAAGTCGAAATGGAGGAGGTCTCGGGAGTCCTGCTTGGGCTTGGAATCACAAGCGCAGACATCGACGACACAGACACGCTGACCTGGCGCAGAGTTTATCGGATTTTCACGGCAAAGAAAGCAGGAAACATGAGCGATGCTGACATCCGAAAGACCTTCGACATCCGTCCAGCTTTCTAGCATGACACCCGAGGAAGCTCGGCTTAGAACCGAGAGCATAAAGACCAGCGTTAACGTCATACGTGAGCATCTAGTACAGATGTTTATGAGACGTGGTTGGGAGGCTCTTGGATATAAGTCGTGGCACGAGTACCTGCTGGTCGAGTTCCCCGATACGAATCATACGTATCTCAGGAGACAGACCAACGCCGGACTCCTCGAGTCGGATATGGGAATTGAGGTGGGACTTGTAAAAGAGTCCCACCTTAGACCCATCCTTGAGACGCTAGGCGGGGAGGACACCGCCGTACAAAAACTAGCGTACTCGAACACACTATGGAACAACCCAGACCCAACAGCCAAAGACTTTCTGGTATCCGCAAGAACGCTATACGTATTGAGTCGGTCGACAGACCGCTTGGCAGAGCGCATGACCAACGGGGAGCTATCGGTCAACAGCGCCTATGAGATAACGAAGTTCATCGAGACCAGATGCACGAACGACATAGACCTGGCGATAGTCGCTCAGGAATGTTCAGACGTTGAGTTGCTGGTCGTGCTGGAGAAAGTCAAGGAAGCGGGGCTTGCTACATGGGATGAGATTTTCGCAACGGGCCATGTCCCATCATTTCCCGAGCCTTTGCCATTGGCGAGAGCGACAGCAGAGACCCTAATCTCGTGGCTGTCAGTCGCAAGCGCAGAGCATCGGGCGCAAGCCGGCGTCGAGGGTCGCGAGGAGCGTGACAAACTATGGGAGGCAATCGAGACATTACTAAATATGATTGATACGACCACCGATGTCAGCGTGATACGGAACGCAGCCATCATGGTCAGGAGTATGCTGGCAAAAAGACATGAACGTTATTCCAACTAAGTGGGCAGGTCTGCCGTTCCTGAGACAGAGGACGGCAACAGAATGGTCTTCCGCATGTCCCGAGTGTGGAGACTCGGGTCATATAGGCAACGATGAGCCTGATAGATTCAGGATATTCGTAGACAGGAAGATCAGGGGGTGGTGTAGAAACTGCGGATTTCAAGCGTTCGGAGACGATGGGAAAAGATGGTCTCCCCTCGAGATTGAGGAGATGCGGAGGGAGCGGGTCGCTCGTGCTGCATTAGAGCGAGCCAGGGTCCGCGACATGATAGAGCAGATGACCGAGGAGGCAGCATGGAAAGCGTATCATGAGGGGATGACAGACAGGGAGCGCCAGCTTTGGAGAGACAAGGGGGTCGCTGATTCGTTGCAGGATTGGTGGGAGCTGGGTCACAACCCGAGCTATCGGTTCAGGCTGGGCGATGATGTATTCGAGTCGCCGACCATGACCATCCCGTTCTGGAGGGAAGACCAAGTCGTCAACCTACAGCAGAGATTGCTACAGCCAGCAAGACCCAACGACAAGTACCGCTTTGCATACGACATGCCGTCAGCCGTGTTCTTCCCAGAGCGCACACCACCCGAGGGTCGGTGCATCATATTTGAGGGAGCGATTAAGACGATGGTCGCATGGCAACACCTAGCCGGTAAGCATTTAGACCTGTTCGATTCATGTGCTGGAGTCCCATCCAAGTACATCAACATGCACCACGTAGACGAGCTTTCAACCGCAGATAGTTACCTCTTATGTCTGGACCCGGACGCAAACGAGGATGGTAGTACGAGAAAAGCTGCCGAGCAACTCGGGAAAGATAGGGTCAAGATAGTCACACTACCGTATAAGGTCGACGACCTGTTCGTCGAGTTAGGCGCTACGCCACAACAGGTGGCTGGATTCGTAAAGGATGCCATGCCGCTAAGGTAGGTCACGCAGTGAAATACGTAATAGACACAGAGAAAGAGACGCTGACCATCTTCTCAGATGATGGTTCCGCAGAGGTCGTCGCCATTGATGACTTCGAGATTCGAGCAGACGCGAAGCACGAGGTGCTGACCGTCACGTTCGCCGGCGTCAAGCGTAGTCTAGTAGATAACAAGGTCGTTATCAAGCGAGCGCATCTGAAAAAGATGGTCTCGTTCTTTAGTGAGGAAACGCATATACCCATGCCAAGCACAGCATCAACCAGAGACGCAAGGTCAGCCAGCGTAAGATGGTTCACACCGCTGAGGGAGTTGTACATTTCATGCGACGGCGATCTAAACGAGACCCTCTTGCTTATCAGAGCATCCGTGACTCGGATGCGAGAGAATAAGTTGACCATATCGTCACCGCAATCTATCCGTAATGTTGCAATCGACATTGTAGCAACGAAGCAAACGAGATCGAAGGTATTGTCTGTGTGGTAGAGACCAGCAGACAGGGAGGTGCGTCATATCACAGCGTAGCGAGTTAACTAAGGGCGAGCAAGAGGCGATGGGCTATGTCCATCCACCATCCGTAACAGCGACCAACTATGTAAGATGGGCGAAGGAGATACAGGAAAGTCCTGGGGTCTCCCTCGGTGGCGTGTTGGGATTGAACATAATCCCCTTGAGAAAGGGGAGGGTCCTCGGGTTGTTAGCAAGACCCGGACACATGAAGACCACGCTCGGTGCATACTTCGTAAAGAAGGAGGCGATGAGGCTGGCTCTAGCAGGTCTAGGGGACAAGTTCTACACAGCTCATATAAGCTGGGAGCAACCAGTCGAAGAACTCGAGTCGCTCTACCAGTCGTCGGAAGGATACGGGGTCACTGATGTCGCATGGGGTCGTGTCCCCATAAAGCAGGTCGTCATCGACTCGCTTGACAGACCCAATGTACCTGTGTGGTTATTCGGAGACAGCATATACGGAACAGACCTAGACTCAAAGCCTATGACTGTTGACGTTGTGTTCGATGCGATAAGAGGTCTATGGAAGCAACGCGGGATGCTCCCGAGCCTGCTGTTTTTCGATTACATCCAAGACATTCCCGTAACAGATGAGACCAACCGCATCGCTCAAGTTACATCTGCGATGAGGCGGGTCAAGCGCCTAGCAATACAGGCGAAATGTCCAGTCATCGTGGGGATTCAAGCGAATCAACGAGTCGATGACTATGCCGTACCAATCCCAGGTCTTCGTGACGCTGAATGGTCTTCGGTTATCGGACAGAAGGTTGACGCACTCGTATCAATGTGGAAGCCAATCAGAACTGTTCGTCCAGATGATGACCCATATCTGAATATATCTGGGAAGTCGTATGCGAACAGTGAGAATCTGTTGGTCGTGAAGCTGCTGAAGCAGCGGTTCGAGAAAGGGTTCGGGACGTGGGCATTAGACTTCGACCCGAACACTATGATTCTCGTAGATGCGGTGGAAACAAAGATGAAGAACGTCGACCTTACCAAATTCTAGTTCGACAATTGGCGAATACGAGACCCACAAGAATACATGCTATATAGGAGGTGTAGTATTGCGCTAAAATATACGCTTATACAAGTTATGGTGACCATACTCTGCGCGGTCATCTGTATCATATTCCTTCTACCTCGCCAGAAAGCGGCGGTAAGATGGGAGACCAAGACGGTAGCTCCAGTCGAGTTCCGCTTTGAGGTTCCAGACTGGGCGCTAGACGAGCCAGAATACTACGAGTAGTTGCTTTATGGTCTCTCGCCGTGTATGATAGTCGCATGATTATCGTGCTACATGGTGAGAGACCTATCTCGTGGAACACATTGTATAGCGGTGGGCATTGGGGACGCAGAAAGACCGAGGCATCGCGGGTTCATCCCGCAGTAAAGGAGCAGGTCGAGGAGAGCTACCCAGATGCAAAGCCGTTCGACTGTCGTGTTCACATAACGATTAGAGCCTACTTCAAGAGCCGACCGTTAGACCCGTGCAACATCACGGCGAAGTTATACATCGACGGTCTGCATGGCATTATCATACACGATGATACGATGGAATACGTCGCCGGCGTGACCACCATGTCATTCGTAGACAAAGAGAACCCTCGATTAGAAATCGAGGTCACACCGGAGGTGCAAGATGACATCAAAGAAGATGACGGCAAAACGTAAGACTGCGTATCTGTTTTTGCGGTGGCTCCACTTGTGGATGCTGCTGCTGGACTCCGCCATTGGAGTCGTGACCCTGGGATTCGTAAACTCGTTTATGTTCAGTAGCCTGACCGCCCGGGCATCGCTTCGTATGTTTTACGGAGACCTCAGCCCTCGCGAGCGATAGTGTACACGCATACACATACGCATACACCCGCCCACCGTTGGCTTTTGACCCTTGACAACCCTAAAGACCTTTTGGTAAACTGATTGGACTGGCAAAAAACCGCTGTCTTTGATTCTTATCTTAAAGATTGAAGAATCACGAGGAGGATACCACTATGTAGCACATGCACGTATGGTAGACCGTATCTTATCAACCCCCCTAGTATTTACACACCTATTTTCTGGAGATTAACAAACCATGACCCAACCAATTACTGTAGTATCCGAGTCCATTCCGCAGAACAACCATGTGGAGATGATCATCAACCAGCAGTCACGTCACGTCGCCTTCGACGGGCCTGACGCATCAGTCGCAGATTTGCTGAACGCCATCCTCGCCGAGAACGGTGGGGGCGCTGCCGTAGCGACCAAAGACGCCAACGGCAATCTGGTCTTAGGCGAGCAGGTATTCATCTTGCGGAATGGCGCATCCATGCCCCCGACCGTCAACGGTGACACCCGCGTTATGCCTGGCGACCGTGTGGTATACAGCAAGAAGCACTCGAACGGTGCTGTGACTGTCGTGAAAGAGGAGATTGCTCCCGAGCAGAACCAGATTGAAGTCATCTTCAATCAGCAGGCTAAGTACGTCGCCATCGACGGACCCGATGCCACTGTGGAAGACCTGCTCAACGGCATCTTCTCCCAGCAGGGTAGTCGCTCCGTTGCCGTAACCAAGCAAGCCGATGGTTCGCTGAAGATGGGCGACCAAGTATTCGTGCTTCGTGGTGGCTCGGCTTTACCCCCGACCTACGATGCCAACTTCCGCGTTGTTCCTGGCGACCGCGTCGTCTACAGCAAGAAACACTCCAACGGCTAGACGGTGATGTCGCATACAAGATGGGCGAGGGACTGACACCTCGCCTATCATAGTCTGGAGGTAGAGAAACATGATAAACGAGAACATCCCGTCCTCCGCGAGAACGGGAGACCTCAGATGCGATGTCCCATTCCCAAGAGATTTCATCGAGAGGGTACGAGACGCAGCCGAACTCGTCATTGGAGTCGGAGCGTTCAGCGAAGTAGAATATGGGGACTTGGGTCAGCAGTTGCTGGTTATTAAAGTCCCGCCCGTACAGTTAGGACTGCGATTCTTCACTGGCATCCAAGCGCACATCACAAAGGATAGCTATGGTCGTCCAACGTGCACGATTACGGACCCTTGGATACGCTACAAGGAGCAGATTCATCGTCATCCACATATGTCTAACACAGGTCTGCTATGCCATGACTCAAACGACGTTGTGGAAGCTCTACGCAGTGGCGACTATGTGAACGCGGTGGTCATGATAGTCGCAAAGGTGGGTACGCATACACCCGGCGGTGAACATCACGTTCCATTCGGTATCCGAGTATGCTCCAAGCACGACCCAGCGAATCCTACGTGCTGGATAAATGGCGATGGAGAGATGAACACCAGCCTATCCTACTGTAATGTCTGTCGCCTATCTGTATGTACCAATCATGCGGAAATATGTAGCAGATGTCGCACCACCGTATGCTCATCGTGTGCCGTAAGCACCGGGACATCCACAAGATGTTTCACGACTGGAGACCCGACCGAGAAGTTCTTGTGTGGGAGCTGTGCTCTTTCATCCGATGTCACATGCGGCCTGTGCGGATACAGAGACTCACGGACGGTCAGATGCGATGGATGCAAAGATATAGTGCCAAGAGGCTGCGCGAAAAGATGCTACTATCACAACACGACGCCAGCGTTTGCCTCGAGCGTGACAACAGGTTCAGGTTCTGGGTTCTACTGTGCGAAATGTGCAAGGTCTGACGATACAACTGCCAGACAGACTGCATGTTACGATTGTGTTCCGGGTCCAGACGTAGCCGGCGCGAAGTGCGGATATATCAAGCACGCCCACGCAAGAGTGAAGCTACACTCAGACAAGATAAGCACAGTGAAACTGGAGATTGCCGGAGAGCCTCCGGTTGAGGTCAACGCATGTGCTGCGTGCTATGACATGGCAGTCCAACATGCAGAAAACATAGTGATGCTGCGTGCATGGGTACGTGGCCGCACACAAGAGGTACAACAATCATGATAAACAGATTCCTATGCTTCGTATGCAGGAAAGAAAGTCGTGTTGGTCTGGCAAAGACCAAGTGTTCTGGGTGCAACCGTAGATTCTGCGACGACCACGCTGGTGGGTCGGTGAGGTCATTCGATAAGGCTGAGGGAGTACTCGTCGTAGAGAAAAGTTTCTGTTCGGAGTGCGCCTTCCGAGAGACCAAGTTCCCCAAGAGAAGCGTCGGTGGGTTCGAGAGAATCGCCTACGGTAACAAGGGCTGGATCACTCAAGCCGTTAAGATAACGCCAGACCCAGGCGCTGAGTTCTTCAAGACCATGCCAGTCGAGAAGGGTGAACTCAAAATCACAATCACGGATGACTGCTTCATCAAGATGCTGAAGCTACGCGCCGCAGACACAGACGAGATTGCTGGTCTGGCAGTCGTTGACGAAAACGACACTGTTGTGTGGGCGACCCAGTGCGAGCTTGACTCCAAGAGTGGTGGACACGTTGTATCTGACACGGGTCAGGCAACAATAGACGCACTGCTCGCCGGATACAATGTGCCAAATGCACAGTGGCATACGCACCCGAATATGAGCGCATACTTTTCGCCAACAGACACGAAAGACCAAGGCAGATTCGTCAAGGATGTACTCGAGACAGACCCAACAGCAACCGGAGAGATGACGTTCATCGTATTCGATACGATAGACTGGAAAGTCTCACGAGTCAAGTGGGAGAAGGGCGTCGTGACCGGCATCCAGCATGGGTACATCTACCTGGGTGACACGAAGATGACAAAGCCTGTCCGTCAGTGGAAACAGGCGACCCCGTTAGCCACGAAAGTTGTGAGTGCAACGCCGGTGCAGGCGTACCTGCCGGGTGTGACCCGCTCAGTGTCCATCACGGAGCAGGCGACCCAGACGCCACCAAAGATTGTGTCGTCTCTCGAAGAAGGAGTCATCAGAACAAAGTGGTCTCAACACGACGGATACGACGATGACTACTACGACCAACTGTTCACTGGGTGGGCAAGCATCGACTTGATGATAGAGGGTCTGGATGAGGAGACTGGAGAGATTATCGCGGTCAATGACAAGTTCAAGGACCTGACGTTCGATGACACATCGGAATACTTCGAGCATTTCGGTATACCATACGGAGATTTCGGCGCTCTTATAGATGCCGCCGAGTCGAAGTACGGCAAGTTGTGGGACTGGGACCTCAGACCAGACGTAGAGGGGCGCGGAGACGACTCCGACCCTAGAGGAGCAGCGTGGGCACTATGACAGATATGGTTGGGCTTAGCCCAGAAGAACTCCGCAAGCTGAGACTCTCTCGCCAAGCGGATATAATCCCAGACGCAAGCGACCTGTCAATCCTGTTCGTTGGCGTTGGTGGTATCGGAAGCAACGCAGTTGCGATGGCAGTCAGCATGGGCTTCTCGAATATCACGTTAATCGACCCCGATAATGTAGCGAATGAGAACGTCTATCCAGGGTCGTTCTCCGACCTGCACATCGGGATGAACAAGGCCGAGGCCGTAGTGAAGGATGTCACTAGTCGCTATGGTATTCCCGAGGGTTCGGGGATAGTCTGGAAGCCGACAAGATATGACAGTTCACGGGTCGGCGAGTATAATATCGTGGTGATTAGCACAGATAATATCCCGTCACGTCGCCTTGTGTGGCTAGAGCAGGAGATTATCTGCCCGAGTGGACACTGGATTGACGCTCGCATGGGCGGGTATCTCTCTACCGTTATCACACTTGACGTGACCAACCCAATCGCAGTAAAGACCTACAATGAGTTCATCATGACCGAGGAGGCCGGCTCTCTCCCGTGCGGAGAGAAAGCGACAGCACCTCTCACGAAAGGATTCATCGCGGGTATGATTGGACAGTCGCTTGAACGTATATTGACCGGCAAGCCGGCACTGTACACACAAAGATATGACCTTGGGATGGCCCTGCATCTCACTGTCGAAACGGAGAAACTCACATGAATATCCAAGGTGATGAATTTTATCAGTCGCTAGAGGAATACGAAAAGCTGTTCTGCTTCCGAACTTTCACGGACGAGGAAGTCTCGCTTGCCAAGCGGGTCACTCGTAAGGGAATGAGAGATGGCGTTACCCCGAATACGTATGTTGGCATTAACTGGAACGCCGCATCCATTATGGTCTCGATTGATGAGAAGTGGGGCAAAGCCCCGTGCAATAGATGCGGAGGTCTTGAGTGCGTATTCGCCGAGGACTATCCGCTGACCCCGTCATTCGTGACCGTGTTCATCTCTGCGGTGGACATAAACAGGCAGC
>Ga0307379_10005524_pt1 | contig 17595 bp, 17 predicted proteins | sample UN2MG_FD_202237 | JGI IMG/M metagenome (GOLD analysis project Ga0307379, IMG submission 202237) | Soil microbial communities from Risofladan, Vaasa, Finland - UN-2 | ecosystem: Environmental > Terrestrial > Soil > Coastal area > Acid sulfate soil | place: Finland: Risofladan, Vaasa | collected... | reverse complement strand
TTGTCTCAATATTGCGCACGATTGCCTCGGATTTGCCGTTTAAGAAGTCCATTAGCTGCCGGATCATGTTCCGGTAATCTTCCTGGCTGACGTTGCCGATACAGGGTGCGTTGCACAGCTTGATGTCTAAGTACAAGCAAGCGCGATCGTCGTGACCGTTGATATCGCGGTCGCAGGTCAGATACGGGAAGATCTTACGGAGCAGGTCCAGAGTCTGATGTACGGCCCAAACCGAGGTGAAAGGTCCAAAGTATCGCGAGCCATCGCGGATCATCCGCCGGGTTACGGTTATTTTGGGAAAGGGAGAGGCCCAGTGAACCTTAATATATGGGTAGCGCTTGTCATCCTTCAGGCGCACGTTAAATTGCGGCTTGTGTTTCTTGATGAGGGTCATTTCGAGCAACAGCGCCTCGAGTTCAGTGTCGGTGGTGATGATCTCGATGTCTTCGATTTGCTTCCGCAGGCGGTGGGTTTTGTAGGAGTCGACGTTCTGTTGAAAGTAGGAACGGACTCGGCTGCGTAGATTGATGGCTTTGCCCACATAAAGGACCGTTCCTGCTCCGTTCTTGTGTAGGTAAACGCCTGGTCGGGTGGGCAGGTTGTCTAGAATCTCCTTGATATTGTCCGAGGTTTCATAGGCCATGGCGATAATTATAGCGGTGGCTTTCAAGGGCTACAACGGTCAGGAGCGAAGTAGATCGTTTGTGCTGGCAGGTTGCTTGTCAGACCTTGAGGTTGCTAATAGTTGCCTTACTAAGTTGAGCGAGTGTGGCCGGGGCAATCGCGAAAACGGCGCGTGGAGTTCCGGCAGCGGCCCAAACCTGGCCAAAGGCCATGAGTTCTTCATCAAGGAATAGAGGGAAGATACTGGTGTGCCCGAAGGGTGGTACGCCGCCAATCGTAAAACCGGTGATTTCTTTGACCAAGTCTGCATCGGCGCGCTTCACTTGTTTTCTATTGGCATCACATAGCCCGGCCAGTTTGTCTTCGTCCAACCGGTTTCCTCCAGATATAAGAGCCATGACCGGCTTTTTGTTTACCAGAAACAGTAGGCTTTTAACGATTTGACCAACCTGGCAGCCAATTGCGCTGGCGGCCTCTTCGGCCGTGTGTGTGGTCTGGTCAAACTCAATTATTTCTAACGCAAGGCCCAGATCTAGGGCTGACTGAGCTACTTTCGCGGCCTGTGCGTGCACGGGACTTTTCATCTTGCTCCGTATTAAGAATCAAGCCAGGAATGGCGTATTCCGACCTGGTCGCGGGATCTAGTTATTTGCCGATAACCTGGGTTATTGGCTGCGCTTGGAGATGGGCAGGTGAACGATGAAGATCGTCCCATTGCCTGGTGTGCTAGTTACTTCAATCTGGCCGCTATGTTGCTCAACAATTCGATGACTGGTTGCCAGCCCGAGCCCCGTTCCTTCACCCGGCGCTTTGGTCGTATAAAAAGGTTCGAAAATGTGATCGGTCTCGGCTGAACTCATGCCCCGGCCAGTATCTCGCACAGCAACCAGGAGCTGATCGCTCCGTGCGTCAAGCTCTGTACTGATAGTCACGACTCGTGGCTCAGGACTTTCTTGTAACGCGTCACGGGCATTGATTAGCAGATTTAGCCACACTGTCTGCAAGTGCTCTAGACTCGCTTCGATTTTAGGCAGCTCCTCAGCCAGATGGGAAACGAGCTCGATGCTGTTTGCCGCAAATTGGTAAGAAACGAGATTGAGCGCCTGTCGAACAGAGACATTGACGTCGGCCGTTTCAAAAGAGTATTGGGTCTGCCGGGCGAAATCGAGTAGCCCGCGGACTACCTGAGCAGCACGATCACCGGCTCGAGAAATAAGCTCGACTGATTCATAATCCTCATGATCAGGTGACATGGTCATCTGTAGCATTTGCGCGTTGGCAATAATGGCTGTGAGTGGGTTGTTTATTTCGTGGGCGACACCGGCGGCCAATTGGCCGATAGCGGCAAGCTTACCGGCTTGCATCAACGAGTTTTCAAGGCGCCGCTCTTCCGTTCTATTTTGCCACACGACGACGGCTGTTGGGGAACCAGTCGCGGCCCCTGGAATCGGATAGGCATTCACATCAAATTCTTCTGGTCGGAAATCGGAGCCGATCCACTTGACAGTCCAACGTTGCTCAATCCTCTCGGTTATGGTCTTAAGCACACAGCAATGTTCACACGGAGCGGTGCGATCAAAAAATAATTGGTGACAGGGCCGGCCGATCAACGAATCCTCGGAAATTTTCAGCTCTCGACTCCTGGCTTCATTGATGGCGACCAATTTCCAATCATTGTCAATCGTATAAATAGGATGCGCGATGCCATTGATTACAGCTTGAAGCTGGTTCCGACTTTCCAACAATTCATTCTGGCGCTCGCGAATACTTTGGAACAACCAGGCAATCTCGACCGCTCTGCCAACGGAACTGGCGAGTGAAGTCAAGAGGCCACGATCATTTTCCGAAAATCCGCCTATGCGGCTGTTCAAGACATGGATAACGCCGACTGGTTTGTTTCGAACGAATAACGGCGTGGTGATGAGCGAACGGACCGGAAATCCGACCGGCGCGTCAAGCTCAGAATGAAAGTCAGGGTCAGCTAGAGGAGTATTAAGGGAGATAGTCTGGCCTTCATCGAATGCTCGGCCGACGATTCCTACACCGACGGGAATCGAACGATAACTATTGGCGGCGAGTTGAAGGTCAGGTGAACTTATCTCTCGACAGTGAAGAAATTCGCGTCTGTCGTCAACCATGAAAACCGCTGCGAATTCAAGGCTGATAATCGCATTCACGCCCTTTACAGCCATCGCCAGGATTTCTCGTGATGATAGCTTAGCTGAAACTGCCTGGCTCACGCGATTCAACATGCGCAACTGCTGGCTTTGCTGATACAGTTGTTTTTCCAGTTGTTGGGTACGTAAAATGGTCTTGATCCTGGCCAAAAGTTCAAGAGGGTAATAGGGTTTTGTTATGTAGTCATCTGCGCCGGCGGAAAGAGCTTCGACCTTTTCTTCGTAACCGGCTGCGGCCGTTAACATGATTACCCGTGTATATTTCAGTTCGGAATGGTTACGCAACCACTCAAGCAGTTCCGGACCGGTCATCAAGGGCATGCGGACGTCGAGTAAGACAATGTCGATGGCCAAGGTGGGCTCGCTCAGTGACTCCTCCAGCAGCTGCATTGCTTGCAGACCGTCGCTGGCAATGGCCACATTATAGCCTTCTTTACGTGAAAGAAATTCAGAGAGAGACTCAGCGATCTCTGGTTCGTCGTCAACGACCAGAATACGCACTGGCGAGATGTCGGTTTGTAGTTCAGTCGGCTGGTGGTCACGCCCAATCACAACTGACAGGCGGTCAGATGTCTCGGCACTCACGGTCAACGATCCAGATGACTAGATAAGAATACACCTCGAGCCAATTCAGCTCGGAGAAAAGGATCGCTTCTATTGGGGTGCAAAAGTATAACCGTGTCCCTGAATCGTGCAGATGAATATGGGCTGCCCTGGCTCAGGCTCGATTTTATCTCGCAAATTCTTGATGTGGGCGCGAACCAATTCAGGGCTACCTGTATCGCGAGGATAATCCCAAACATCCTGCAACAGTTGCTGGCTGGTGAACACCTGTCCGGCATTGCTCATGAGATGATACAGTAAGTCAAACTGAACGTTTGTCAGTAAGGTGGTGCCAGCCGGCGTGGTTACCTTAAAGGTTCGTGTGTCCAATAGCACATCACCGATGGCGACCAGATTGTAATCTGGTTGTTCGGTCTGACTTGGGCCGGTCCTTCGTAGAACAGCCCTTATTCTTAACTGGAGCTCCTGCATATTGAACGGCTTGGCCAAATAATCATCTCCACCGGCCCGAAATCCTTCGATTTTATCTTCATCCTTGGATTTGGCGGTGAGAAACAGGATAGGGGTATCCTTCAACAGAGGATCGCCACGAATCTGACGGCATACTTGAAAGCCATCCGTTCCAGGCATGACAACATCAAGAACGACAAGATCCGGGTGATGTCGACGAGCCAAATGCAGACCTTCGGTGCCACTATTCGCTACCATGACCTGGTATTCGTATAGTTTCAATGCACGCTGTAACGTCCGCGACACTAACTCGTCGTCGTCAACAACCAATATAGTCTGCATACTACTACCCTATTCGTTATTGTGATCAATACTACTAGTTGGTTAACTATCAGCGACTTATGTTATCTTAATTATACATACTTTTCATAAGAAACACGAGTGCGGGGAAAAAAGCCCGGCTCCCTCTGAGAAAGCCGGGCAAAATGGGCGCTACTAAGATCAATATTTAGATGAGCAACCGCAATGGATCTTCCATGATGCCTTTGAAGTGTTGCATATATTGAGCAGCTTCCGCGCCATCGGTAACCCGGTGGTCGGCAGAGATTGTGGCCTTCATGCGCCAGCCAACGGTCAACTCACCATCGACCACCACCGGGACTTGCTTGGCGGTGCCCACAGCCATGATACAGGCGTCAGGGGGGTTAATGATGGCGATGAAGTGATCCACGTCGAATGCTCCGAGATTGCTAATTGTGAATGTCCCACCTTCAAAATCCCCAGAGCGGCTTTTTCCGACCCGTGCGCGGGCAATCATGTTCCTATTGTCGACGGCTATTTGGGCTAGTGGACTCAATTCTGTATTCTGTTGGACGACAGTGAGCAGACCACCTTCGATAGCGACTGCGGTCCCGATGTTAATCTGACCATGCCTCACCACTTTGTCACCGGTGAAGCTGGCATTGAGGTTGGGGTAACTGCGTAGGGCTTGAGCGGCCGCCTTGACAATCATATCATTGACCGTGACTTTCTGCTCATCAGGCAGCAATCTGTTTATTTCCTTGCGTAAGGCAAGCGCCGGGCCCATGTCAACTTCCGTTGTTACGTAAAAATGTGGGATCGTCGTCTTACTCTCGACCATTCGCCGGCCGATGGCCTGTCGTAGCCTGGTGGTTGGAATCTCTTTGGATTCCAGGCTCACTGGCAGTGGAGTTGGCGGAAAACTCTTGGCTGGCGTTATGGTCGCGGTTTCAGCGTATTTTTCCACATCCGCCCTCCGAATTCGTCCACCGGGACCGGTACCAGTGACCTGGCCGAGGTCGATCCCCGACTCATTGGCAAGACGCCTGGCAACGGGTGAAGCCTTAAAACCGCCAGGCCAGGCTCCACCCGAAGTGGACTCTGGCATGGGTGTCTTACTGGAGCCCGGCGCCGCTAGTTTAGCAGGTGGCTCTTGATCTTGATTACCGGCAGGTGGTGTTCCGGATCCGTTTTTGACCAACCCGTTGATATTCTCATTGCTGTCGCCGACAATAGCTAAATTGCCGCCAATTGGCACAACGTCGCCTTCATTAGCCAGCAGCTTAAGTAATGTGCCGCCGACCTGGGTCTCCAGCTCAAGCGTGGCTTTATCCGATTCAATTTCAGCAACAACGTCGCCTTTGTTGATCAGGTCGCCGGGACCTTTTAACCAACTAACCAAAACGCCTTCGCGCATGTCAAATCCCAGTTTGGGCATGAGGATGTATTCAGCCATTAGATGATCTCCTTCACCGCTTCGACCACGCGTCCGGCATTGATCAATGCTAACTGTTCCAGATCTCGCGAATAGGGCAAGGGCACCTCATGTTGGGCGACGCGTTTGATCGGGCTATCCAGGTAATCAAAACCGTCTTCTTGAATCCGGGCAACAATCTCCGCCCCGATACCGTAGGATCGATGGCCTTCCTCGACAACTACTGCTTTAAAGGTTTTCTGGATGGACTTGAGCACCGGGCCCATATCGAGCGGACGCAAACTCCGCAGGTCAACAATCTCGGCCTCTATTCCTTCTCTGGATAATATATTGGCCGCTTCCAGTGCCACCTGCAAACCCTGCGCATAAGTGACGATGGTCACATCTGAACCCTCGCGCTTGATATCTGATACGCCGATAGGAACCGTATAATCTTCACCCTCGGGCACTTCCCCTCGAACCTGGTAAAGCGTGGCGTGCTCGATAAACAACACAGGATCGTCGGTGCGGATCGCCGATTTAAGCAACCCTTTTGCATCGTATGGGCTGCCTGGCGATACAACCTTCAACCCGGGGAAATGTGCAAATATAACGTCTGGTGTATGGCTATGAGTAGCGCCGAGTTGACGACCTCCACCACCGGGAGCACGGAATACTACCGGGCATCTGATATTACCGCCAAACATATAGTGGACCTTTGCGGCGTGATTGACAATTGCGTCCAAAGCCAGAAAGGCAAAATTGATGGTCATAAACTCGGCCACAGGGCGTAGGCCATTCATCGCCGCTCCGGCCGCCGCTCCACCAATAACCATCTCGGAAATGGGAGTATCCCTGACCCGTTTTTCACCAAACTCAGCATAAAAGTCACGGGTAACTGCATAAGTACCACCCCAGACACCCACTTCTTCGCCCATAATGAACACGTTCTCATCACGCTGCATCTCTTCGCGCAGCGCATCAGTAATTGCTTGTCGCATCGTTATTCGAGCCATCTTAAGCCTCCACGTAAATATTGCTGTATAAATCTTCTGGGGATGGAAGCGGGGACTCTTCGGCGAACCGGACGGCTTCATCGAGCTCTTCCTCAACAAGTGCATCGATCGATTCGAGTTCGTCTTGTGTAGCGATCTTCTCAGCCAGAATATGTCTTTCCAGCATCCCGATTGGGTCATCTTCGCGCCATTTCTCGACTTCCTCTCTGGTCCTGTAACGGAGCGGATCACCCATACTATGCCCTTCATAGCGGTAGGTGATCATTTCGAGAAATTGCGGACCTTTGCCGCTGCGAATCGCTTTTAAGGCTGTCTCGGTTGCCGCATGAACTTCTATCACATTCATGCCATCAACCGACTTTCCTTTCATGCCATAGGCCGCCGCTTTTTGGACCAACTTTGATACCGCAGACGCCCGGTTGACGGCCGTTCCCATGCCATATTGATTGTTTTCCGCAACCCAGAGGACTGGTAGATCCCAGACACCGGCCAAGTTCAACGCTTCATGGAAGTAACCGATATTGGTTGAACCATCACCGAAATAGCACAAAACGACATTGTCAGTTCCTCTGTATTGTTCGGCAAGGGCAATTCCGGCTGCCAACGGAAGGTGACCGCCGACCACGGCATAGCCGCCCCAAAACCGCTCTTCCACATTAACCAGGTGCATCGATCCGCCTTTACCTTTGCTTACCCCAGTAGCTTTTCCCAACATCTCGGCCATCACCGCCTTGGAATCAGATCCCACTGCCAAAGCATGGCCATGATCCCGGTAGGCGGTAATCACATGATCGCCTTCTTGTCTTGCACCGATAGTGCCAACGGCTATCGCTTCCTGGCCAATGTACAGGTGGAGAAAGCCTCCTATTTTGCCTTGTTGGTATAATTCAGCGCTACGCTGTTCAAATCGTCGTATCAGTACCATCTGCTGGTACCATTTCATCAATGTCGCTTTTTCCATGAACTTCTCCTCTGTCACCAGACAGGATTAAATATAGGATGAAACCATAATAACTTCATTAGTGGTAACGATTACCAGGGTTTGTTTTTTCGAAGGATGATCTTGGCAAGGTGCAAGGATTACAAAATGCATATATCGAAACAGGGAGTAGGACTCAATCCCGTTACTTTATGTTAACTGAGGGCAACCAGAGATGCAACTCAGACGGCAAGTAGTTTATCAGACAACAATGGGACTGGCTAACGCCTGCTGCCTGGTCAGAGAAATCGGGTAGTAATTGGTAGTCCGAAGGGTAATTCGAGCACGTGCTTCATATTGGGTTTCGGTTGAATCAGATCGACCGTGGCGTTATGGATGGCTTGAGCTAGAATCGCAGTATGATGAACAACCAACCAGCTATTCAAGGTCCCTCGGAGCGCCGTATTGCTATGAGAGTTAAACCGGCCGCTGAGCGCGCAATCAAACAGAGACACCCCTGGCTTTTCGATCAATCAATCGTTCGACAAAGTCATGAAGGGCGCTCGGGTGATTTGGCGGTTATTTTCGATCAACGCAATCGATTCTTGGCGATCGGTCTATATGATCCAGATTCGCCCATTCGGGTACGACTATTACAATATGGTGAGCAGGCAACCATCGACCAGGCCTGGTTCCGCGAGAGGCTGGTTTCAGCAGGCTTGCGACGAGCCCCCCTGCAGAATACAAAGACAACCGGTTATCGATTGGTCCATGGTGAAAACGACGAACTGCCAGGGCTGGTAGTCGACCTGTATGGCAAAACAGTTGTAATCAAATTAGATACGGCCGCCTGGATCCCTCATCTTTGGCCAATTACACAAGCACTAGCTGAGGTTGAGCCTGATCTAAGAATGATCCTACGTTTGAGCAGAAAGGCCAGATATGAGGCAGAGACATCTCATGGTCTGCAGGATGGACAGCTTCTGGTCGGTTCACCCATCGACGGACCGGTAGTTTTTTATGAGAATGGGATAATCTTTGAAGCCGATGTTATTAGAGGCCAGAAGACAGGTTTCTTCCTTGACCAACGGGATAACCGCGCACTGGTCGAGGCGACTGTTGCGACAAATAAACGTTTGAAGCGTTTGGTGAATGTATTTGCCTATTCCGGAGCATTTGGCTTGTATGCCGCCCGTGGTGGTATCGAAAGTGTTACCAGCATTGATGCCAGTCCGGCCGCGCTTGAAATGGCGAACAACAACTTTAAATTAAACAGAAATAACCCGACGATTGCCGCGACAGAACACAGTATCCTGGTAGGCGATGCTTTTAAGATGCTCAGCGAACTTGGGGCGCAAGGTCAGAGATATGACCTGGTGGTAGTGGATCCGCCTTCCTTCGCCAAGCAAAAGTCTGAATTTGGTCGTGCTCTTAACGCCTACTTTCGCTTGGCTACCCTGGCGCTAGCAATTCTCCAAAAGGACGGCATTCTGGTTATGTCTTCCTGTTCTAGCAGGGTCAGCGCAGATGCTTTCTATGAAATTATTCACACAGCAGCAGACCGTCGTAACCGGCCGTTACGAGAAATTACCCGAACTGGTCATGCTATTGACCATCCGGTTGGCTTCCCACAAGGCGCCTACCTCAAATGTCTCTTTGCCTTTGCCGGGTAGGTATCTTTAGTTAGCAACAACCTCTTTGAGATTAGGAAAGAATTGTTTGACCGTTCCTTCGACCCAGCCGTGTAAGGTAACGGGGGCTAAATTACAGCCATTACAGGCGCCGGACATATGGACTATCAGGCGATCATCTGCGTAGGTTACCATCTCTACGGCCCCACCGTGATAATGCTCAATATAAGCGCTCAATACTTCAATTAGAGCGCGCATCCGCTCTTCATCACTAGCTTCAGTGGGTACGCTGCTGGTATCAGGCTGACCACCGGCATATAGCGTTGACATGACGAATTCTCCTTGAATCGTGTAGAAGTAAACAAGCCCGGCCACGGCTTTGGTTCGCCAATTCCACCGAGATGCTCGTATCAAATTCATCTTATTCTATACCGGATATGATTACCGGATCAAGGCCACCTTGGTTTTCTCAGGAAGATCCTAAAGACAAGAAATCAGGCCCACGTTCTAATTATCCGCCAGAACTGAGGACAGATCTAGAAACATCTCTGTCCAGGCCAACTTTTCGTCGGATACCAGTTTGTGGTCAGCCATGATCTCCTTTTATCGAAACGGTCTGGCGAGCAATCACACTGATAGCTTGGTTGATGCCTTTGGAACACGCTTGTCTTCAATACCCTGGATGATCATCAGCGGAATATCTAACTATCGGTACGCCTTACCCGCATTATTACCCAATCGCGCTACCTGGTCCACGATCGGTCTGTAAAGCTTAGTTGGTGGAGAGCATGTTTTGCTTCTGGAGAAACCAGGTCCAGATCAGGCACCACTTCTCCAAAACCGGCGCGAATTCTTGAGTTCTGGAATGAACCTCGCTTGAAACCACGAAAATAACAGGTCACCCGTTTATGCACTTGTCGGCAAAGCCTTTGTTAAAAAGTCGCGATAGGCCAGTAAATGGCTAAAAGAAGCCGGCCGATCGGCCGGGTATCAGCCGCCACATTTAAGGCAACAGAGCCACCATCGAATATGCAATCAACAAGAGCAGCCCTGGCCGTTTCGATTCATACTTGGTGTTCGCGTGATATTAAGGGTGCTAAATTGGGGACCTAAACCGGTTAACAAAATGCTCTTCGTCGTCCAACTACACTGGTAGAGAAAATTGGCAAGCGGCCGCATTTCGGCCGGGGTACCCGGAAAATCATGGATAAATACAGGCGCTGATCGTCCGCCAGGCGACAACAACTCTGGGTCGGTGCTCAACGCCCTAAAACAGTCTTTGTTCAGAGATGTCAATAGGTTCAGACCTTCATTTCTTCGATTAGCTTTCGCCTGTGCCAAAGGAAATAGCGGAGACGAAGTGTCGGCACAGAGCCTTGCCAACCAAACGGATTACAGGAATTCGATGTGATAACTGTCAATAGTCGCCTCAAACTTGCTTTTTTCGATCCAGGCAACTGTTTTCTCTAGCAAACCATGAAGATAGGCTTGATCATTCCCTACAGTCACAAGACCGACCACGGCTGTTTGCCAAATATCTTGATAATCAACTTCGGCAATGGCGATATTGAATTGTTGAGGCAACCTAGTCATTAATGATTTGAGAATGCGCCGTTTTTCTTTCAGAGATGATACCCCATATAACTGAAGCGTAATGGTGCAACTGGCGACATGCATGACCCGATTCTCCCAGGTTCATGACTTCTGGCAAATGAAAAATTCATTAGGCGCTGCATCTATTTTACTGGTCAAGGGTTTATAATAGCGCCCGAGTTGATACCAGCAGAGTTTATTGGTAGCTTTTTTGTGCAACGTACCGATATAAAGCTGCGTATAAACAATGGAAGGAGAGTATTGTCTGACCGACAGCGAGATAAAAAATATGAGTGAAGCTACTAGCCCAAAGCGCAACGGAACTACGCGCAATATTGCCTATATATTCTTGATAATTTTCCTGATAGTTGCCATTATTGCCATTATCGGAGGCGCATATTTTGGCTTAACGGTTGTTAGGGGCGCCAAGAGTGTAACCGATCCAGTTGGGGAACTGATCCGTCAACTGGTTGTTGAAGCCACCCCGGTGATTTTGCCGAATCCTGTGGTGATTATCGAGGAGATTAACAGCCTAGCCCGGCTTGAGACATCTTCCTATTCATTTCAAGACATCCTGCAAATCGAACGCAACAAAGATCTATTATTTGGAGTTTTCGGTGAAAGTCTACTTTTTGTTGCGTATGGTGATGTAATTGCTGGCGTTGACCTGGCAAAAATGGAAAGCAATGATTTGCAGGTCGCCAGTCCAACCAAGATTATTGTCCGACTACCCGAGGCAGAAATTTTTCTTACCGATCTGGACAATGACCGTTCCTACGTTGCAGATCGGGATATCGGTCTGCTCACCAAAGGCGATGCTGATCTTGAAACGCAAATCCGGCAGGAGGCAGAGAGTCGAATGCTGGAAGCGTCTCTGGAAAACGGCATCCTGGATCGGGCTGATGATGAAGCTCGCAATTTCATGATTACCTTTCTGCAGCAACTAGGCTTCACAGAAATTGAATTCTCAGCGACGACCTTGCCGGCCATTACCCCATATGTGCAAGAATTACCAAAGGGTTTTGTCATAACACCGGTGCCTTTGGCAACGCCCGTGACGCCATAAATGACTGCCTCCCAGGAACTCATAGGCTCGTCAGAAAGGTCTTAACTGACACCTGACGAATGGCGGTTCAAGTGCCGCCACCACCGGATGACCGTGCCTAGCATCCCCTGCCTGGCATCCTCGGCCAAGCACAGCTTTCATGGAAAGCGCTTTGGAAGCCATCCCCATCCTATAAACGCTTACTCCAATCATCATTGGCGTATTTCAAAGCTATCAGCCGCCGAACTGCCAATTCTTCTTCTTTCGTCAATTCACCTGGTAATAAGTTCAGATTGAGCGTCTGCGCGAATCCTTCCACCAATTGGCCGGCTGTTACCGCAAAGCTGGTTTCATGACCCTGGGCATATTCAAGGGTTATCGCATTCCTTCCGAGATGATCGGCTAGCGCCTGCTGATTAGCCACATCATTGAATCGCAAAGCCGGAACGATTCTTGCCGGATCACCACGAAGCGGAATTGAGCCATGCTGAAGTACCACTCCCTTCTTCCTCATTTGGGCGCTGCCAACAAGTTTCCGCCTATCCACCGTGATTTCATAGTTGGATGGCTCATCGAAGCAGGCTGGACTATTCATTGGAATTGTTTGAGGATCGGGTTCAGCTCGGGCTGGTGACAGCCCCATCAGATCGAGACCTGCCAGGAGCGCCTTGGAGAGACGTCGGTAGCTCTCCAAAACAGACCCCCGCACCCGAGGCTCAGTGGCCGGAGCGCAAACGCTATAGGTTAGCTCGTCAGTGTGTAAAATGGCCCGACCGCCTGTCGGCCGGCGAACAACATCCCAGCCGGAAGTATGACAATACTCAACATTAACGATAGCATAACTTTGGCGGAAGCCGAGGGAGAGACAGGCCGGTTTCCAGCCATAGATTCGTAAGGTGGGCGGGCTATTCCCCTGGGCTATGGCCTCAAGAAGTGCTTCATCAATGGCCATATTTGTCGGGCCATCGTTGTAACCACTGCTGAGTAACCGCCAGTCAGCGGCTGCATAGCCGTTGTTAACCGGCATAACCCCAACCGATGTCTGGCAAAGTAAGAATATCGCTGCACTCTGCTTCTTTGAGAACACCGGCTCCGATTGCCTCGCCAACCAAAATATCATGGTCCCCACCGATATCGATAATATCAGTTACTTTAATCTCGATATAGGCAGCCGCCCCTACCAGTACAGGGCAACCGGTCTCTGGAGCTGCTGTATAATCAGCGCCTGCCATTTTGTCAGGATTCTTTGAACGACCCTTCGTGAACGGCTTAAGGCTCTCCTGATCTTCTATCAGGAATAGATTAATAGCAAAAACGCCGCCTTTGGATACCAGGCCATGGGTATAACTGCTCTTTTGTAAAGCAAAGGCAAGCAGTCGCGGCTCGAAAGATGCCTGGGTAAGCCAATTGGCAACCATGATGTTCACTTCATCATTATTGCGGGAAGTAATCGCATAAAAACCATAAGGTAACAATTTGAGAGCTTCCTTAATAGGATATTCAGACATAACTTAATTCTCCTTCATTGTGTATTATTTGGCCTAAAATATGAGATTATCTCAATTCTACATCAGTCAGACAATTAGATGATTAAACCCTCTGTCAGAGACAGGCAACGGTAAGGTGTCATGCCGGGTAATGAGGCACTTTTCTTCTGGTTAGCTTGAGTCCCTTTCTCAGCACTTTGCTATAATCCTGTTGATGAAAGTTCCGGGACGTAATCCATTCTTGAAGATTGCCTCAGCGCTATTATTTTTGTACTTCCTTGTCTGGATCAGCCTGGAAGGACGGCTATGGCAGTCAATCTTGCTCGGCGTTGGGATAGCGAGCCTAGGTGCTGGTCTGATCTGGCAAAGGTTTTTTAAGGGGCGAACCATCTCTTTAAAACAGTGGCTGGCAACTATTGGGCTTACCGGATTGCTTTGCGGCTTTTCGATAGCCTGGCTGACGATACTTCTAATGGTTATAAAAACTGGCCTTCATGGCCATGGTCCGGAAATTACGCCTGCTGAGATAAGCTGGGTTGTGAACCAGGTGCCACTGTGGTCAGCCGTTGGCCTGTTAACCGGCCTGGGTATCGGAGTCTTGATTCCTTGTGTTCAAAGAGAATGATGTGCAGCATCTGGTGTGTTGACGCGTCGGGGTTCTCGATGAGTTTTAATCCATGCAGATAAAGCGGCCGCGATTTCTAGTCGGATTCAGTGGCAATTCGTGTTTCGACCGATGATAGGGCTTGAACCAGTTCTGATTGGCGGAAACTTGTGGTTACATCGCCTCGGGTTCGCTCAAGTACACCACGGACCGTGTCGGTGCGGCGGCGCAAGCCATGGGTAATGGAATCGTTGAAATCGAAGGTGACTAGCACTGAATAAATGTCATCCATGGTTTCAAGCAGACGTTCAACTTCCTGGCTGTGACCATGGCGCAGAATATCAAGAATACGCCGCCGGAGTTCAGTGGCAGCTTCCGCCAGACCATTTAACCAGGTGTTGTCTTCAATTCCCAACTCCTCCGGCGTTGGCAAACGATGGTCGCGCACTAGGGCATAAGTCAGATTGGCTTCTACGTATTCCTTCAGTGCGTCCTGGGTATAGCCTGCATGATAAAGGGCAGGGTAGGGTCGCACACCATCGATCATCTCTTCGGCGGCCGACTTTGCCTCGGCCAAGAGCGTCTCTGAAACTGGCCATTCTTCCCGATGAATAGCTCGAATTGTACGGGCGCAGATGCTGGTCAACTTGCGCGATCGTTGGTAAGCAATATCGCGTGTCTGGTTTATCTCTTCGAACTGTTCGCGGATTGATTCCGCAATGGTGTCAAGGTGTTCACGATCCACAAGAATTCTCCTTCAAGTCTCAATCTGATTGTTCTGATTCATCGTCTCCAGAAGCTTCAGGTGGGGGAAAGCGGAAAAATTGATCGGCCAAATTTGTTTGTTGGGGGATATTGATTTCCCCAAATTGCTTTTCGTAATTGGCAATGTTTTGAGCCAGAGCGGCTTGAAACAACTTGGCGTGAATAGGCGACATGATTACCCGCGAGACAATCGAACCCTTGGGCATACGTGGAAGAACCTGGGCAAAATCAAGCACCAGTTCGGCCGGTGTATGGCTTATGAAGGCGACATTGGCATAGACAGCTACCAGCTCTTTGGGAATTTCGATAGAAACTCGCTTGGGATGATTCGGCTTGGCTTTGTCTGTCATTGGTATACTTCTCCTGGGAATCGGTACGATGACCTCTTTGTAGCGAGATAACGACAATAGTTGATAAGATACATCAATGGTGCCCATTGAGGCAAGTGATGCCAGGCAAAAAAATGACTCGGCCGGCTATTCAAACATATGAAGATTGAGTACGGCTGCCCTACATGTTACAATTCAATAACAACTGATTCTGTCGAATATCCGGCTAGCGATTGGTTCAGATTCCACGAATCATCCAATTTGCCAAAGATAGCATCATGTAGGAGCAAAGTGGCCAGGATGCCAACTGATTTGCCGGCTTCAACCGGGGCGCCGTTAGATTTTGAGATAGTTGATCATACGGCCGATTGGGCGCTCCGAATCTATGGGGCCGATTTTACTCATCTTCTACAGAATGCCGCCCGGGGGATGACGACGCTGTTGGTGGAGGACCCTGATGCAGTACCCGCGGATGTCGAACGCCAATTGACCTTACACAGCATCGACGCCGAGACACTACTGGTTGACTGGCTGGGAGAATTGGCATTTTGGGCAGAATCTGAACTACTTGTTTTTAATAAATATGAACTTAACCAGGTGAGCACAACATATCTTAGGGCAACGGTGATTGGCGGACGGGTGCCGGCATTATCAAGGCATATCAAAGCGGTTACTTATCATGACCTGGAGATCGTTGAGATCGAGACAGGACTGACAGCCACCATTGTTTTTGACGTTTGAGGGAGGCGATACTATGGTAAGCGCAAAGGATTTCCAAAGAATAGGACCTTTTCTGTACGAAGTTTCCAAAGATTTCCGGGATGATATGCGCGTCCCAGCACGCTTTTACGCCGATGCGGAACTGTTAAATGACATCAAAGGAGACAAAAGTTTAAACCAATTGGTGAATACAGCAACGATGCCAGGCATCGTAAAATATGCATTGGCTATGCCCGATATACATCAAGGGTATGGCTTCCCAATCGGTGGGGTGATCGCCACCGAATTGCCCGACGGGGCCATATCACCAGGAGGCGTGGGCTACGATATCAATTGTGGTGTCCGTTTGTTGGGTACTCGCCTGGATAGTGAAGAGATCGAACCTTATCTGGACGAGTTGGCTTCGGCACTCTACGCCAATTGCCCCAGCGGTGTTGGCAAGGGGGGAAGTATCAATCTTAAGGACGGGGAACTGGGTAAAATAGTTGAGGAAGGTGCCAATTGGGCGCTTCATCGTGGTTTTGCCCTGCCTGAAGATCTCGAACGAACGGAATCGAACGGCCGTATTCCTGGAGCTGATGCCGGCAAGATCAGCCAGCGAGCCATGAAGAGAGGAGTTGGCCAGGTTGGAACCCTGGGCGCGGGCAACCACTTCATCGAAGTCGACGTGGTTGATCAGGTTTTTGACAGTCAGGCGGCCGATCGTATGGGTATTTCTCGCGGCCAGATTGTTATACAAATTCACTGCGGTTCTCGCGGTTTTGGTCACCAGGTTTGTACTGACTACGTAAGGCGTTTTCAACAGAGTGTGCAGAGCCGGGGAATCCGCTTGCCAGATCGCGAATTAGTCTTCGCGCCGTTGAGTAGCCCTGAAGGCCAGGATTACCTGGCAGCAATGAGAGCGGCGGCTAATTATGCCTTTGTTAACCGCCAGGTGCTTGCTTACCATATCCGGCGATCTTTTGAAGAGGTGTTAGCCGGTAAAGTGACTAATAACCACGTTTATCAGATTTACGACATCGCTCATAATATGGCGAAGATCGAGCAGCATGATGTAGACGGCCAACTAAAGGAAGTGTGCGTTCATCGCAAGGGAGCGACGCGGGCATTTGGTCCTGGATCGGCGGTTTTACCTGATGTTTATCGCGATATCGGCCAACCGGTATTGGTACCCGGCTCAATGGGCACTGCCAGCTGGGTCTTGTTGGGCACGGCCGGATCCATGGAACAAACCTTCGGTTCGACCTGTCATGGCGCAGGCCGGACGATGAGTAGACGAGAGGCCAAGCGGAATATCCGGGGCGGCGATCTGCTCAAGCAACTTGAGGAATCAGGCATTCATATCCGGGCGGGTAGCCTGCCTGGTCTGGCCGAAGAAGCACCGGCTGCCTATAAGGATGTTGATCGGGTAGTCAATGTTGTTCACGGCGCCGGTATCGCAAAAAAAGTAGCCCGAATCGTTCCGGTCGCGGTAATTAAGGGGTAAAGTGCCAGAATAATCAGCTTCTGGTTCGAACCAGAAGCATTAGAATTGCCGATTGACACTCTGTATAGGCGCAGATTTGACGGGTTAGGAAAGTGTCAAGCACACCAACAGTAAAAAATCTTCTACCGTGGATAGTCGTTATCTTCCTGCTAGGCGCTATGGCCGGGATATTGTTCCTTGTACTGGGCAACCGCACCCAGCCAGCCGCGATCATCATCACACCGGCCGCGCCCACTGTGACAGCGCTGCCGACCCAAACGCCTGGACCGATGCGGGTCTACATCAGCGGCGCAATACTCAAACCGGCAGTCTATGAACTCCCAGCGGATGCCATTTTATTAGATGCGATAACGGCCGCCGGCGGTTTTACCAGCGAGGCCAACCCCGCAACCGTTAATCTAGCCTTGCCTTTGAATGATGGCATGCACGTTCATGTGCCCATTCCCGGGGATGAACCGACTGTTGATTTCG
>Ga0307379_10005522_pt1 | contig 17599 bp, 15 predicted proteins | sample UN2MG_FD_202237 | JGI IMG/M metagenome (GOLD analysis project Ga0307379, IMG submission 202237) | Soil microbial communities from Risofladan, Vaasa, Finland - UN-2 | ecosystem: Environmental > Terrestrial > Soil > Coastal area > Acid sulfate soil | place: Finland: Risofladan, Vaasa | collected... | reverse complement strand
TCGGCGGATCCTTCGGCATTGCACCGGGCCGTGGAGCGGTGATCTCGCTGATAGGGATCGTGGTGATCGGCGGCCTCCTCTACGCCGCGAGCAAGCCCCGCCCGACCGCAACGATCGTCGCCCTCGGCTTCTTCATCGGTGGCGCTGCAGGCAACATCATCGACCGCATCGTGCGCGACGGATCGGGTGTGTTCGGAGGTGGGGTGGTCGACTTCATCGACTTCCAGTGGTGGCCGGTGTTCAACGTGGCCGACATCTCGCTGTACATCGGGGTCGGGTTGCTGCTGCTGGTCGGGTTCGAGGATCGGCCGGACGTGGCGGGCGATGACTGATCGTCTCGAGATAGAGGTGCCCGAGGTGATCGGGGGTCAGCGTCTGGATCGGGTCGTGTCGCTCGAGACCGGACTGAGCCGGTCGGTCGTCGCCGGCCTCATCGATCGCGGTGAGGTCACCGTCGACGGACTGGTCGTCGGGCAACGGAGCTTCCGGCTCGAGCCGGGCCAGGTCATTGCTTTGGAGGTGCCCGACGGTCCCGACGCCGTCCAGCTCACCCCGGATCCATCGGTGACGTTCGACGTGCTCTACGCGGACGACCATCTGCTGGTGATCGACAAGCCTGCCGATGCCGTGGTGCATGCGGGGGCCGGTCAACCCCACGTGACATTGGTGAACGGCCTGATCCATCGGTTCCCCGAGATCGCCGAGGTCGGCCAGCCGGACCGTCCTGGGATCGTGCATCGGCTCGACCGGGGGACCTCGGGTGCTCTCCTGGTCGCTCGGACGCAGCCCGCCTACGAAGGTCTCGTGGACTTGCTGAGCCGACGCGAGGTCGAGCGGGTCTACTGGGCCCTGGTCCGGGGTGTCCCCGGCAGCGGAAGGGGGACCGTCGATGCGCCGATCGGCCGGTCCTCACGGCGGCGAACGAACATGGCGATCGTGGCGGACGGGCGGCAGGCGGTGACGCACTACGAGGTGAAGGAGCGCTACGACCGACCGATCGACTGCGCTCGGCTCGAGTGTCGGCTCGAGACGGGTCGCACCCACCAGATCCGAGTGCACCTCAGCTCGATCGGGCACCCGGTCCTCGGCGACCGGCGCTACGGGCCGCCGCACGGGCCCTTCGCCGCTCTGGATCGCATGGCGCTGCATGCCCAGGCGCTCGGGCTCGTGCATCCGATCACCGGTGAACGTCTCGAGGTCGAGGCTCCGTTGCCCGAAGCGCTCACCGACCTGCTTCAGCAGTTGTCGGTGGCGGCGCGCTGACTCCCGGCGCCGTGGACCTCAGGCCAGGCGCGGTCGCCGCGTGACATCGCTGCGATGTCGGCCAGGGTCATCTCCGACAAGTGTCGGCGCATGTGTTCGCCGACGACGTCCCAGACGGCCAGCAGGACGCATTGGCCTTCGTGGTCACAGGCACCGTCTTCGTGTGGGCGGCCGAAGTCGCCGATGGCGATCGGCCCGTCGACGGCACTCACGATGTCAGCCAGGGTGATGTCGGCGGGCTCGCGGGCGAGCTCGTAGCCACCGCCCACGCCTCGCTTGCTCCGGACCAGACCCGCTCCCTTGAGCGCGAGCAGGATCTGCTCGAGGTAGGGCTGAGGGAGGCTCGTGCGTTCGGCGATGTCGCGCACCGAGGTGGGACCGCCGGCAGTGGCGTGGAGCGCGAGCGAGAGGAGCGCGCGGCTCGCATAGTCGCCGCGGGTCGAGACCTTCACGAGTCGGACCTTAGAGCCCGGACGCGTCCGTCGATCGCGGGTGAGCTGCGATAGCGTCTTCGTTCTCCGTGGCCACGCCTCCCGTTTCGACCGACCTCATCCTTCCCGACTACGGCGATGCCTGCGTCAGTCGCGTCGTGGCGAGCTGCCTCGATCCTGACGGGGGAGCCGGCGCCTGGCTGCCGGACCCGCTCCGAGGCGCTGAGCAGGTGGTGCTCCTCGTCCTCGACGGGCTCGGTTGGGAACAGCTGACGGCTCGGTCCTCGATCGCCCCGACGTTGTGTGCCATGGAGGGCGGTTCGATCACGACCGTCGCACCATCCACCACCTCGACTGCGCTGACCTCGATCTCCACGGGGACCCCTCCCGGACAGCACGGGGTGATCGGCTATCGCATCGCCGTCGATCACGAGGTCCTGAACGTGCTCCGGTGGTCGACACCGGCCGGTGATGCCCGAAAGCACATCCTGCCCGAGTCGATCCAGCGCGAGCCGCCGTTCGCGGGTGAGCGGCCGCCGGTGGTCACCCGTGCGGAGTTCCGGGGGTCCGGGTTCACCATTGCGCACCTCGATGGAGTTCGTTTCACCGGCTACCGGACGTTGGGCACGCTCGTCGCCGAGACGCAGCGTCACGTCGACGCCGGCGAACCCTTCGTCTACGTGTACTACGACGGCATCGACAAGGTCGCGCACGAGTACGGCTTCGGGCCGGTCTACGACGCCGAGCTCCGTTCGGTCGACCGACTCGTCGGTGACCTCCTCGAGGTGATCGGGCCGCAGGCGACACTCGTCGTCACCGCCGATCATGGGCAGGTCGTGGTCGGGGACCACGTCATCGAGCTCGACCATGACGTGCTCGCGAACGTGGCATACCAGTCGGGGGAAGGCCGGTTCCGCTGGCTGCACGCACGGTCGGGGCGAGCATCCGCGCTGCTGTCCGAGGCCGTCTCTCGCTATTCCGACGATGCTTGGGTCGTGTCGGCCGAACAGATCATCGAAGAGGGTTGGTTCGGCCCGCGAGTGTCAGACGCATCGGCCGCCCGCCTCGGTGACGTGGCGTTGGTGGCCCGGACCGCGGTCGCCTTCCACGACCCCGACGACAGCGGCCCGTACCAGCTCATCGCTCGCCACGGCTCGCTGACCGCGGCCGAGATGTACGTGCCGTTGCTCGCCTCGCGGGGCTGAACACGGCCAGTCGATATCTTCCAGAGGAGCATCATGTCCGAGCGCACTGAGCAGTCCGAACACATCGAACCATCCGAACCGATCGAACCGTCCGAGTTGGTCGACCCGAGCGACGTCGAGGTGTCGACCGAGTCGATCCAGGAGCCCGCCAAGGTGATGCGCATCGGATCGATGATCAAGCAGCTCCTCGACGAGGTGCGTGCTGCCGAGCTCGACGCGCCTTCGCGCGATCGGCTTCGCGAGATCTACCGCGTGTCGGTCAAGGAGATCGCCTCGGCGCTGTCGACGGATCTCCAGGAGGAGCTCGACCGCCTCGCCCTCCCGTTCCAGGATGATGAGGACCCGCCGAGCGAAGCCGAGTTGCGCATCGCGCAGGCTCAGCTGGTCGGCTGGCTCGAGGGCCTGTTCCACGGCATCCAGGCCGCGCTGGTGGCGCAACAGATGGCGGCCCGTCAACAGCTCGAGCAGATGCGGGGACAGCTGCAGCCCGGCCCAGCCCATGGTGGGCCACCGGCCGACGGTTCGGTCGAGCCTCCGCCAGGTACCTACCTCTGATCCGCCAGGTACCTACCTCAGGTACCTACCTCTGAGCAGTGGTGCGGCCCACCGGAGCGTGCTCCTGGGCGTCGATCTCGGTGAATTGCCGGCAGAGGGTCGACAAGGCGTCTTCGTCGCCGGGCACGGTGATCGTCCGGTGGGTCACCTTCGAGCGCTCGATCTCGACACCCTGGGACGTGAGGAAGCCATGAATGGCGTCGGCGAATCGTTGGCTGAGTGTCGCGCCGCCCTGGGACGAGGTCTCGGGAAGGATGGCCGCGAAGATCCGTGATGAGTCGTCGCGTGCGTGGGCGACCCTGTCGACGCTGCGAACCGATTCGGCGAGTCTGCGCCCCAGGCCTCGCAGGATCGCATCGTGGCGACGACGGCCGAGTGCGGCGATCGGACCGACCGGGAGCTCGATGACGCTGATCGAGAACAGCGTCTCGTAGCGGGCCGATCGTGCGACCTCGAGTTCGGTGTCCTGGACGAAGGAGCGGGCATTGAAGAGACCGGTGGCGTCATCGATCTGGTCGTACAGCTCGAGCTTGTCGAGCGAGTCCTCGAGGACCTGGTTGGACCAGCCGCCGAGCAGCCCGAAGACGAGGTAGGCGAAGGTTCTCGACATGATGAGTCCGGCGAAGGCCGCGAACCCGATCGCGTCGATGGCCGGGAGCCGGAGGACCACGTAGAGCGCGGATGCGCCGAGCGCCGCGACGAGCCCGCCCGGGACCCGGAAGAACAGGAAGCCGAGGAAGATGGGCACGAACAAGAGGGTGGCGACGACCTCGACGGTGTCGACCCGACGGACGTACATGATGATCGTGACGACGCTGAGAATGCCCAGGCCGGCGAACACCAGCAGCAGGCGGGCCCGCTGATATCCGATCGCCTGGAGCCGGTCGGTCGTCGAGAACCCCACGTCGCGAAGGGTAGTGCGGGCTTGTGGAAGCATGAGGTCCATGCCGTCCGCACTTCGTGCCAGGATCGCGCTGGTCACGATGTTCGGGGTGCTGCTGATCCCGCTCTGGACCTCGTCGCTGCGGGGGTTGACCCATCTGCTCACCTGTGACGAGACCACCGACACCGACTTCTCGCTGATCGTCGCGCCGGACGGGACCGCCTCGGCGCTCTCGTCGGTTCGGGTGGACCGAGACAAGGGCGACCGCGAGGTGTGCGGCGGGCTCGTCGTCGATGTCGGTGTGCGATCTTCGACCGCAGGATCGTCGGATCTGCTGATCACGATCTCGAACCGCACGGGCTTCGGTTGGCACGGGTCGGTCCAGGTCGACCTCGACGACGTCTCCTTCCCGATCGCGGTCGGCGAGGTCGCACCCGACGCCAGTGTGACCGAGGTGGTCGAGGTCGACCTCGACCGGGATCGAACCTACGAGATCGGCGGCAAACTGCTCATCGGTCCGTGAGCCGAGGCCGTGGTGCGGTCTGCTACGGTCGGAATCACACCCTTGTAACTTGTCCACAGGTGGGGACAACCACTGTGGAAAGGGTGTGGACGAACCGTTCCGAAGGAGTCGAGTGGGAGACAGCTTCACCCACCTCCACGTGCACACCGAGTACTCGATGCTCGACGGCGCCGCGCGGATCGACGACGTGGTGGCTGCCGCTGCGTCCGATGGCCAGCCGGCCATCGGCATCACCGATCACGGCAACATGTACGGCGTCCTGCCCTTCTACCAGGCGTGCAAGGACCAGGGGCTCAACCCGATCATCGGTACCGAGCTCTACCAGGCACACGAACACCGGACCGAACGGCCGGTGCGGCGCGGCCGGATGGATGACAGCGGAGGGGACACCGGTGATGGCCGCAAGGCGTATTACCACCTGACGGCACTGGCCGAGAACAACACCGGCTACAAGAACCTCATCCAGCTCGCCTCCCGGGCGTTCATGGAGGGCTACTACATGAAGCCCAAGGTCGACTGGGAACTGCTCGAGGAGCACAGCGAGGGCGTCATCGTCACGACCGGGTGCCTCGGCGGTCATGTCCTGCAGTCGATGCTGAAGGGGGACTACGACGAAGCCGTCAAGAAGGCAGCTCGGCTCCAGGACATCTTCGGTCGGGACAACCTCTTCGTCGAGCTCCAGGATCACGGAATTCCCGAGCAGACTCGCACGAATCCGATGCTCCTCGACCTCGCGAAGCAGATCGGTGCCCCCCTGCTGGCGACCAACGACAGCCACTACACCACCCAGGAGGACCACCTCGCGCACGATGCGCTTCTCTGCGTGCAGACCGGATCACTCCGGTCGGACCCCGATCGGCTGAAGTTCCACGGCGATCAGCACTACGTGAAGTCGGCTGCTGAGATGAGGTACCTGTTCCGTGAGGTGCCGTCGAGCTGCGACAACTCCCTCTGGATCGCCGAGCGCTGCAACGTCGAGATCGAGTTCGGCAAGCCGCTCCTTCCCGACTTCCCGCTCCCGGAGGGGTTCACCGACTCAGCGGCGTACCTCGAGCACCTGACGTTCGAGGGTGCCCGCAAACGCTGGGGCGACGAGCTGCCGGACGAGATCGTCGAGCGTCTGGCCTACGAGCTCAAGGTCATCGGCGACATGGGATTCTCGTCGTACTTCCTGATCACCTGGGATCTGATCAAACACGCCCGCGACGCGAACATCCGGGTCGGTCCAGGCCGCGGCAGCGCCGCGGGGTGCGCAGTGGCGTACTCGCTCTGGATCACCGACCTCGACCCCATCAAGTACGACCTCCTCTTCGAACGGTTCCTCAATCCGGCGCGCATCTCCATGCCCGACATCGACATGGACTTCGACTCGCGTTACCGCGACGAGATGATCCGCTACACCGCCGAGCGGTACGGCCGCGCGAACGTGGCGCAGATCGTGACCTTCTCGACCATCAAGGCTCGGGCAGCGGTACGAGACGCGGCAAGGGTGCTCGGTTACGAGTACGCCGTCGGCGACAAGGTGGCCAAGGCGATGCCGCCTCTGGTGATGGGCCGTGACACGCCGCTGCAGTACTGCTTCGAGAAGCATCCCAAGTACACCGACGGCTACAAGGCCGCCGGTGATCTTCGCGACATGTACGAGGCCGATCCCGATGTGAAGGAGGTCGTCGACGTCGCCAAGGGTCTCGAGGGCATGCGGCGCCAGGACGGAATCCATGCCGCAGCCGTCGTGATCACCCAGGAGCCGCTCACCAACTACCTCCCCATCCAGCGCAAGCCCGAGTCGGGCAAGCCGATCGAGGAAGCGCCGGTCGTCACGCAGTACGAGATGCACGGGGTCGAGGACCTGGGCCTGCTCAAGATGGACTTCCTCGGCTTGCGAAACCTCGACGTGATCGAGGACGCGCTCGAGGTCATCGAGCGGGCGCGGGGTGAGCGGCCCGACATCGACCACGTCGATCTCGACGACGACCTCACACTCCAGCTGCTTCGTGACGGCAACAGCATCGGCGTCTTCCAGCTCGAGGGCGGACCGATGCGTGCCCTGATGCGCTCGTTGGCGCCGACGAGCTTCGACGACGTCGCCGCGCTCGTCGCCCTCTATCGGCCTGGCCCGATGGCGGCGAACATGCACAACGACTATGCCGACCGCAAGAACGGTCGGCAGGAGATCACCTACCTCCACGACGATGCCAAAGAGCTCCTCGAGTCGACCTACGGCCTGCCGATCTACCAAGAGTCGATCATGCGGATCGCCCAGAAGTTCGCGGGCTACTCGCTGGCCGAAGCCGATCTGTTGCGCAAGGCGATGGGCAAGAAGGTCCGCGAGCTGGTCCGCAAGGAGCGGGCCAAGTTCGTCGAGGGCTGCGAGGCGACGGGCTACGGCGCCGACCTCGGCAACCAGTGGATGGACATCATCGAGCCATTCGCCGACTACGCGTTCAACAAGTCGCACAGCTTCGGGTACGGCCTCATCGCCTACCAGACCGCGTACCTGAAGGCGCACTATCCGGTCGAGTACCTGGCCGCCCTGCTCACGTCAGTGAAGTCGAACCTCGACAAGGCCGCGATCTACCTCAACGAGTGCCGGCAGATGGACATCCAGGTCCAGGTCCCCGACGTCAATGTCTCGGCATCCGATTTCACGGCCGTGCTCAATGCAGACCCCGACGATCCGAGCCCCGGGTCGATCCCGTTCGGCTTGTCGGCCATCCGCAACGTCGGCTCGGGGCTGGTCGGGCTCCTCCTGGAAGAACGCAACGCCAACGGCCCGTTCGTCGACTTCTACGACTTCTGCGAGCGGGTCGACCTGAGCGTGCTGAACAAGAAGATGCTCGAGTCGCTGATCAAGGCCGGTGGCTTCGACAGTCTCGGACATCCTCGGCACGGGCTGCTGTCGGTCTTCGAGGAGATCGTCGAGCACACCTCGGCTCGCCGCAAGGAGCGCGAGGCGGGGGTGATGAGCCTGTTCGGCGACGCGCCCACCGAGGACGGGTCGAGCTTCGACGAACGCACCCCGATTCCCGACACCGAGTTCGACAAGCGCACCAAGTTGAGTTTCGAGAAGGAGATGCTCGGGCTCTACGTGAGCGATCACCCGCTGCGAGGAGCCGAAGAGATCCTGGCTCGACGGAGCGATCTGAGTGTCGATGCGCTCGCGGATGCCGAAGACGGTCGGATGGTCAAGATCGGCGGCCTCATCACCTCGCTGCAGACGAAGTACACCCGCAAGGGTGACCTCATGGCCATTTTCGAGCTCGAGGATCTGACCGGGACCTGCGAGGTCATGGTCTTCCCGCGCACGATGCGCGAGCACGGCCAGAAGCTGGCCGACGACAACATCGTGGTCCTCAAGGCGAGGATCGACCAGCGCGACGACATCCCCAAGCTCATCGCCATGGAGCTCGACGTGTTCGAGGGCATGCTCGAAGGGGTCGAGCCGCTCGAGATCAAGGTGTCGCCCCACCTGCTGTCCGATGACCTGATCACCAAGCTGAAGACCGTGCTCGCCGAACATCCGGGCGATGCCTCGGTCCTGCTCGACCTCGGCGGCGACACGGTGCTCCGGCTTCCCGATGCGTGGAGGGTCGGCCAGAGCAACGGCCTCATGGCCGACCTGCGGGTCCTGCTGGGGGCCGACGCCATCACATAGCGGCTTCGACTCCTTCGGATCAACTCGACCGCTCGGTCAGCCGGTTTGCGCTGGGGGTCACTTGTCCGATGGACTATCGGGGTCAATCCACGCACCACCGGGGGCCTCTCAGTTCATGTCGATCGACGTCGAGACCAAGGACTGCACCGCCCTGAGCGATGCGGAGATCGCGGAGATCGCCGATCTCACCGCCGAGGGTCCGGTGACGCACGAGATCGGCACGATCTCCAAGGAGACCGAGACCTGGGTCCTCGTCACCCGTGCCCACCAGGGCGCGAAGCTCAAGGGGTTCGCCTTCTCGACCCTCGAGCGCATCGGTGGGACCCCTTCTGTCCTCATCGGGTTCGGCTGCGTCCAGCGCTCCTCCAAGCGTGACACGGTGCTGCGCGGGATCATCGGCGATCTGCTGCGTCGGGCGGTCTTGGCGTTCCCCGACGAGGACGTGCTGATCACGGCGCGCTTCAGCGACACCTCTGGGTTCGAGGCATTCAAGTCACTGACCGACGTCGTTCCGCGCCCCGACCACAAGGTGTCGGGCGAGGAGCGGGCGTGGGGTCGTCGTATCGCCAAGCGGCTCGGCGTCCCGACGCGTCGGTACGTCGACCGGGAGTTCACCGTCAAGGGCGACGGGACTGCCCCGTTGGTCCTCGACCACGAGGCGCTCGATCGGTCCAAGACCGCCGACGACTTCGCCGAGTACTTCACCGGTCTCTCCGCCGACGATGGCGACTCGATCATCGCAACCGGTTGGGCGATGGCCGAAGACCTCGCCAAGCTCGTCTGACGTACCCCGAGATCGTCCGCAATCGGCGGATGATCCGAGCGTTCGCGGCCCGGCAGGTCGATGCCGCTGTCGTCGATGACCTCATCGACCTGGCTCGCCACGCGCCGGCGGCGGGCAACACCGACGGTCGCGACTTCCTCGTCCTCGACACGCCGTCGGCCACCGCGACGTACTGGGACACCACGCTGCCGGCTGACCGCCGCGAGTCGTTCCGCTGGGCCCAGCTGCTGGCGGCGCCGGTGCTCGTGGTCGTCCTCGTCCGCCCCGAGAGCTGGGTCGAACGCTACGCCGAACCCGACAAGGCACAGACCGGTCTCGGGCACGACGCGGATGCCTGGCCGGTGCCGTACTGGTGGGTCGACGGCGGGATGGCGGCGATGACCATCCTGCACGGGGCCGTCGACGTCGACCTCGGTGCCCTGTTCTTCGGCACCTTCGAGCACGAGGCTGCGGTCCTCGCTCGGTTCGGCGTTCCCGGCGATCGGCGAATCGTCGGGGTCATCGCGCTCGGTCACCCGATGCCGCACGAGGCGGGTCGATCGGCGTCACGTCGTCGTCGCCCGGTCGACGAGGTCGTTCACAGAAACGCCTGGTGAACGCTCAGCCGCTCGTGAGCACCCACGCCGTCACCCCGGCGACGATGATGACCGCGATCACGATCCCGAGCAGGATGCCGGCGACGAGACCGGGTCCACCGACATCGGAGTCGAAATCGGCGCCGGTTGCCGCGGCGTCGGGCATCTCGGGTGCGGGTTCGGGTTCGGGTTCGGGTGTGATCTCGGGGAGAACCGCGGTCGGTTCGGCGGGCGTGCCGGGCACGGCGTCGTGGACAGCGGCGGGCGCACGCAGCACGGGAGCGCGGGTGAAGGCCTCCACGCCGGACATGTTGGTGTCGGCCATGGTCGCCCGACACACCTCGCACGCCACCGCGTGCTTGGCGATCTGCCGGCCGGTGATCGGATCGAACGTGCGGATCTCGGCTTCGTCGAGGATCGCGGACAGCTCTTCGCAGCGGGGCCGACCGTCGTGCCAGATCCGCCAGCTCGCATGTGCACCCTCGAGTCGACCGCGAAGCCGGTCGAGGAGGTCGACGGCCTCCTCCGGAGCCGTGCCGACGTCATCGGCCAGCGTGCCCGCCGGCACCGCGAACCGCAGGTGGAGATCCACGAGGCTGGCGTCTTCGGGTCCCATCGCCTCGGCGGCGCCCCAGGCCTGACGTGCTCCTGCGAACTGGTCTGAAGCGGCGTCGACGCCGAGGGCGAACACCACTCCGCCTGACTCATCGATCGAGGGCCGCGGCGCAGGATCTCCGGCAAGCAACTCGAGCGCACGGTTCCGCGTCGCGATGAGGATCGCCGATGCAGGGTCGGCGATGGCTTCGACCACGACGCCCTCCACGGCAGCGGCGGTGGCCGCGTCGCGGTCGTGCAGAATTCGCCACGCCACGTCGTAGGCCGCGTTCGCCCAGGCGGCGCGGTCGGTCCGGGAAGCCTTGGGCACGGGCCGATCATGCCCCAGACCGGGCAGGACTCCGGGGATTCCGTACCGGTTCGCCTCTCGGTGCCGCCTAGCCTCGGCCCGTGGCCTCGGACACCGATCGCACCGAGCAGCCACTCGGACGGCTGTGGCGCCATGCCGAGCGGCAGCATCGGCGCGCACGGGTGGCGGCGCTCTACTCGGTGCTCAACAAGCTCTTCGACCTCGCGCCACCGCTGCTGATCGGCCTGGCCGTCGATGTCGTCGCGAACGACGGGGGCGCAGTGATGCAGCGGGTCGGTCTCGACACGCCGAGGTCTCAGCTCGTCGGCATCGGCGTCCTCACGTTCCTCGTGTGGGCCGCCGAATCGCTCTTCGAATACCTGTATCAGTGCGCCTGGCGGAACCTGGCCCAGGACGTGCAGCACGAGCTCCGGATCGATGCGTATGCCCATGTGCAGAAGCTCGACCATTCCTGGTTCGAGAACCGTGCGACCGGCGACCTCACGGCGGTCCTCAACGACGACATCAACCAACTCGAACGCTTTCTCGACATCGGTGCCAACGAGATCATCCAGGTGTTGACGACGGTCATCGCCATCGGGGCGATCTTCTTCGCTCTCGCTGCGCAGGTTGCATGGTGGGCGTTCCTGCCGATTCCGGTGATCCTGTGGGGATCGTTCCTGTTCCAGCGTCGTCTCGAACCGCGTTACGAGGAAGTTCGCGATCGCGCGGGTGAATTGAACGGTCACCTGGCGAACAACCTGCTCGGGATCTCGACGGTGAAGAGCTTCACCGCCGAGCGGCACGAAGAGGAGCGCATCACCGCTCAGTCCGACCGCTATCGCGACGCCAATCGTGCCGCGATCACCCTGTCCTCGGCGTTCACGCCGCTCATTCGCATGGCGATCCTGGTCGGATTCACCGGGACGCTCGTCTACGGCGGATTCCTCGCCATCGAGGGGACGAGCCTCACGGTCGGCGAGTACAGCGTCATGGTCTTCCTGTCGCAGCGCCTGCTCTGGCCGCTGACGGGGCTGGGCGAGACGTTCGACCAGTACCAGCGGGCGATGGCCTCGACGAACCGGGTCCTCGACGTGATCGACACCCAGCCGACCATCCTCGGCGGCGATCGCCGGCTGCACGTCGAGGTGGGCGGAGGCGAGGTCCGCTTCGAGGGCGTGCGGTTCGGCTACGGCGACGGGATGACGGCCATCGGCGGGGTCGACCTTCGGTTGGCGCCGGGCGCGACGACGGCGGTCGTCGGTCCGACTGGTTCGGGGAAGTCGACGCTCGTCCGCCTGCTGCTGAGGTTCTACGACCCCGACGAGGGACGGGTCACGATCGACGGCGTCGACATCGCAGAGGTCGACCTCGGCGACCTCCGGCGCATCACCGGACTCGTGAGCCAGGACGTCTACCTGTTCGGCGGGTCGGTCGCCGACAACATCGCCTACGGCCGCATGGACGCCTCACGCGACGACATCGTTGCTGCGGCTGCGGCGGCAGAGGCGCACGAGTTCATCCGCGCCCTGCCCGACGGGTACGACACGGTGATCGGCGAGCGAGGCCAGAAACTCTCGGGAGGCCAGCGTCAGCGGCTCTCGATCGCACGAGCAGTCTTGAAGGACCCTCCCGTCCTGCTGCTCGACGAGGCCACTTCGGCGGTCGACAACGAGACCGAGGCCGCCATCCAACGTTCGCTCGACCGGATCAGCCAGAACCGGACGACCCTCGTGATCGCCCATCGGCTGTCGACGGTCCGCAACGCGGAGGTGATCCACGTGCTCGACCGGGGTCGCATCGTCGAGTCGGGTGGCCACGACGACCTGATCGGCCACGAGGGCATCTATGCAAGCCTGTGGGCCGTCCAGACCGGCGAACGGCCCTCCGACCGCGAAGGACGGTCGCCCGATGGCGATTCCGTCAGCTGACCCCAGGTTGCTCCGCACCGGACAGTACGTGGACTCGTCGAACCTCGATGCCCGGTCGTCGATCTATGCGTTTCGGCGACCCGAGTTCGATCTTCACGGGTGGGTGCTCTCGTTCGTTCCCGAGGGAGGACGGGTGCTCGACGCCGGCTGCGGGCCCGGCTCGTATCTGGAACGGTTCGCCCGAGCCGGTCGCGAGCAGGTGATCGGGATGGACCTGTCGGCGGGGATGGCCATCGAGGCTGCGAGGCATGCCCCGACCGGCTCCGCCGACATCACGGCGCTGCCGTTCGGAGACGGCGTGTTCGACACCACCCTGGCGATGCACATGCTGTATCACGTCGACCCGCCGGCCAACGGTGTGGCCGAACTGCGGCGCGTCACCAGGCCGGACGGCACCATGTTGGCGGTCACCAACGGTGACCGTCATCTCGCCGGCTTCGATCGGATCATCCGTCGGGCGCTGGGCCTCGAAAGCTGGGCACGGTCGGTGTTCCGGTTCTCGCTCGAGAACGGCGAAGAGCAGATCCTGCCCCACTTCGCGCACGTCGAACGAGTCGATGTCGAAGGCGAACTCGTCGTACCGCATCTCGAGCCGGTGATGGCCTACATCGACAGCATCGAGGACTTCCTCGGGCCCCAGCTCGACGTCAGCTGGTCGGACGCCGTCGATGCAATGCGGCCGCTCGTCGAAGCCGAGATCGCTGACACGGGTGCATTCCGAAGCACGGTCCACTCGGGCATCTTCATCTGCCGCTGAGTTGTGCCTCCAGCGCGTCGGGCGTGTCGGCGGGAAGCTTGCAGGCGTAGTTCCGGCAGACGTAGGCCCTGCCGGCGTCGCGCCCGTCCCACAGCGGCGAGTCCGACGGTTCGCCCCAGGCGAGCACCACGTTCGGCCGGTATGAGCGCTGGACCACCTCGACCAGGTCGGGCCGATCGCCGGTGACGACGACCTCGGTGATGCCGGCCCGGACCAGGTCGGCGGCGGCAAGCAGGTGGCCGAACGCGTTGGGATGCTGCCCGGCGACGCTTCCGAGGAGGCGGAGGATGTCCTCGGCCCGCTCGCGGTAGCGATCGACTCCGGTGAGTGCGGCCAGGCGGAGGAGCCCCACTGCAGCAAGGCTGTTGGCCGATGGTGTCGCGTTGTCCATGAGGTCCTTCGGGCGGGCCACGAGCGCTTCGGCGTCATGACCAGTGGTGAAGACACCACCTCGCTCGTCGTCCCAGAACAGTTCGATCAGTGCGTCGGCGGCGGCTTTCGCCTCGGTGGTCCAGCGGGCCTCGCCGGTCAGTTCGCCGACCCGAGTGAATGCATCGACGAGCGCGGCGTAGTCGTGCGCATAGGCGAGATGGCGGGCGCCACCGTCGGCCTGCCACGAACGGAGCCAGCGGCCGTCGTCGCGCCGCAGGTTGGCGACCAGGAACTCGGCGTTGGCGACGGCGGCAGCTCGCCACGTGGAGTTCGCCGTCGCGGCAGCCGCCTCAGCCACCGCTGCGAGCATCAGGGCATTCCATTCGGTCAACACCTTGTCGTCGAGGCCCGGACGAATCCGTGCTCGGCGGTGTTCGAACAGCGCCGCCCGGGCCTGCTCGACCGCCTCGGGCCTGAGCAGGTCGCCTCGATGCTCGATCCGGTTGAGGATGTTCGCGCCCTCGAAGTTTCCCTCGTGCGCGACCCCGTACCACTCGATGGCCGCATCGGCATCGGGACCGAGCACCTCGCTGATCTCCTCGACCGACCACACGTAGAACTTGCCCTCCACCCCTTCGCTGTCGGCATCCTCGGCAGAGAACCACCCACCATCGGGGTGCTGGAGGTCGCGAAGCACATAGGTGATCGTCTCGTCGACCACCTGGGCGAGCCGGGGCTCGTCGGTCAGCTGCCACGCGTGCAGATACGCCCGGGTCAGCAGCGCGTTGTCGTAGAGCATCTTCTCGAAGTGGGGGACGAGCCAGATGTCGTCGACCGAGTAACGGGCGAAGCCGCCCCCGAGGTGGTCGTAGATGCCACCGGCCGCCATGGCATCGAGCGAGGTCAGCGCCGCTCGGAGGGACTCGTCGCCGCCGCTGTGGTGGTGGGAGCGGAGCAGCAGGTCGATGTTCATCGCACCGGGAAACTTGGGCGCACGGCCGAACCCGCCCCACGTGTCGTCGTGGGCCTGCAAGAGCATGCGCCGGGCTCCGTCGAGCACGTCGCCTCCCGGAAGGTCGGCGGCGACCTGGAGCTGCTCGGACCGCTTCAGCGCCTCGGTCAGCTTGGTTGCCTGGTCGAGCAGGTCGTCACGGCGGTTCGTCCACGCGTCCTCGACGCTTCGGCACAGCTCGATGAAGCTCGGCAAGCCGCCTCTTCGCGCCTTGGGGAAGTAGGTCCCGCCATAGAAGGGTTCGCCGTCGGGGGTCATGAACACGGTCATCGGCCACCCGCCGCCGCCGGTCATGGCCTGGACGGCGTCCATGTAGATGGCGTCGACATCGGGCCGTTCCTCGCGATCGACCTTGACCGGGACGAACACTTCGTTGACCACCGAAGCGGTCGCCTCGTCCTCGAAGCTCTCGTGCGCCATCACGTGGCACCAGTGACACGCCGAGTAGCCGATCGACAGGAAGATGGGCTTGTCCTCACTTCGGGCCTTGTCGAACGCCTCAGGCCCCCACGGATACCAGTCGACGGGGTTGTCGGCGTGCTGGCGTAGATAGGGGGACGTCTCGTCGGCGAGCCGGTTCATGTCGACGAAGGTATCGGTGGGCAGACTGGGTCATGGCTTCGGCTGCGCCAACGTTTCGCGATGACGGTGACGTGATCGTGATTCGACCCGGGTTCGGCCGCGATGGAGTGATCGGCACGGTGCTCCTGATCGGGGGTCTGGCCGCGCTTGCACTCTCGGTCTCGACCTGGCTGTTGGCGCCGATCGGGTTGGTGCTCGTGGCGTTCGGGGGTTGGGGCCTGGTCAACCTCGTTCGGGGCGTCGGAACCGTGCGGATCGACCGGTCGACCAGCTCGGTCAGCGTCACCGGTGGATCGTCGTACCCGCTCGATCGTCTGGTCGAGGTCGAAGCATCGATCCGCATGGTCATGACCGGCGGGATACCGCATCCGCGGGGGAGCGTCATCCTCGACTTCGGGTCGAGTCGGGCGCTGATCGCCGACCGGATCGGTGGCGACGAGGCCGTCGAACTGGCCCGGGCAGTCGGCGATGCGATCTCGGTTCCGGTCCGACTCCCCGCCTCGGACTGAGCGAAGTCCTACGATCGCCGCGCATGGACGTACGACTGGACGGGAAGGTCGCGCTCGTCACGGGCGCGTCCCGGGGTATCGGGCGGGCGATCGCCAAGATCCTGGCCGAGAGCGGGGCGCAGGTGATGTTGTCGTCGCGCCGTGAGGAGTCGCTCACCGAGGCGGCGTCGACGATCGACGGCGAGACGGCGGTGTTCGCCGCCAATGCCGGTGAGCCCGACCAGATCGCCGCGTGTGTGGCCAACACCGTCGAGACGTTCGGCAGTGTCGACATCCTGGTCAACAACGCCGCCACCAACCCCTACATGGGGCCGAGCATCGACATCGACCTGCCCCGGTACGACAAGACCTGGCAGGTCAACCTCCGTGGACCGCTGGTGTGGTGCCAGGAGGCGTGGAAGGCGTCGATGAAGCAGGGCGGGGGCACCGTGATCAACATCGCGTCGATCGGTGGTATGTCCGTCGAGCCGTCCATCGGGATCTACAACACCACCAAGGCGGCCCTCATCCACCTCACCAAGGTGCTCGCCGCCGACCTCAGCCCGGGGGTGCGGGTCAACGCCATCGCCCCTGGTCTGGTCAAGACCGACATGGCCCGGGCGCTCTGGGAGCCCGCAGAGGAGGCCATCGCCAAGCGGATGCCACTCCACCGCCTGGGTGAGCCCGACGACATCGCCAACGCTGCGCTGTTCCTGGCCAGCGACCTCTCGTCGTGGATGACCGGTCACACGGTCGTCGTCGACGGCGGCGCGCTCATCAATCCGAAATGAAGCTGCTCGTCACCGGCGGCGCCGGCTACATCGGATCGGTGTGCTCGGAAGTCCTGCTCGGTCGCGGCCACGAGGTCGTCGTCGTCGACAACCTCTCGCAAGGGCACCGATCCGCCGTTCCGGACCGCGCTGACTTCGCGGAGATCGAGCTGCGCGATCAGGCGGCCGTCGACCGGTTGTTCGCCCAGGAGGGGTTCGACGGTGTCGTGCATTTCGCCAGCCACACCTTGGTGGGCGAGAGCACCGAGAAGCCGTTCCTCTACCTCCGCGACAACGTGGTGACGGCGGGGAACGTGATCGAGGCGGCATTGGCGCACGGTGCCGGCCGCTTCATCCTCAGCTCGACGGCCAACCTGTTCGACGATCCGGTGTCGATGCCCATCGCCGAGGACGAACGGATCGTGCCCGGCTCGCCGTACGGCGAGTCGAAGTTCTTCATCGAGCGAATGCTCCACTGGGCGCACGAGTTGCAGGGCATGAGGTATGCGGCTCTGCGCTACTTCAACGCCTGCGGTGCGACGGGGCGCGGCGAGGATCACGACCCCGAGACTCATCTCATCCCGCTGATCCTCCAGGTGGCGCTCGGCCAGCGCGAGCACATCTCGGTGTTCGGCGACGACTACGACACCCGCGACGGCACGTGCGTCCGCGATTACATCCACATCGTCGACCTCGCGACGGCCCATGCGCTGGCGATGGAGTCGCTCGACGAGCTGGGCGCCCGCCGGTACAACCTGGGCAACGGCGACGGCTACACCGTCATGGAGGTCATCGACACCGCCCGCCGCGTGACCGGCCACCCGATTCCGCACGTCGTGGGTGCGCGTCGAATCGGCGACCCCGCCACCCTGATCGCCTCGTCGCAGAAGCTGATCGACGACCTGGGTT
>Ga0307379_10005521_pt1 | contig 17600 bp, 18 predicted proteins | sample UN2MG_FD_202237 | JGI IMG/M metagenome (GOLD analysis project Ga0307379, IMG submission 202237) | Soil microbial communities from Risofladan, Vaasa, Finland - UN-2 | ecosystem: Environmental > Terrestrial > Soil > Coastal area > Acid sulfate soil | place: Finland: Risofladan, Vaasa | collected... | reverse complement strand
GCGGGCCGGGCCCGTTCACCGGACTGCGGGTCGGGATGGCCACCGCCGCGGCCTATGGGCACGCGCTTGACGTACCGGTGCATCCGGTGTGTTCACTGGACGCCATCGGGGGACATACGACCGGTGCGGTGCTCGTGGTCACCGACGCCCGTCGCCGCGAGGTGTACTGGGCCCGCTATCGCGACGGCGTGCGCATCGACGGGCCCGGCGTGGACGCCCCCGACGCGGTGCCGGTCGACGGTGTGACCGCGGTGGCCGGTTCGCCGGCGCAGTGCGCGCTCTTCGACCTGCCGATCGTCGGACCGGCACTGCCGTCGCCGGCCGGACTGGTGGCTGCGGTCGCCGATTGGGAGGGGCAACCGCGCCCGCTGATTCCGCTGTATCTGCGTCGACCGGATGCCAAGACGCTCGCCGAGCGGGCCCGGTGATTCCCGTGGACGTCTGCTTCGACACGTTGACCGACGGTGACGCCGCGCGCTGCGCGGAACTGGAGACGCTGCTGTTCGGCGGCGACGACCCCTGGCCCGCAGCGGCATTCACCCGCGCGCTGGCGGCACCGCACGCGCGCTACATCGCCGCCCGGGTGGACGGCCACCTCGTGGGCTACGCGGGCACCGCACGACTGGGTCGCACGCCGCCGTTTGAGTACGAGATCCACACCGTCGGGGTCGATCCGGCCTACCAGGGACACGGCATCGGGCGGGCGATGATGACCGAACTGCTCGCAGCTGCCGAGGGGGTGGTCTACCTCGAGGTGCGTACCGACAATCCGGTGGCCATCGCGCTTTACACCAGCCTCGGCTTCGTCACCGTAGGACTGCGCAAGCGGTACTACCGGGCCAGCGGAGCGGACGCCTACACAATGCGACGTGATCCGGCATGAGCCCCCGCACCGTGTTGGCCATCGAAAGCTCCTGCGATGAAACCGGAGTCGGTATCGCTCGCCTGGCCGGCGATGGCACCATCACGCTGCTGGCCGACGAACTGGCCTCCAGCGTGGACGAGCACGCACGCTTTGGCGGGGTGGTGCCCGAGATCGCCTCCCGTGCGCACCTGGAGGCGCTCGGACCCACCATGCGTCGGGCGCTGTCGGCCGCCGGCATCGCCCGCCCCGACGTGGTCGCCGCCACCATCGGACCCGGCCTGGCCGGAGCGCTGATGGTTGGCGTCGCTGCCGCCAAGGCCTATGCGGCGGCCTGGGGCGTCCCGTTCTACGCGGTCAATCACCTCGGCGGGCATCTAGCTGCTGACGTCTACGACCATGGTCCCCTGCCCGAGAGTGTCGCGCTACTGGTCTCCGGCGGGCACACCCACCTCCTCGCGGTGCGCTCGCTGGCCGAACCGATCATCGAACTCGGTGCCACCCTCGACGACGCCGCCGGAGAGGCCTACGACAAGGTGGCGCGGCTACTGGGCCTGGGGTACCCGGGCGGCAAGGCACTCGACGATCTGGCCCGCACCGGCGATCCCGAAGCCATTGCCTTCCCGCGGGGGATGACCGGTCCGAGAGACGATCGGTATTCCTTCAGTTTTTCGGGGCTCAAAACCGCGGTGGCCCGCTACGTGGAGGCTCACCCCGCCGCCGCCCGCGCCGATGTCGCCGCCTCTTTTCAGGAGGCCGTAGCCGATGTGCTGACCGCCAAGGCGGTCCGGGCTGCCACCGACACGGGCGTATCCACACTGCTGATTTCCGGCGGCGTGGCGGCCAATTCCCGACTACGCGAGCTGGCCGAACAGCGTTGTGCAGCAGCGGGTCTGACGTTAAGGATTCCGCGATTGCAACTGTGCACCGATAATGGGGCGATGATCGCATCGTTCGCCGCCCACCTGATCGCCGCCGGCGCGGCGCCTTCGCCACTGCACGTTGCCAGTGACCCGGGGTTGCCGGTGATCGTCGGTCAGGTCCGATGAGTATCGCCGAAGATCGGACGGCGATCACCGATCTGATTTATCGCTGCGCGGAAATGTTCGACGCCGGCGATTTCGATGGCGTGGGTGCACTGCTCGGCCGGGCGGACTTCGGCGGAGCCAGGACGCCGAAGATGTCGGGCGCGAAGAACATCGCCGGACTGTTCGCGATGTCCACCCGGCGGTTTCCCGACGGTACGCCGCGGACCCGCCACCTGGTGCTCAACCTCATCGTCGAGGTCGCCGATGACGCCACGGCCGCCGCGCGTTCCACCTTCTGTGTGGTGCAGGCCACCGACGAGGTTGCGTTGCAGCCGATCGTGGTGGGCCGGTACCGCGACCGGTTCGCCCGCGACGACGACGGCTGGTACTACACCGAACGTATCGCCGACGTCGAGATGCTCGGAGACGTGTCCCAGCACCTGCTGGTCGACCACCGCCGGTTCGACAGTCCTCGCTAGCAGCGCCAATTCGGCTCACGGCGAATCGCAGAGGACCCCCCTTGAGTGCTAGCACTCTCGGGTATAGAGTGCTAGGCGGCAGGAGAACCAACCCCCGCGTCGGCACCCGCGACGACGGCGCGAGGGCACGGACGAATGCCGAACACCTGGTTAAACGATCCGGTCCGGGGAACAGCCCCGGGCCACAGCCATAACAGTGGAGGGCTTCATCGTGGCGAGCGTGAATATCAAGCCACTCGAGGACAAGATCCTCGTACAGGCCAACGAGGCCGAGACGACCACCGCGTCGGGTCTGGTGATCCCGGATACCGCCAAGGAGAAGCCGCAGGAGGGGACCGTCGTAGCCGTCGGTCCCGGCCGTTGGGACGAAGACGGCGAGAAGCGGATTCCGTTGGACGTCGCGGAGGGCGACACCGTCATTTACAGCAAGTACGGCGGCACCGAGATCAAGTACAACGGTGAGGAATATCTGATCCTGTCGGCACGCGACGTGCTGGCAGTCGTCAACAAGTAGTAGCCGCGAACCGCCCCGGAAACTCTGCGCGAGCCGCGCTGGTTTCCGGGGCGGAACGCGTTCACGCGCGCCAACGGGAAAGTCAGGAACGCAGCAGATGAGCAAATTAATCGAATTCAACGAGACCGCCCGTCGGGCCATGGAAGCCGGCGTCGACAAACTTGCCGACGCCGTGCGCGTCACCCTCGGCCCCCGCGGCCGGCATGTGGTGCTGGCCAAGGCTTACGGCGGTCCGGTCGTCACCAACGACGGCGTGACCATCGCCCGGGAGATCGATCTCGAAGACCCCTTCGAGAACCTGGGTGCGCAACTGGTCAAGTCGGTGGCCACCAAGACCAACGACGTGGCCGGTGACGGGACCACCACCGCGACGGTGCTGGCCCAGGCCATGATCCACAACGGACTGCGCAACGTCGCCGCGGGCGCCAACCCCATCGCTTTGGGCTTGGGCATCAGCCGCGCCGCCGACGTCGTTTCCGAGGCGTTGCTGGCTGCGGCCACTCCGGTCTCGGGCAAGTCCGGCATTGCCGCAGTCGCGACGGTCTCCTCCCGCGACGCCGAGGTCGGCGAGATGGTCGGCGAGGCCATGACGAAAGTCGGCCTTGACGGCGTGGTCAGCGTCGAGGAGTCCTCGACCATGGACACCGAACTGGAGATCACCGAAGGTGTCGGCTTCGACAAGGGCTTCATCTCGGCGTATTTCATCACCGACTTCGATTCCCAGGAGGCGGTCCTCGAGGACGCCCTGGTTCTACTGCACCGGGACAAGATCGGTTCCCTTCCCGACCTGCTGCCACTGCTGGAGAAAGTGGCCCAGTCCGGCAAGCCACTGTTGATCATCGCCGAGGACATCGAGGGTGAGGCACTGTCGACCCTGGTGGTCAACGCGATCCGCAAGACCCTGAAGGCCGTCGCGGTCAAGGCGCCGTTCTTCGGCGACCGCCGCAAGGCGTTCCTCGACGACCTGGCCGTCGTCACCGGCGCGCAGGTGGTCAACCCGGACGTCGGACTGCTCCTGCGGGATGTGGGTCTGGAGGTCCTCGGATCGGCCCGCCGGGTCGTGGTCACCAAGGATTCCACCGTGATCGTCGACGGCGGTGGTACCCACGACGCCGTCGCCGACCGGGTCAAGCAGTTGCGCTCGGAGATCGAGTCGTGCGAGTCGGACTGGGACCGCGAAAAACTCGAGGAACGCCTCGCCAAGCTGTCCGGTGGCGTGGCGGTCATCAAGGTCGGAGCGGCCACCGAAACCGCGCTCAAAGAGCGCAAGCACCGCGTCGAGGATGCGGTGGCGGCAGCCAAGGCCGCGGTCGAGGAAGGCATCGTGACCGGCGGCGGCAGTGCGCTGGTTCAGGTCCGCGCGGCACTGAAGGACCTGCGGGACTCCGTCACCGGCGACGAGGCCCTCGGCGTCGAGGTGTTCTCCGCGTCGCTGTCCGCGCCGCTGTACTGGATCGCCACCAATGCCGGCATGGACGGCGCGGTCGTGGTCAACACGGTCGACGAACTGCCGGTCGGGCATGGCTTCAACGCCGCGACCCTGACGTACGGCGACCTGATCGCCGAGGGCGTCATCGATCCGGTGAAGGTCACCCGGTCCGCGGTGCTCAACGCGGCATCCGTGGCACGGATGATCTTGACCACCGAGACTGCGATCGTCGAGAAGCCGGCCGAGTCCGAGGACCACGGCCACCACGGCCACGGCCACTGACCTGGAATCATCCCCGGTCTCCTGAGGCCGGGGATGATTTCGTCGTAAGGTGGTCCCCGTGAAGAAGGTGTTCGGAGACGGCCGCGGCCGGTGGTTTGCCGTCGCGGTCTCGATCGCCGTCTCTGCGGTGATGTTCGGTGCCCAGGCGCAGGACCCTCAGGCACCAGCACCGGCACCGGAGTCGGGCGCCGCCCAGGGGGCCCCGGCGAGAGCCGGGCCGTACCTGGCCAGCGCCAGGGAGGCCGAATTGCTGGCCGCCAGTGCGCCTGTCGCGCCGCCGCAGGCCCAGGATTTCCAGGTCGAATTGTCACCTGGGGTCACCCCGGAGGACGGTTTGCAGGTGCACACCATCTGGGTTGCCCGTGCCATCAGCACGATGTTCTACCAGGAGATCAGCACGATCGGCGGGGTCCGACAAGATCCGCTGCGGTGGCACCCGGACGGGTTGGCGCTTGACGTGATGATCCCCAACAGTGACACCCCGGAGGGCATCGAACTGGGTAACCAGATCGCCGGTTATGCCCTGGCGAACGCGAAGAAGTGGGGCGTGCTGCACGTAATCTGGCGGCAGGGCTTCTACCCGGGCATCGGTGCGCCGAGTTGGATGGCGAACTACGGATCGCTGACCGCCAACCACTTCGACCATGTCCACATCGCGACCGACGGTGGCGGCTATCCGACCGGCAAAGAAAAGTACTTCCTCGGGTCGATGACCACCGAGCCGTAACCCACGTCGTTTGCAGTCAGGCGGTGCGCCGGCGAATCTGACCCTTGAGCATCAGTTCCCGTTCGGCCTCGCTCAATCCACCCCAGATGCCATAGGGTTCGCCGACCTTGAGTGCATGCACGCGGCACTGGGTGATCACCGGGCACTGGCGGCACATCTGCTTGGCTTGCATTTCACGTTGGGCACGGGCTCGGCCGCGTTCGCCGTCGGGATGGAAGAAGACCGATGAGTCGACGCCCCGGCACAGACCGTCGATCTGCCAATCCCAAACATCGGCGTTCGTCCCGGGTAACTGCTGTGGCTGTAGCATGTGAAAGCACCTCTCTCCGTGTGTGTTTCGCACGTCCGAGTCCTGAATAAAGGCCGAGCACGGTCGCCGGTGACCGCTCGTGACCGCAACGCTATGGGGCGCCGCGAAGGCCCGTCAACAACCGGATTCGCGCGCCGATCGCCGCAGTTAACACCCCGTTCATCTCCGGCGGTGCCGGTTTGAGATTCGCGCAGCGGGAACCCCGCGGGCGTCCTTGCAAAGCCCGGAAACGGCCGGTGAGTTGACCCAGTCGTAACCTCGCCAGCACAAACTCTTAACCATGGTTGATAGCGTCGCGATCCGATGACCTCGACCGTGCTGGCCGCCGCTGCGTTCGGTGCCGACCCCGGCCGCTGGCCGTTGCCGCCGGCCCGGGATGCCGAAGGGCTTCTGCTGCGGGCGGTGGCCGCCGGTGGTCAGGGCCGCTACGGCAGCGCTCGGTCCGACCTCGCCGAACTCCTCCGTCTGCAGCCCACCGGCCGGGTGGGCGCGCTGGCCATGAGTACCCGGGCGTCGTTCCACCGCCAACTCGGTTGGCATGCGGTGGCCCGTCGGTGGGACGGCCGGGCCATTGCTCTGGCCGGCCGCGATCCTGAGGCCGCAGTCGACGCGCTCATCGGATTGGCCGCCGATGCGTTGGGTTTGGCCCGGCTGGCCGCTTCGGCCGCGCTGCTTCAACGGGCCACCGCGCTGTTGGAGGCCACCGAAGCCGCCCCGCCCCGCCTGGCCATTCGCCTGGCCTGGGTCAACTCCGAGCTCGCGATGGCCGCCCGCGACGGCCCGGACGCACTAAACCACGCCCGGCGCGCTGCCGAGTTGGCCCAGATGGCGCTGCCCGCACTGCGGCGACACCGGGTCAAGAGCGACGTTGTGCTGGCGGCGGCGCTGTGTAGTGCCGGTGACCTGGTTCGTTCCCGGGAATTGGCCGATGCTGCCCTGGTCGATGTTGAAACCTTCGGCCTGGTACCGCTGGGTTGGGCGCTGGCCTGCCTGCTGTCCGGGATCGGAAGTGCGGCGCACAGTCCGGCCGAGGTGGCGCGGATCCGTGACCGAACGGCCGCCTTCGTCACGCGCCACGGTGGCCGCTGGAGCAGCCGCTAACCGCCCATCTGCAGTTCCGGCCGATATTGTCAGTAATCGGGCCAGCCTGCCGGAAACCCCCGGTACGTAACGTTGGAGATGCCGCCGCCGATGACCATTCCAGGAGAGCGTCTCGACGCTGCCGTGGCCGAGGCCGTGGCAGGCGATCGGAATGCGCTCCGGGAAGTAGTGGAGATCATCCGCCCGATCGTGGTCCGGTATGTCCGGGCCCGAGTGGGGGCCGCGGAGCGCAGTGGGCTCTCGGCTGACGACGTAGCTCAGGAGGTTTGCTTGGCCGCCATCCAGGCGCTGCCGCGCTATCAGGATCAGGGACGCCCCTTCCTGGCATTCGTGTACGGCATCGCTTCGCACAAGGTCGCCGACGCGCATCGCGCGGCGGGCCGCAACCGATCCGAACCCACCGAGGTGGTCCCGGAACGGCTCGCGCCGGACTCCGGACCCGAGCAGATGGCCCTGCAATCCGACTCGGCCGCCCGGATGGCCAAATTGCTCGCGGTGCTGCCGGAGAAACAACGCGAGATCCTCAACCTTCGTATCGTGGTGGGGCTGTCGGCCGAGGAGACCGCTGAGGCCGTCGGCAGCACGCCGGGCGCCGTCCGGGTCGCTCAACATCGCGCCCTGGCGCGGCTGAAGTCGGAGATCGCCGGATCGGGATACGACGTGTCGGGGGACCATCATGTCTGACCCCCGAGGATTTGACCCCCAAGGATTTGACCCCCGCGCGGAGCCGTCCCTGGACGCCATTCGCCGCAGCGATGGTTTCATCGATGCGCTGGCTTCCGGTCGCCCGGTCGCACCCCAGGATGCCGTCGACGCCGATTTGGCGGCGCTGCTCGGTGGCTGGCGCGACGAGTCGCGTTTTCCGCCGTCGACCGGTCTGATTTCCGAAGCCGATGCGATCGCCGCATTGAATGCCGGCCGGGCGCAGAGTCCGGTGAGCTCATCGCGGGAGAAATGGACCGCCACGCCCACCCGGAGCCGGCGCGGGCTCAGCGTTGTCGGCGCCGCGGCCGCCGCAGTGATGGCCATCGGTGGCTTCGGCGCCGTGGTGGCCGGCGCCGGTCCCGGCGATGCCCTCTATGGTCTGCGCTCGATGCTCTTCGGCGCACCGAAGGAAGTCCGCGACGACCAGGTGGCACTCGCGGCACGGACCGAAATGAACCAGGTGCAGGACCTCATCGCCCGCGGTGATTGGGCCCAGGCCCAGGACAGGTTGGTGGCGGTCAGCACCCAGGTCGCGACCATCGAAGATGGGCAGCAGAAGCAGGAGTTGCTGACTCAATTCAACGACTTGTCGGCCAAGGTGGTGGAGCGCGATCCGGCGGCCACCGCTCCACCGGGCATCATCTATACGGTGCCACCGTTGGCCACCGATCTGGTTCCGGCGGTCGCGCCGCCGACCAGCACTCCGAGCGTCCCGCCGACCGACTCCGCGACGAGTACACCGGAATCGGCGACCCCAACGTCGGCGACCCCAACGTCGGCGACCCCAACCTCGGCGACCTCAGGCACGCCCACCTCAGCCCCGACGACATCGGCCCCGACGACATCGACGTCCGGGACGACCGCGACCAGCGCCGCTCCGGCGACGACGACCGCGACCAGCGCAGCCCCGGTAACCACGACGACGACCGCCGCTCCGGCGGCGACGACCGCGACGACCGCCGCTCCGGCGGCGACGACCGCGACGACCGCCGCTCCGGCGGCGACGACCGCGACCAGCGCCGCTCCGGCGGCGACGACCGCGACCAGCGCCGCCCCGGCGGCGACGACCGCGACCAGCGCCGCTCCGGCGGCGACGACCGCGACCAGCGCCGCCCCGGCGGCGACGACAGCGACCAGCGCCGCCCCGGCGACGACGACGACGGCCGCGCAGAGGGCGGCCACGACCACGGCCGCCAGTGCCGCCGCCCCGGCGACCCAGGCGGAAACAGCCCAGGCGGAGACAGCCCAGGCGGAGACAGCCCAGGCGGAGACAGCCCAGGCGGAGACAGCCCAGGCGGAGACGCCGGCAGACACTCCTGCCGAGGTCGCCATCGAAGAGGCACCGGTGATCGCCACCACTACCGAAGCGGTCGCTCCGCTGCCGGTTCCGGCCGGTTAGCGAAAGCCGTCGTAGTCTGACGTCGCTTCATTGAGCGCGGCGTCGGCGTAACCGCGGCAGTAGTCCCAGGTGACGTAAGCGTCAGGCTCGGGATCGTAGGCAGGCTCGTGTGGTCGCACGCTGCCGTCGATCAACAGCTGAAGAAGATTGGCCCGCAACATATCCCAGTCATGGAAATGATCTTCGCGGCACTCCTCGCAGCACACCACCAGACCGCGGACGCCCTTGCGTGCCAGCAGGTTCTCGTAGACCGCGAGGTCGGCCAGATCGGCCTCCACCGCGGAGCGTTCCTGCGGATCGAGCGGTTGGCCCGGCTCCAGCGCGTCGAGTGCCGCCGATGGATCGTGCGGGTCATCGGCGAACGGGTCGGGCGGCAGGCCGGGTGGCAGGTCATCGCGCACATCGACAGCCTACGCAGCGTCTCGGGCATCACGCCAGATACCGGCCATTGGAGCCGATAGGATGAGGCAATGTCTATTGCCGAAGGCGCCAAAGCCCCGGTGCGTACCGGCGGGGATGACCCGAACAAGATCGCCATGTTGGGGCTGACCTTCGACGACGTGCTGCTGCTGCCGGCGGCCTCGGACGTGGTGCCCGCCAACGCCGACACCGCCAGCCACCTGACCCGCAAGATTCGCCTGCGGGTGCCGCTGGTCAGCTCGGCCATGGACACCGTGACCGAGGCTCGGATGGCGATCGCGATGGCCCGGGCCGGCGGAATGGGGGTTCTGCACCGCAATCTCTCGATCACCGAACAGGCCGGCCAGGTGGAAATGGTCAAGCGCTCGGAGGCCGGCATGGTGACCGATCCGGTGACCTGTTCGCCGGAGAACACCCTGGCCGAAGTCGATGCCCTGTGCGCCCGGTTCCACATCTCCGGCCTGCCGGTCGTCGACGGCGATGGTGGGTTGGTGGGCATCATCACCAACCGGGACATGCGCTTCGAAGTGGATATGGGTAAGCGGGTCGCGGAGGTGATGACCAAGTCGCCCTTGATCACCGCTCAGCAGGGGGTCACCGCTGATGCGGCGCTGGGTCTGCTGCGGCGCAACAAGATTGAGAAGCTACCCATCGTCGACGGGCACGGACGGCTGACCGGGCTGATCACCGTCAAAGATTTCGTCAAAACCGAGAAGCACCCGCTGGCCACCAAGGACAGCGACGGGCGACTGCTGGTGGGGGCCGCAGTCGGCGTCGGCGATGACGCCTGGGATCGGGCCATGGCTCTGGTCGACGCCGGCGTCGACGTCCTGGTGGTCGACACCGCCCATGCCCACAACCGCCTGGTGCTGGACATGGTTGGGAAGGTCAAGGCTGAAGTCGGCGACCGCGTGGAGATCGTCGGCGGCAACGTTGCCACCCGCGGCGCGGCGGCGGCTCTCGTCGAGGCGGGCGCGGATGCGGTCAAGGTGGGTGTCGGCCCCGGTTCGATCTGCACCACCCGCGTGGTGGCCGGGGTGGGGGCGCCCCAGATCACGGCCATCCTCGAAGCCTCCGCTGTCTGCGCGCCCGCCGGGGTCCCGGTGATCGCCGACGGCGGCCTGCAGTACTCCGGCGACATCGCCAAGGCACTCGCCGCCGGTGCGTCAACGGCGATGCTGGGCTCGCTGCTGGCCGGCACCGCCGAGGCACCGGGCGAGTTGATCTTCGTCAACGGCAAGCAGTTCAAGAGCTACCGCGGCATGGGCTCCCTTGGTGCGATGCAGGGCCGAGGCGAGGCCGGATCCGCCGCGCGGAGCTACTCCAAGGACCGGTACTTCCAGGACGACGTTCTCTCCGAGGACAAACTGGTGCCTGAGGGCATCGAGGGCAGGGTGCCGTTCCGCGGGCCGCTAGCCACCGTGATCCATCAACTCACCGGCGGCCTGCGCGCCGCGATGGGCTATACCGGTGCATCCAACATCGCCGACCTACAGCGGGCGCGTTTCGTCCAGATCACCGCCGCCGGGCTCAAGGAGAGTCACCCGCACGACATCGCCATGACCGTCGAAGCACCTAACTACTACGCCCGGTAGGCACCCACATCATGCGTGACATGGTTGAAATCGGCATGGGCCGAACCGCTCGTCGCACCTATGAACTCGCCGAGATCAACATCGTGCCGGCCCGGCGCACCCGCTCGTCGAAGGACGTGTCCACCTCCTGGCAGTTGGACGCCTACCGATTCGAGATCCCGGTCGTGGCGCACCCGACCGACGCTCTGGTCTCGCCGGAGTTCGCGATCGAATTGGGCCGCCTCGGCGGGTTGGGTGTCCTCAACGGTGAGGGACTGATTGGTCGGCATGCCGATGTCGAGGCCCGGATCGCCCAGGTGATCGAGTTGGCGGAGGGGCCGGACCCGTCGGCCTCCATCCGGCTGCTGCAGCAACTGCACGCGGCCCCGCTGGACCCTGATCTGCTCGCTGCGGCGGTGGCCCGGATCCGCGACGCCGGAATCACCACCGCGGTACGGGTCAGTCCGCAGAACGCTCAGGCCCTCACACCGGGGTTGGTTGCGGCGGGTATCGACCTGCTGGTCATCCAGGGCACCATCATCTCTGCCGAACGGGTGGCGTTCGATCACGAACCGTTGAACCTGAAGACCTTCATCTCCGAACTCGACGTCCCGGTGGTGGCCGGCGGTGTGGCCGACCATCGCACGGCCCTGCACCTGATGCGGACCGGCGCGGCCGGTGTCATCGTCGGCTATGGCTCCACGCTGGGCGCGACCACCAGTGACGAGGTGCTCGGCATCAGCGTGCCGATGGCCACCGCGATCGCTGACGCCGCAGCGGCCCGGCGGGAGTACCTCGACGAGACCGGCGGACGGTACGTGCACGTGCTCGCTGACGGCGACATCCACACCTCCGGAGAACTCGCCAAGGCCATCGCGTGCGGCGCCGACGCGGTGCTCCTCGGAACGCCCCTGGCCGTGGCGACCGAGTCGCTCGGCAACGGATGGTTCTGGCCGGCCGCCGCCGCGCACCCCTCGCTGCCCCGCGGGGCGCTGTTTCAGGTGGCCCTCGGCGAGCGGCCGTCCCTCGACGAGGTGCTCAACGGGCCGTCGGATGACCCGTTCGGCTCACTGAACCTGGTCGGCGGGCTGCGGCGTTCGATGGCCAAGGCCGGCTATTGCGACCTCAAGGAGTTTCAGAAGGTCGGACTGACCGTCGGTAGCTGAGTGCGATCGCCCTTAGACTGTGCCGGTGCAACCCGTCCTGGTGGTCGATTTCGGTGCCCAATACGCCCAGTTGATCGCCCGACGAGTCCGGGAGGCCCGGGTGTTCTCCGAGGTGATTCCGCACACCGCGACCGTCGAGGAGATCAAGGCCAGGAACCCGCGGGCGATCGTACTGTCCGGCGGGCCGGCCAGTGTTTATGCCGATGGCGCACCCCAGCTTGATCCGGGTGTGTTCGACCTCGGAATCCCGGTATTCGGTATCTGTTACGGGTTCCAGGCCATGGCGCAGGCGCTCGGCGGCACCGTTGAGCGCACCGGCACCAGTGAGTACGGTCGCACCGAGTTGAATGTCCTTGGCGGTGAACTTCATTCGAGGCTGCCGGGTACGCAGCCGGTGTGGATGAGCCACGGCGACGCGGTGACCGTAGCGCCGGTTGGATTTGAGGTGGTGGCGACCAGTCCCGGTGCTCCGGTGGCGGCGTTCGAGGATCGCAGTCGAGGGCTCGCCGGGGTGCAGTACCACCCGGAGGTGATTCACACACCGCACGGCCAACAGGTGCTCAGCCGATTCCTGCACGACTTCGCCGGTATCGACGCGGACTGGACGCCGGCCAACATCGCCGAGACCCTCATCGAGCGGGTTCGCGAGCAGATCGGGGACGGGAACGCCATCTGCGGATTGAGCGGGGGGGTGGACTCCGCGGTGGCGGCCGCACTGGTGCAGCGGGCCATCGGTGACCGGTTGACGTGTGTGTTCGTTGATCACGGCCTGCTGCGGGCCGGTGAACGCGCGCAGGTGCAGAGGGACTTCGTGGCGGCTACCGGCGCCCGGTTGGTGACCATCGACGCCGAGGAGCGCTTCCTGGAGGCACTGTCGGGGGTCCGGGATCCGGAGGGTAAGCGCAAGATCATCGGCCGCGAGTTCATCCGAACCTTCGAGGCTGCGGTGCGAGAGTTATTGGCCGACAAGGATTCCGGCGCCGATTCCGATGGGGGGCACATCGAGTTCCTGGTGCAGGGCACGCTCTACCCCGATGTCGTCGAATCTGGCGGCGGCAGTGGAACGGCGAACATCAAGAGTCATCACAACGTCGGTGGCCTCCCGCCGGATCTGAAGTTCACCCTCGTTGAACCGCTGCGACTGCTGTTCAAGGACGAGGTCCGTGCCGTCGGCCGTGAACTCGGGCTGCCCGAGGAAATCGTTGCCCGCCAACCCTTCCCGGGTCCCGGTCTTGGCATCCGGATCATCGGTGAAGTCACCGCGGGCCGACTCGATACGCTGCGCCGTGCCGATCTGATCGCTCGCGAGGAGTTGACGTCGGCGGGCTTGGATCACCAGATCTGGCAGTGTCCGGTGGTGCTGCTGGCCGATATTCGCTCCGTCGGCGTGCAGGGTGACGGTCGCACCTACGGACACCCGATCGTGTTGCGGCCGGTATTCAGTGAGGACGCCATGACGGCCGACTGGACCCGGGTGCCCTATGACGTACTGGAGCGCATCTCGACCCGGATCACCAACGAGGTACCCGAGGTCAACCGGGTGGTGCTCGATGTGACCAGCAAGCCGCCCGGCACCATCGAGTGGGAGTGAGCCCTTGACGCCGACCGCCGGGCGGGTGTTTACTCATTTCATCGAACATATATTCGAAAAAAGTGAGTGCCGATCGCAGCTGGAGGTGGGCGATGACGGCGGCGATTGCCCTGGAGAAGGGTCGACCCGACCGCTCTGAGCAGCTAGAACAGCTGCGGCGGCAGATGGCGGCGGTATCCGGGCGGGTAGGTGTTCGATCACCTGCGCTTGAGGTGCCCGAGTCGGTGGTGACGGGGGTGACGGGCCTGCCGAAGGGTGTGGTCGCGGTTCTCTCCGGCGCCCGGTCGCTGCCGGTGAGTATGGCCGCGGCGGTGAGCGCCGCCGGCGGCCATGTGGCCGTCGTGGGACTGCCGGACTTCGGATTGCTGGCCGCCGCGGAGATGGGCGCGGATCTCAGTCGGCTGGCCGTGATCCCGAAGCCGGGCACCGACCCGGTCGAAGTGGCCGCAGTGCTGATGGATGGCATGGATCTGGTGGTGCTCGGTCTGGCCGGCCGGTGCATTCCCGCGACGCGCGCGCGGGCCGTGGTGGCCCGGGCCCGGCAGCGGGGTTGCACCCTGCTGGTCACGCAGGGTGACTGGCAGGGTGCCTCGATGCGGATGGATGCCCGGGTGTCTGGTTACGAGATCACCACCGGCCCCGGAGATTCCAGCGGTATGCCGGTGGCCGGCTACGGCCGGATCAGCGCGGTGCGGGTGTCGATCCGGATCCGGGGACGGCAGTGAGCACCCGGGTACTGGCCATCTGGTGCATGGACTGGCCGGCCGTGGCCGCGGCGGCATCGGCCGGACTTACGCCTACCGCAGCGGTCGCGGTCACCTCCGCCAATCGGGTGATCGCCTGCTCAGCGGCGGCACGGATGGCCGGGGTGCGGCGCGGTCTGCGCCGCCGCGATGCCCAGGCGCGCTGCCCACAGGTGCATGTCGTCCCCGCCGATGCGGCCCGGGATGCGCGTTTCTTCGAGAGCGTCACGGTCGCGGTGGACGACGTGGTGCCTCGGGCTGAGATATTGCGGCCGGGGTTGGTGGTGCTGCCGGTCCGTGGCGCGGCCCGCTACTTCGGTTCCGAAGCCGCGGCCGCCGAACGGTTGGTCGACGCCGTCGCCGCGGCCGGAGCCGAGTGTCAGGTGGGAATCGCCGATGAGTTGCCGACGGCGGTCTTCGCGGCCAGGGCCGGGGAGGTGATTGCTCCCGGCGAGGATGCGCTGTTCCTGTCGGGACTGTCGATCAGGCAACTGCACGTGGAGCCGAGCCTGTCCGGTATCGGCCGGGAAGCGCTTGCGGATCTGTTGTGGCGCATGGGGATCCGAACCCTCGGTGATTTCGCCGCATTGCCGCGCCGGGACGTTGCCTCTCGTTTCGGTCCCGATGCCGTGGCGGCCCACCGTGTTGCCCGGGGTGAGCCCGCGCGCAGGCCGGACGGGCGCGAGTTGCCGCCGGATCTCGATGCGGTACTACGGTGCGACCCACCGATTGACCGGGTCGATGCCGCCGCCTTCGCCGGGCGGACATTGGCCGGAGCCCTACATCGCAACCTGGAGACGGCCGGCGTCGGATGTACCCGGCTGGCCATCCATGCCGTCACCGCCGGCGGCGGCGAACACAGCCGGGTATGGCGGTGTGCCGAACCACTGACCGAAGACGCCACCGCCGACCGGGTGCGCTGGCAACTCGACGGTTGGTTGACCTCCCGGCGGGCAGGAGCGCAGCAACCGGGGGATCAGCACCGGCGCGGGACGGGCCGGCCCACCGGTCCGGTGACGATGCTGCGACTGCAACCCGTGGAGGTCGTATCCGCGGAGGCGCTGCAGTTACCACTGTGGGGTGGCCTCGGCGCCGACGATCGGATGCGGGCCAATCGGGCGCTGGTACGGGTACAGGGTCTGCTGGGTCCCGAGGCCGTACAGGTGCCGGTGCTCAGCGGCGGCCGAGTGCCCACCGAGCGGATAACCCTGACCCCGTTCGGCGACGAGCCGGTCCCCCGGGCGCCGCTCGACCGGCCCTGGCCGGGCCGACTGCCACAGCCCGCACCGGCGGTGCTTCTCGACGAGCCGGTGGAGCTTCTCGACACCCGGGGCACTCCGGTCGAGGTGACTGACCGCGGGCTGTTCACCGCCGCGCCGGCCCGACTGGATGGCGCAGCGGTGCGCTACCGGGGCGAACTGAGTTGGTGGGCCGGGCCGTGGCCGGTGGATGAGGAGCGAACCGTGTGCGCCCAGGTGCTGCTGGCCGGCACCGCGCTACTGCTGTGTTACCGCCGGCACCGGTGGTATCTGCAGGGTGTCTACGAGTGAGCCAGCCGATCGCGGAACCAGTCCGGCCACGGCTGTTTTTCGAAGGTCGTCGCATCGACGCAGACGTGAGTCATGGTCGCCTCAGCGATCAGTTCATCCCCGCGGTCGAGGGTGTAGCGGCTCCGCAGCGAGGTGCGTCCGGGGGGTTCGATCGCGACGTTCACGATGAGTTCGTCGTTGAACCGGGCCGGGCGGCGGAACCGCAACTCCGCCGCGGCCACCACGAAGTCGATGCCGCGTTCGGAAAACGTCTGAAATCCACCGGCCACTGAACCCAGTGCCTCGGTGTGGGCCATGTCGACCCAGGTGAGGTAGTGGCCGTTGAAAGCCCGCCCCTGCATGTCGCACTCCACGTACCGCACGCGCAGCGGCATCGCGAAGAGCGCGTCAGTCGTCAAGGGCGAAGTTGGTGATCCCATCCCAGTCCACCAGGGTCCACCCCATCGTCGGGTTACCCGTGAGCACCACCCGGCCGACGTTGGGCAGCGGGTGATCGGTCAGCAGGCTCTGTTTTCCGTTGCGCGCATTCATCAGTGTCCACATCATGACCGCAAGCCCGCTGGAGAACGCGACCGGCTTGTCATCGCCACTGTCGTAGATCTTCTGAACGGCACCGGTGAACGCGCCGTTGAACTCGTCGCCGTCTTCCGAACCCGGGATGCCGAACCTGCGGTCACCCCTGAGCCAGGCCTGAGGCCCCAGCAGAAAGGTGCCTGAGGTGTCTGACATCGGAATGCCCTCGAACCAGCCCGCAGGAATCTCATTCAGGCCCGGCAACACGGTCACCTGTTCGCCGAGTTCCTTCGACAACGGCGCGGCGCTCTGCTGGGTGCGCACCAGCTGCGAGGCGTAGACACCGTCGAAGCCGTCACCGGAGAGCCGATTCGCCAACGCGGCGACCTGTTCCTGACCAGCCGGCGTCAGCGGGGGGCCGGGAACCGTGGTGGAGGCGACCTCGGCCGCGTTGGCCTCCGACTCCCCGTGCCGGATGAGCGTCAGCGTGATATCGCGCGCCTGAGGTGGTGCGCTGCTGCCACAGGCGGCCAGGCTGACCAACACCAGCGGCACCGCGACCGCCGTGGAGAACTTTCGGGAAACGTGCATAACGACAGCGTGCACGATCCGCAGCCCCGGCGGGGCGGAATCACCGCAGCCCCGGCGGGGCGGAATCAATGCAGCCCCGGCAGGGCGAAATCAATCCAGTGCGACCATGGAACCCCATCCACGAACAAGGAGCTCGGCAATGGCGATCGACCCCTCGGCAATCGGTGCGGTGACCGCCCCCAAGGTCTACGAGTGGACCGATCGAGACACCCTGCTCTACGCACTCGGCGTCGGAGCCGGGACCGACGACATCGCATTCACCACCGAGAACAGCCACGACGTTCCCCAGCAGGTACTGCCCACCTTCGCGGTGATCTGCTGTATGGGCTTCGCCGCCACACCACTGGTGGGCTCCTTCAACTGGGGCATGTTGCTGCACGGGTCTCAGGAGATCCGGCTCTCAGCGCCGCTGCCGGCGTCTGGTTCGTTGTCGGTTATCGCCGAAGTGGCCGACATCCAGGACAAGGGCCCAGGCAAGAACGCCATCATCATGCTGCGTGCCCGCGGTAGCGATCCGGCCACCGGCGCCCACGTCGCCGAGACGCTGACGACACTGGTGATCCGGGGTGACGGCGGATTCGGCGGGGCGCCCGGCCAGCGTCCGTCAGCCCCGGAG
>Ga0307379_10005520_pt1 | contig 17601 bp, 17 predicted proteins | sample UN2MG_FD_202237 | JGI IMG/M metagenome (GOLD analysis project Ga0307379, IMG submission 202237) | Soil microbial communities from Risofladan, Vaasa, Finland - UN-2 | ecosystem: Environmental > Terrestrial > Soil > Coastal area > Acid sulfate soil | place: Finland: Risofladan, Vaasa | collected... | reverse complement strand
GCGTACCGGCGCGGGTCGTCGCCGTCGGGCCACGGAAAGGCGTCCAGCCCCGCGAGGTCCTCCAGCGGATGGCCCTTGACCTGGCCCATGTTCGGGGCGTCGGTCTTGCCCCAGCGGCAAAGCCACTGGTCGACGTCCGGCCGGCCCTCGGCCTCGGCCGGCTTGACCTCGTCGTGCGGCACCCATGTGACGTCGCTCGCCTCGCCGTACCCGTTGACGGGCAGCCGCGGCGGGCGGCGAAACTCGATGGCCCGGGTCACGACCTCGCGCGGTGTCATTGCGTCGTACCTCCTCGGCCCAAGCGCGGGCCGTTGGCCCCCCGTGAATGCGCGGCGGGACGCGCCTTACTTAGCCCCCCGTGAATACACGGGGGGCGATGCGCCGCACGGCTCGGCCCGTGCGTGGGCGCCATGCCGCCCCGGGTGTATTCACCCGGGGCTAACGCCCGTACACCTCGTCCTGCACCTCGCGCCACACGTCCACGGCGCGGTCGGCCTCGCCGTCGCGAAGCCCGGGCCCCTCGAACACCAGGCCCGTCCGCCGCGGGTACGGGCTGAGGACGCGACGGAAATATCCGGCCAGCGTCTCGCCCTCGCCGCGCGGCACCGTGCCGACGTGACACAGGCCCAGGCGGGCCAGCCGCCGCATCTCGCCGATCCAGTCGCCGGCGGTCGTCCAGTTCAGGCCCCGGAGACCGTCGATGCCGGCGTAAATCGCGTGCAGGTGCAGGCCCTCCTGCCGCTTGAACCCCGGCATGCCGCCGCAGTAATGCAGCCATCCGCCGCCCATCGCCCCGAGCGCCCGCTGCTGGTACGGCGCGACGAACTCGCGGTGATGGTCGGGGCTGATGAGGATGTCGGAGTCGCCGCACATCCGCACCGTGCCGTTGTCCATCCAGTACCCGCCGCCCGCGCCGCCGGCCATCGGCGAGGGGGCGTACGCCTTGCACAGCCGCGACACCGCCACGTACACGGCCGCGCACTTGGCCATTAGCGCGTGCACGAACGCCGGGTCCTCATACAGGTCGATGAAAATGTCGTGGCCGCGCGCCTGGGCCGCAATGTCGAACGGCCCCTGCTGGTCGCAGTGGATCAACCGCACCTGCTCCCACAGACCGTGCTCACGCAAAGCCGCGCGGTGATGCTCCATGTGCTCGACCATGATGGGCAGGCACCCGAGGCCCGAGACGTCGGCGGGCACCTCGAACTCGGCCAGGGCCTCCTTGGGCACGTACCGCGTGACGACGGGCTTGGTGTAGGTGGGCACGACGTACTCGGCCCCGAAGACGGTCATGCAGTTGACGACGCCGGTGTCGGCCCGGACGGCGGGCACGTAGTCGCCCCCGGCGGCCAGTCGCGGCAGGACGTCGTCCCTCAGTTGCACGTACAGGCTCTTGGCCGGGTCGTGGAACTGCTCGGCCCAGTCGAAGTCCGGCAGGCCCGCCGCCTCGGGCACCGCGGCGCCCAGCACGATGGGGATGCTGTCGCTCGGCCGCAGGGCGAACATGTCGGCCTGCCGGCGCTTGGCAGCCGCGATGCGGCCGGCGTCGATGCGCCCGGCCACCAGGTCGCACACGCGGTCGAGCAGACCCTCCGGACTGTCCCCCATGCGGCGCTCCCTATCCGGTTTGTGCGCGGCGGGTCCCCGCACCCGCCGCGTCGCCGTGTCGGCCTAGAGCATTTTAAGATTGCGTACTTACACCACCGCTTGGGCGCGGTGGGTCCCCGTACCCACCGCGCCTACTTGCAGTCGGACTTCGAGCGCGGCGGGTACGGGGACCCGCCGCGCAAAACACGCAAAGTTAAACCGCTATAGAGCCTATCCGTGGCGCGGTCGCGCGGCAAGAACTCTCCGCACCCGTCCGCGAACCTCTTGACGCGGGGCCGTCGGCCCGTCTATACTGGTGGCCGCACTGGCACCGAAAGGAGCGACCGCATGCGCCTCGGCGGACCCACGTTCGAAAAACACACCGGCCCCGACACCTGGGTGGCGGAACTCAAGCGTCTGGGATACCGCGCGGCCTACTGCCCGGTGGACCCGTCGGCCGACGACGCGACCGTCCGGGCGTACGCGCGGGCGGCGGCCGACGCCGACATCGTCATCGCCGAGGTCGGCGCCTGGTCGAACACCATCAGCCCCGACGACGCCGAGCGCCGAGCGAACATCCGCAAGAACCAGGACGCCCTGGCCCTGGCCGACCGCATCGGCGCCCGGTGCTGCGTCAACATCGCCGGGTCGCGCAACGCCGCCAGTTGGGCCGGGCCGCACCCCGACAACTTCGGCCCCGAAACCTTCGACCTCATCGTCGAGACCGTCCGCCAGATTATCGACGCCGTCCGTCCCACGCGCACCTACTACACCCTGGAATGCATGGAGTTCATGCCGCCGTACACGACCGACAACTACGTGGACCTCGTGCGCGCCATCGACCGCGATCGGTTCGCCGCGCACTTCGACCCGGTCAACCTCATCTGGAGCCCGATGCGGTTCTACCAGACGGGCGAGATCATCCGCGAGTTCGTGGCCAAACTGGGCCCGCACATCCGCAGTTGCCACGCCAAGGACATCGCCCTGACCGACCGCGCGACGGTCGACATGCCGGAGATCCGCCCCGGCCTGGGCGGTCTCGACTACCGGACGTACCTCGCGCAACTCGCCACCCTCGACGCCGACGTGCCGCTGATGCTCGAACACCTCTCCAGCGCCGACGAGTACACCCTGGCCGCCGGCCACGTCCGCGGCGTCGCCCAACAGGTCGGCGTCGACCTGTAGACGAACCGCCGCCCGCTTGAGAAGGTCGATTTTCTTGATGAAGGGCCCATCTGGCCGAACGCCGGTCTGGCGCGCCGGAAACGGCGCGGGATCCTGAATCGGTCTCGTTCCGGCACACCTCCTCGTCGTACAGCAGACCGGCGCGACTCACCGGCCGCGCGGTCGCTCCGCCCCGGCCGTCGGCGCCGCGTCGGCAAGCGCCTTGGCGAGGACCGTCGGACGCCGCCACCGGGCCGCCATGCGACCGTTCCGGGGGCGACCAAGGGGGATTACAATTTTGTTGACACCCCCCGGGGGCCACCTATAATCGCGCTCTGCTTCTTTTCCCCAGGCGCGGTGGGGACGGGCGACACGCGCCGCCGGGGGAACTGTCTCGCCGCGGACGCCGCTGGGCCAGCGTTCGGGGGACTCACCAAACCGTACTCGCCTTGGCACGAAGGAGGAGATGCCAGATGCTCATTTGGGACACCCGACTTCGCCGCTACCTTTCAGTCGTGACAACCCTGGTGGTCGCGCTGATCGTGCCGGCAACCATCTTCGTGGCCGACTGCGCCGGCGCCGAGGAAGCCGCCGAAGATCCTGCGGCCACCGCAGCGCCTGCCGACACCGAAGCGGCGCCAGCCGACACCGAAGCCGCCCCGGCCGCCGACACCGAAGCGCCCGAGACCCCCCCGTCGTCGGCCGCCGCTGAAGAGGCCGCCGCCACCGGTTACGGCGCCGCCGGCCTGCCCATCGCGGTGGCCCCGGCCGACCTCCAGAACGACTGGCGGCTGATGGTCCACTACTTCAAGCTGGCGCGTTTCGACCTGGCCAAGGCCCAGGCCGAGAAGGTCGTCGCCGCCAGCCCGGAACCGGGCGCCGTCATCGCCCTGGCCGAGTCGGCCTCGACGGGCTACGACCTCATCGTCACGATGATCCGGATCGAGGAGTTGCAGGAGGTCGCCGCCAAAATCCTCACGCTGGCCGACGAAGGCGGCCGCGCCAAGAAGACCGACGCCGCCCGCATCCAGGCCAACCTGGTCCGCCTGGGCAAGGGCCCCAGGCCGTACTTCCTGGCCATGCAGGAACTCCGGTACAGCGGGCCCTACATCGTGCCGCACGCCCTGGCCATTCTTCAGGATCCCGGCCGCAAGGACCTGGCGCCGCTCGTGCAGCGGGCCCTGACCCAACTGGGCCGGCCGGTCGTCCTGCCGCTCGTCCGCGGCTTGGCCACGCCGAACGACAAACTCAGGGAGACCATCGTCGCCATGCTGGGCGACATCAAGTACCCGTACGCGCTGCCGGCCCTGAAGGCCCTGGTCGAGAGTCCCAAGACCAGCGACGGCATCAAGGCCGCCGCCACCCAGGCGATCCTCAAGATCGCCGACGAGGGCATCCTCAAGACGCCCGCCAAGACCCTGTTCCTCGACATGGCCAACAAGTACTACTACAACAAGATCGCCGCGGGCGACCTGCGGCAGCCGACGAGCGACGTCTTCGACTGGGTCGAAGGCACGGGCCTGCTGTACCGCGCGGCCCCGTCGAAGGCCGTGAACGAGATTTTGGCGTCGCGGGCCTGCTCCGACGCGCTCAAGGCCGACCCCGGCGCCCTGGAGGCCGTGGCCCTGTGGGTCTCGTCGGTCATGCAGATGGAGGCCGAACTCGAAGGCAAGACCGCCCGCGAGGCCGACCCGTTTCTGCCCGACACGATGCCGTCGGTCGATTTCTTCGCCCGCGCCGTCGGCCAGCAGCACCTGTACAACGTGCTCGACCGGGCCCTGAGGGATGAGAACACCCCCGTGGCCGTCCGGGCCTGCAAGGCCCTCGAAGACGTGGCCGACGAGGAGTTCCTGACCCTCTACGGCCGGGCCGACGCCGGGTCGCCGCTGGTCATGGCCCTCGGGTACCCCGACCAGCGTGTCCGCTTCGCCGCCGGGTTCGCCCTGGCGGCCATCCGGCCCAAGAAACCCTTTACGGGCGCCGGCAACCTCGTGCCGGTCCTCAGCGAGGCGCTCAACCTGGAGGCCCTCAAGAGCATCCTCCTCATCGAGCCCGACGGCAACAACCGCAACCGCCTCCAGGCGGCCCTCAAGGAGGGCGGCTGGAACGTCGCAACGGCCGAGACCGGCAACCAGGCCATCTCCACCGCCCGGGCCATGCCCCGCATCGACGCCGTCGTCATCTCCTCCAAAACCAAGAACGTCACCCACGCCGACGTCATCAGTCACCTGCGGAGCGATTACACCTCGGCCATGACGCCCATCGTCGTGCTCTCGTGGCCCGACGACCCCGTCAAGGCCGCGTGGCTGGAATCGAAGATCCCGTACCTGAAGGCCGTGGAGCCGGCGATCGAACTCGACCCGATGATCGCCGCAATCGACGCCCTGAAGAAGGCCGCCGGGTCGCTGGTGCTCGATGCCGAGGCCGCCCGGGCCGTCAGCATGCAGGCCGCCGAGGTCCTTAAGTCCATCGCCATATCGAGCCAGGTGTATTCGGCCAAGCGGGCCAGGCAGTCGCTGCTCGAGGGCATCACGAACCGGCCCGACGCCCTCGTGGTCTCCGTCCTCGGGGCCCTGGCCGAGATCGCCGACGGCGAGATCACCCGGGCCATGGCCCAGGTGGGCGTGGACGCCCAGCGGAGCAAGCCCGTCCGCGTGGCGGCGCTCCAGGCCCTGGCGCGGGCCGCACGGTTCGTCGGCAACGAACTCGAACCGGCCCAGGTGACCGCCATCCAGGCCATGGCCGCCGAGACCGACGACCAACTCCGCGACGCCGCCGGCGAGGCCCTCGGCGCCCTCGACCTCGATGCCGCCGACGGCGCCAAACTCATCCTGAAACACGCCGCCAACTAGGCGCTGTCTGACAACGCAGCAGGTTCCGCGCGGCGGCCTTCCCAGGCCGCCGCGCTTCGCTTGCGCCCCCGCGCGGCCCGCCTTGGGCGGGCCGCGCTTTGTTGCGCCGCAATGAACGCAACCTCTTGCATTAACGGAACTTACGCGCCGTAGCGCGGGGGTTTATCCCCCGCGCAGGATCCCACGGGGGATAAACCCCCGCGCTACAGCCTGATGGCGGGCCGCGCTTTGTTGCACCCCCGCGCTTGCGCCCCCGCCGGCCCGCAACCCCCAGTTCTTCTGGCTTCCATCGGGACACCGCGTCGATTAGACTCCGGTGGGCTGGCTTGGAGGCGGGTGTGGACAAGGCCATTTCGATCGGCGCGGCCGTCCTGCTGGGGCTGTGCCTGGTGTATTTCGTCTGGTTCCTCAGCGCCGGCTGGACGCTCGACAGCAGCGAGAAGTCGCTGGAGCGCGGCCTGTCGGCCCTGGGCGGGCGGCTGGGCGCCTGGGGCGGCGTGGGCCTGATTATTCTCGCCACCGTGGCGGCGTACGGCATCCACGAGTTCTGCAACTACTGGGTCGGCTTCGGCTACGCCCGGATGCTCCGCAGCCAGGGCCACACCGACGAGGGCATCTGCGAGCGGATGGAGCGTTGGCGGATTTCCGGCGGCCTGAAGAAGCGGCTCCGCCGGTCGCTGACCCGCCGCCGCCCGCCGACCGGCTGATGCCGCGCGGCCGCGACTCTTCGCCGTTCCATTTCAACGCAGAGAGCGCAGAGAACAACGGAGAGAGAGAGAGAGAGAGAGAAGAAGAAGAGGAGGAGGAGGAGGAGGAAGAAGAGGCAGAAGAAGAAGAAGAACGGCCCAACTGCCGCACGAGGCGGGGCTCACGAAACGGCCGAAAGGGAAACCCATGCCGCGATTCGTGGTCCAACAACATTTCCGCGACGAGGACGACTGGCACTTCGATTTTATGCTCGAGGCCGGCGAGGCCCTCGTCACGTTCTCGTGCGGCGCGCCGCCCGACGCAACGAAACACCTGCCGTGCCTGGTGCGGCAACTGGGCAACCATCGGCTGGAGTACCTGGCGTACCAGGGCGAGATCTCGGGCGGCCGCGGATGGTGCGAGATTCACGATCGCGGCACGTTCGAGTGGGTCGAGCCGCCGGCCCTGGCCGATGCCGCCGACTGCGCCCTCCTGGACCGCCTGGTCGTGCACCTCGCGGGCCGGAAGGCGCGCGGCACGTACCGGCTGACCCGCGAGACGGCCTCCGGCGCCGACTACTGGCGGCTCGGCACGGCCGGCGACTGACCGCCCCTCTAGGGCGCTTCCCCGGCACGGATGTGCCAAGAGTTTCTGGCAGGCCTCCCTCTTGGGTGGCATGCCCACGTTGCTGTTGAGCATTTTGCATCGTGAATCGCAACCGGCCATCGGAGCATGACTTGTAGCGCGGGGGTTTACCCCCCGCGCCACATGTCCTAAACCCCACGACCGCGGGGGATGAACCCCCGCGCTACAGCGGTGGATGCAAAATGTTCACGGCGGCCTGGGCATGCCACCCGTGCAAGAAACTCTTGGCACACCCCCTGGCCTCCAACGGCGTTGTCGTTGACAGGCGCCCCCCGAACCCTATAATCACCCTTCCGGCCGCAGACCGCGGCCACCGCGGCGAGGTCACGGCCATGGACAACGAACTCCAAGAGAAGTGGGAGGCCCTCAGCGGGCGTCTTCAGGCGCTCCGGGACTCCCTTTGACGTAGCCGGCAAGCGGGACGGCCTGGCCGCGATCGAGGCCAAGATGGCCGCCCCGGGGTTCTGGGACGACCAGGAAGCCGCGCAGCGCGTCGTGCGCGACCTGAAGGGCCTGAAGGCCACCGTCGAGCCGGTCGCCGAGATCGAGCGGATCCTCGAGGACGCCCAAGTCATGGCTCAACTGGCCGCCGAGGAAAACGACGCCTCGGCCATCGAGTTGCTGGCCGACGACCTCGATCAGGCCGGCAAGCGCCTCGACCGCCTCGAGTTCCTGGCCCTTCTGTCGCGGCCCGACGACCCGAAAAACGGTTACCTGGCGATCCACGCGGGGGCCGGCGGCACCGAGTCGTGCGACTGGGCATCCATGCTCCTTCGCATGTACACCCGATATATCGAGCGGGCCGGGTGGGCCCTGAGCATCGTCGACAGCGTCGAGGGCGAAGAGGCCGGCCTGCGGAGCGTCACGGCCCGCGTCACCGGCCCGTACGCCTACGGGTACTTGTCGGCCGAGGTGGGCGTGCACCGGCTGGTCCGCATCAGCCCGTTCGACTCGGCGGCGCGGCGTCACACGTCGTTCGCCAGCGTCGACGTGCTGCCCGAGATCGAGGACGCCGGCGAAGTCGAGATCGACGAGGAGAAGGACCTGCGGATCGATTTCTTCCGGGCCGGCGGGGCCGGCGGACAGCACGTCAACAAGACGAGTTCGGCCGTCCGCATGACGCACCTGCCCACCGGCATCGTCGTCCAGTGCCAGAACGAGCGGTCGCAGCACCAGAACCGACGGACCGCCCTGGAAATGCTCCGGGCCCGACTCAAGCGGCTCCAGGAGCAGCAGCGCGATAAGGAAACCGCCAAACTCTACGGCCAGAAGGGCGAAATCGCCTGGGGCAACCAGATCCGATCCTACGTCCTCCAGCCGTACACCCTCGTCAAGGACCACCGGACCGAGCGCGAGACCGGCCGCGTGCAGGACGTGCTCGACGGCGACCTGGAAGCGTTTATCGAGGCCGAACTGCACCGCCGCGCGGCCGCACGAACGGAGACCGCCTAGCATGGCCACGTGTCGCCCGGCGATGGTCCTGGCGTTGGCGGCCGCGGCCCTGGCGGCCGGCTGCAACGCGTCGCCGCCCGAGGCCGCGCGCGACCGCGACGTCGTCCGGCCGGCGCTGGGGTTCGCCCTGAACGTGCCCGAGGGGTGGACGTGGCGCGACCTGGCCGGCGACGTCGTGCTCGAGATATTCCGCCAGGCCGCCGACGCCGGGCCCAGCGCCGATGAGGCCGCGCGCGGCGAGAAACGCGCCCGGCCCGTCGTCCACGTGGTCGTGGTCGACCGCGAGGGCGCAACGCTCGATGCGTGGGCCGACCAGGCCATGGAGGCCTCCAAGGAATTGCAGGCCGACCTGGAGGTCGTCGGCCGCCGGAAGGCCCCGCGCGACGACGGGCGCGAGGCCCTCACCCTGACGCTCAAGAGCCCGAGGGGCCTGGAACCCGTCGTCCAGCGGATGCTGCTGGTGGTGACCGACCTGCGGGCTTACGCCGTCCTGGCCACCGCGCCCGAGAGCGACGTGGCGGGGGCCGAGGCGGCTTTCAAGGAATGCTTCGAGTCGCTCCTGGTGTGGTGACCCGCGACCCGATTCGGGCCCCGGCACCGGCCGCCGGCGCCGGAGCCGATGGGGCCTGCAGCGCCACTTGTCGCGCGGCGGCCTTCCCAGGCCGCCGCGATGGGCGCTGACGCTTGTTCCTGGCGGCCTAGGAAGGCCGCCAGGCGTAAGGAAATGGCGATGCAGAATAAGATGCCGATGAAACACGGCCCAACCATGCTGTTCGCCGGCCTGCTGGTCGCGGCCCTCGGCGGATGCAACCGCGACCTGCCGGCCAACGTGGCGGCGCTCGGGTACGTCAACCGCGAGTGCCGGTTCGCGATGAACGTGCCGGAGGGATGGACGGTCCGCGAGTCGCGCAGCACGATCGTCGCCGTGGCAACGGCCCCGGCCGCGACCGGCGAGGGCACGGCCAACGTGACGGTCGTCGTGGACCCGGCGCCGGGCCTGGCGTCGCTCGACGAACTCGTCCGGACGAACCGCGGGCAGACGGCGGCGATGCGCGGCTTCCGCCTCATCGCCGAAGAGCCGCGCACACTGGCCGACGGCCGGCAGGCCCAGGCCGTCACGTTCGAGCAGGCGGCCATCGGCCAGGTGGTCCGGCAGAGGCAACTGTACGTCCTGGCCGCCGACCGGGCGTACACGGTAACGGCCACCGCCTCGCCGCCCGAGGCGTTTGCCGGACGCGAGGCCGATTTCGAGACCGTCTTGCGCTCGTTCCGGGCGGGATGGTGACGACAATAGCCTGGAACGCAGAGGACACGGACTTGCAGCCGACGAGGAACGGATGAACTTCGACACGCTGAAGAAAGACGACCCCGAACTGGCCCAACTGCTCGCCGACGAACACGAGCGCCAGAACCTGACGCTCGACCTCATCGCCAGCGAGAACCTCTGCCCCAAGAGCGTCCGCGAGGCCGTCGGCAGCATCCTCACCGACAAGTACGCCGAGGGGTACCCGGGCCACCGCTGGTACGGCGGATGCAGCGTCGCCGACGCCGTCGAGCAACTGGCCATCGACCGCGGCAAGAAACTCTTCGGTTGCGAGCACATCAACGTCCAGCCCCACAGCGGCAGCCAGGCCAACATGGCCGTCTACTTCGCCATGCTCGAACCCGGCGCCACGATCCTCTCGATGGACCTGACCCACGGCGGGCACCTGACGCACGGCAAGAAGGCCAACTTCAGCGGCCAGATGTACACGATCGCCCATTACGGCGTGAGCCCCGAGACCGAGCAGATCGATTACGACGCCCTGGCCCGGCAGGCCCGCCAGGTGCGGCCCGCGCTGATCATCGGCGGCGCCAGTTCGTACCCGCGGACGATCGACGCGGCGCGCCTGGCCGAGATCGCCCACGACGTCGGCGCCCGGCTCATGGTCGACATGGCCCACTTCGCCGGCCTGGTGGCCGGTGGCGTGCATCCCGACCCGGTGCCCGTGTCGGACTTCGTGACGGCGACCACGCACAAGACGCTCCGTGGCCCTCGCGGCGGGTTCGTCATTTGCCGCAAGAAGTACGCCCGGGCCATCGACCACACGGTGTTCCCGGGCATCCAGGGCGGGCCGCTCATGCACATCATCGCCGGAAAGGCCGCCGCCTTCGCCCTGGCCATGACCGACTCGTTCCGGGCCTACCAGGTCCGCGTGGTGGCCAACGCCCGGGCCATGGCCGACGAGATGGCGTCGCTGGGGCACCGCATCGTCTCGGGCGGCACCGACACGCACCTGTTCCTGGTAGACCTGACGCCCGGCGGCCTCACGGGCGGGCAGGCGCAGGAATGGCTGGGGGCCGCGGGCATCGTCCTCAACAAGAACGTCATCCCGTTCGACACGCAGCCGCCGACCGACCCGTCGGGCATCCGCATCGGCACGCCCTCGATCACCACGCGCGGCGCGGGCGAGGACGAGGTCCGACAGGTGGCTCGCTGGATCGACGCCTGCCTGCGGGCCGACGACCCCGCGGCGGCGGCCGCGAGCCTGCGGCCGGCGGTCCTGGAGTTCTGCCGGTCGCACCCGATACCCGACTGACGCGACGGCAGCGGTCGCGACCGAAAGGGCGCCGTCCATGCCCCCCGAAATCGGCGACATCCTGATTACGGCCGAGGCCATCGCCCAGCGGGTCCGCAACCTGGGCGGCGAACTCGCGCGCGTCTACGCCGACCGACAGCCGGTCCTGGTGGCCATCATGAAGGGGTGCGTGCCGTTCCTGGCCGACCTCATGCGCGCGTGGCCCGGCCCCATGCACCTGGAGTTCGTGACGGCCGAATCGTATCACGGCACCCGCCCGGGCCAGGTGCGCCTGGCGTTGCCGACCGACTTCGCCTACCGCGTGGCCGGCCGCCACGTCCTGGTCATCGACGACATCTACGACACGGGCGCCACGCTCCGCACGGTGTGCGACGCGCTCCAGGCCCTGGAGCCGGCGGACCTGCGGACGCTGGTCCTCTTGCGGAAACGCGTGGCGTCGCCCCCGGCGCCGGTCGCCGGCACCCGGCCGGGGCCCGACTGGGTCGGCTTCGAGATCGAGGACCGTTTCGTCATCGGCTACGGCCTGGACTACAACGGTCTGTACCGCAACCTGCCCTACCTGGCGGCCCTGCGCCAGGCCTGAGAATTCCCGTCAAGTGCCCCCTGCCGGAAGCCGATAACACGTACTACAGGGGACACAGCGGGAGCACGTCTTGGCAGGAAAAGGCGGCGTGCGCGCCACCGAAACCAGCATCGACACCCTGCAGCGCGAACCGGAGCAGGCGCGCCAACAGACGGTCGGTCCGGAACCGGCGCTGAACGATCCGGCCGACGAGATCCGCTCGCTCAAGGCCGAACTGGACCGCTCACGCCGCTACGCCCAGCACGCCGACAAGTCGGTCGAGGCCGCCAACGCCGACATCAAGACCCTTAAGGCCGAACTCACCCAGGTCCGCCGGCACACCGTCCGCATGGAGCAGGCCCTGGTCGAGGCCCAGCGCCTGGCCACCATCGGCCAACTCGCCTCCCAGATGGCCCACGAGTTCAAGAACGTCCTCATGATCATCATGGGCCGCGCGGGCTATGCCCTCAGCGAGAACGACGCCGAACTCACCGAGAAGGCCCTCCAGACGTCGGTCGACTGCGGCCAACGCGGCGCCGACGTCGTCAAGGGCCTGCTCGATTACGCCAACGGACGCCAGAGGCAGAGCCGCGTCATCCGAGCCGACGAACTCATGGACCGCGCCGTCGACCTCGTGGCGTGGGCCCTGCCCAAGAGCCACGTCCAACTCGTCCGCGAGTACGAAAGCGACGCCTGCATCCGCGTAGTTCCCGTGCGCATCGAGCAGGTGCTCCTGAACCTCATCCTGAACGCCCGCAACGCCATGAAACCTCGCGGCGGCCGTCTGACCGCCATCGTCCGCCAAGCCGGCACCGAGGGCTACGTCACCCTCTGCCTCAAGGACACCGGCTGCGGCATCCCGAACGAACACCTCGAACGTATCTTCGACCCGTTCTTCACCACGCGGCCACGATCGGAAGACGACAGCGGGTCGGAGTGGGGCACGGGCCTCGGCCTGCCGGTGGCCCGCGACCTGGTGCGCCAGGCCGGTGGCGAGATCCACGTCGAATCGGTGCCCAACGAGGGATCGACCTTCACGGTCCTGCTGCCCGTGATTAACGAGACACCCTAAACCCCGCCCCGGTGGGAGTCGTTTGGCGGAGCACGTTCGCATGGCCGTGCTCCGCCTTCGTGCGCCCTGCCGGCCACGCCCCCGGCCAACACGCTGCCCCCCCCGGAGTGCCGCGCGGCGGCCTTCCCAGGCCGCCGCGAAAGTGGCCGAAAACGGCATCGTGGTGGCCTGGGAAGGCCACCACGCGAGAGTTCCGGAACCCGTTCCAGGCGTCCCCCCGCCGGTATTCTGAAACCGTCCCCCGCCCCTGCGCATTAGAATGGGTGACGTATCCCGGCGAACCAAAGGGCCTGACATGGCGGAAGCCGTCGCGTGGGACATCGTGAGACTGGCCGCCCAGGGCAACGCCGCCGCACGGCGAGACCTGGTCGGGGCCACCCTCGACGATCTCTGGTCCCTGGCCATGCGGCTGACCCGCCGGCCCAACGAGGCCGACGACGTGGTCCAGGAAACCTACGCACGCGTCTTCGCCACCCTCGACCGGCTCGAGCCGACGGGACGCTTCGAGGGGTACCTGGCGCGCATCGCGACAAACCTCGTCCTGGAACGCTGGCGCCGCGCGCGGCCCACGGCACCCGTCACCGAGGCGCTCTCGGCCGAGGCCCTGGAGCCGTGGCAGACCGTGGCCGACGCCGAAGACGACCGGCGCCGCCTGGCGGCCATCTGGGCCGCCGTCGGCCAACTCGAACCGCAACCCCGGGCCGCCGTCCTCCTGTTCTACGCCCAGGGCGAATCGTGCGACGGCATCGGACGCATCCTCGACGTGCCCGTCGGAACCGTCAAGACGTGGCTCCATCGGAGCCGAGACCAGGTGCGGCAGCGGGCCGGAGCGATGCTCCAGGACGACCACGCCCCCAGCCACGCCCAGACCGGAGAGTCACCATGAACCACGAGCCTGAAGCGACGGACCTGGACCTCGGCGATCCGGTCCTGGAACGTCTCGGCCGAGGCGCCGACCTGACGCCCGCGCGCCGGACGGCGCTGCTGGAGCGCCTCGCCCCGGCCGCGGCCCGGGCCCCGCGCCGCCGGCGCTGGGTCATCCCCGTGTCGCTGGTCACGGCCGCGGCCGCTGTCGTGGTAGCGGCCCTGCTCCTATGGCCGGCCCGCCGCTACGACCCGATACCGCCGACCGCCATCTTTGCCGACCTGCTCGGGCCGGTGGCCGAGATGGAGACGCCGTCCGCCCCCGCCGCGCCCGTCCAGGACGAGTCCTCGCCCCTGAACGACATGCTGGCCTCACTCTGGTCGGACCTGGAAGGCCCCCTGGCCATCGCCATGGACGCCCTCGAAGCGCCGAAAAGCCTGGTACCGGCCAAGTCGGCCGTGCCCGAGACACCCGCCCATCCGTCCGAACCGCGTAAAGGAGAATCGGAATGAGAACGCTTAGAGTCCTCGTGTCGGTCACCGTCCTGGCCGTGCTGGCGGGCGCGTGCGCGGCCCAGACCGTGGAGATGGCCAACCTCGTCCCGTCGAATGCCAAGGCGCTCATCGAGGCAGCCGATGCGGCGGGCCTGCGGCAGTTGCTCCTGGAGTCGCGGTTCTGGGCCGCCCTCGAAGAGACCCAGGCCGTCCAGCAGTGGCGCGCCGGCGAGAGGTACGCCGAGGCGCAGAAACGCGTCGAAACGCTCCTCGGGAACCTCGAGATGACCCGCGACGAGGCCCTCAAGACCTACCTCGGCGGACGGACGGCCCTCGTCCTGCTCCCCTCGGATGAGAAGAAACCGCAGGGCGTCCTCCTGACCCAGGCCACCAACCGCATGGCCCAGAAACTCATCGACTCCGTCGGCGGCCGGCAGGTATCGCGCCACCGCGACGTCGCCATCTGGGAGGTCGTCAAGGACAACCGCGTCGACCGCATGGCCCTGGCCGGCAACGTCCTTCTCATCTCCGGCTCCAAGGGCGATGAACTCGAACAGGTGATCGACGTCCTGGTGGGCGGCAACGCGTCGCTGGGCGGCGAGGGCCACTTCCACGCGGCCGTCGACGGTCTGCCCGCCGGTTGGGGGGCACGCGCTTACGCCGCCGAGGCCGGACGCCGGAAGAGCCCCGGCGCCGTCGCCATGTATCCGCAGGGCACCAGCCGCATCCATTTCGAGTGGCAGATCGTCAGCGGCCCCGGCGACATCAGCCTGACCCAGCCGACCGTCCTGACGGGCCCCAAGTCCCTGCCCGACACCGCCGTGGCCGCCGTGGCGACGGCGTTCTACCCCCAGGCCATCTGGAGCACCGTGAAGACCAAACTGGCCGATCGGGCCGACGGCCAGGACAAGATCAACAAGGCCGAGATGTTCGTCCGCGGATGGTTCCCGGGTCACACGATGGACTCGATCGTCGGGGCGTTCGGCCCCGAGGCCGCCGCGGCCCTCGTCAAGGGCGACGCCGACGGTGCCCCCGGCCTGGTGGCCATGGCCCGCCTGACCGCCTCCGGGCAACCGGTGGCCCGGGCCTTCAAGGACAGCCTGGCCGCCAAGGCCATGATCCTGGGCGCCCTCAGCCAGAACCAGCAGGACCCCACGAAACGGATCAGCCTGACCGTCCGCGAGGAGGCCTACGGTAACGCCTCGCTCCTCGTCATCGAGGCGCCGGAAGTACTCCAGAAGTTCCTGGGCGACTGGGCCGACGACATCGCCCTGACCGTGGCGGTGACCGACTCCTGGCTCATCGTCGGGACGACCCCGTCGGGGGTCAAGAAGACCATTGACGCCGCTGCCGGCAAGGGCGCCAGCCTGGCGGCCGACCTGACGGCGGCCGGCGAGAAGGTGCCCACCGAGCCGGCCACCCGGTGGGGCGTCGTCCGGCCCGCCGCCGGGGCCGACATCGTCCTGGCCTGGGCCGAGAAACTCGTCGGCAAGGAACGCGTTGACCAGGCCAAGAAGGCCGTGAACCTGGCCGAACTCATGCGCCTCGTGAAGCGGGTGCTCTGGCAGCGGACCGATTCGCCGACCGCCATCCGCGGCACGGCCGACATCCAGGCCATCGACTGAGCGAGCGACCGAGGAAAAAACCAAGCGCGGCCCGCCCAAGGCGGGTCGCGCTGTCTTTCCATAGGACCGCCGGCCGTTCTCAGATCCGGTCATCGAGCGGCGGCAAGTCGTCGGGGCCTTCCGGCTCATCCTCGTCGCCGGGGTTCTTCCAGGAGTCGGCGTCGTCCATGTCGTCCATCTCTTTGCTCATCCGGCGGTAGAGTTTCTCCTGGAGCGGGGCGATGCGCTTGTACTCGGCAATCGTCGCCATGTACGCCCGCGTCATGAGGTCGAGCCGCAAGAGTTGCCACTTCAGCAGGCACTCCGGCTCCCTGACGTTCATGAACGGATTGCACTTGAGCTGGACCTGGTTGCGAGCGTCCATCTCGCAGAACTCGCAGTCCTTGCACTGGATCATCGGACGGCTCCCGCCTCTTTCCGTCGCTCCATTGTACCGCCGAGACCGCGCCAACCCCAGGAAAGAAAGGCCGACGCGCTACCCCGCCGGCCGCCTGGCGACACCAACCAGGACGACCAGCAGCACGCATGCCAGGCCGGCGCACGCGCCGCCCAAGCCGAATGCCACCGCCGGCCCGGCGTACTGGTACAGCAGCCCCAGGAGGAGACTCGCGGGCAGTTTCGCGATGCCGTCGGCAAAAGCGTACAGCCCGTATGCCGCGCCGCGAACCTCGGGACGCACCAAGTCGGCCACGACGGCCTTCTCCACCCCCTCCGTGAACCCGTAGAACAGGCCGTACGCGACGAACAGCGCCCACGCCTGCCAGGCGCTCGTGGCCAGTCCGAAGAGGACGTACACGGCGGCGTAGATGGCCCAGCCGATGGCCAGGGACCTCGCGCGGCCGATCTTGTCGGCCACGATGCCGCCCGGCAGGCTGAAAATCATCTTGGCGAGCGACAGAACCAGGAACATGAGCGGCAACTGCCACGGGAACGACCAGTTGGTGGCCATGTCGGCCCGCTCAACCTCCGACAGGACGACATCGTACCCCAGGATCTCGCCCGCCCGGACCAGCAGGAACATGTCGGACGAGTTGCCCAGGGCAAAAACCAGCAGCGCCACAAGGAAGAGCCAGAACCGCCGGTCGTACCCGGCCCGGAAATCCAGCCCCCCGCCCTTACCGGCCGCGCGGGCCTGTTCGCGCACCAGCACGACGACCGCCACCACGGCCAGCGCCGCCGGAATCGCCGCCAACAGGTACATGAACTTGAATACGTCGATCGGCTGGTAACCGCCGGTCTCGGCCTTTCCGCCGAAGTACTGGAACAGGTACGCCACCAGCGCCGTGCCGGCCACCAGGCCCACGACCGCCCCGGCGTGGTCCATCATCCGGTGGAACGAGAAGGCCTTGCCGCGGTTCTCTTCGCTGACGACCGCCGCGATGAGGGCGTCGCGCGGGGCCGTGCGGATGCCCTTGCCGACCCGCTCGACGCCCAGCAGACCCAGCACCTGCCACGGGGCGCCGGCCAGGGCGAGGACCGGCTTGACGACGGTCGAGATGCCGTAGCCGATGGCGACGAGGGCCTTGCGCTTGCCCAGGCGATCCGAGAACCAACCGCTTGCGAGTTTCAGCAGGCTCGAGAGGCTCTCGCGGAACCCTTCGACGATACCGACCCACACCGCCCCGCCACCCAGCAGGGCGATGTAGAACGGGATCGTCCACATGATCATCTCGCTGGAGGCGTCGGTCAGCAGCGACACGATGCCCAGCACCAGGACGTTGCGCGGCACAGAGGCCTTCATCTGGCGCCAGAAACCTTTTGCGGGCCTTGCCGCCTTCTCAGGGTCACCCATCGGCCTTCACCTCGTGCTTTGCGCGGCGGGTCCCCGCACCCGCCACGTAACCTCAACCACCCAGCGCCAATCGCGCTTGTGCGTGGCGGGTCCCCGCACCCGCCACGCCCAATCCGTGTTGCCCCGCCACATGTCCCACCCGCCACGCACTGCACCCCTACCATTGCATGTCCACTTCCATAGCCACGGGCGTCAGCCCCGCGTAGTTCCGGGCGCTGGACCAGA
>Ga0307379_10005519_pt1 | contig 17601 bp, 13 predicted proteins | sample UN2MG_FD_202237 | JGI IMG/M metagenome (GOLD analysis project Ga0307379, IMG submission 202237) | Soil microbial communities from Risofladan, Vaasa, Finland - UN-2 | ecosystem: Environmental > Terrestrial > Soil > Coastal area > Acid sulfate soil | place: Finland: Risofladan, Vaasa | collected... | reverse complement strand
AGGCTTTTTTATCCTTCGTATCGAACGCCATACATTCTACGTATCCCTCCAGCTCGGTGTTCTTCTTCAGCGACGCGGACGAATTGTATATTTCAATCCCGCCCGAGCCGGCGGCCCAAATTTCGCCGTTGGCCGGATTCAAACCTAAAACCCGGCCGAGGTCTACGTCATCTTTTTCCAATAGCTTGCGGCCGTTCTGGTCGTACTTCGCCCACTTATGTATTTCAAATACCCACACCGGATGGGGGTCGTTGGGGTTGGGGTCGCCCCTCGGGCCCCCGTCGTACTCGTCGTCGCCGCAGCTTAACGCCATCGCGAATACAAAAACCCCCACGCCGGCCCATCGGGCCAACCTGGGTAGCGTAAACCTAGCCGCGCGGCTCGAGCCGCGCCGCTTAACCTCCCTCTCCCCTTCTATCGCAGTCACCTTATGAGCTCCCAAGAATATTGATAACGCCTACCTGCCCGAGTGAATCCGCCCGGCAAACCGGTTTGACACTATCTACCGCAAAATATGGAGCAACATACGTGCCAATCAAAAAATGCCTTAAACCATAAGGGATTGGCTGGTAAAGCGCATTGTTTCGCGAGCATTTACGTCGCCGATTTTGGCGATGATATCGCCTATAAACCGCGACCCGAAACGCAAGCCTATCTAATCAACCATGTTACGGCGTTCGCCAAAAACGGCGCCCTTCGCTAAAACCGGCGACCCGTTTAACGCGGTAGTCGAGAAACAAAAAACCCACGCCAGGCCGCAAGCCCAACGTAGGCACCGCGCGACGCCGTTGCCGCCGCGAATACTCCACCTTCTATGTCGATCCGCCCTCTGATGCCCTTACCCCGGTCAACCGTTTATCGCGAATTCTACGAGACCTATTCTTAATTAAGTGGGGTAATATGTCAAGAAAAAAATGCCTGCGTTCCTTTAACTATCCCAGAAAATGGATTTAGCCCGGTATCCATCCAATGCCGGTAGCCTTCGAAGAATAACGCGGTTTCGTCGTCGAGGCGAAAAATTTCGAATTGGCGTAATTTCAAAAACAGTGCGCCGGCTTAGACGCGCCTGCTTGTCTGGCAGAAGTTCGGACGTCCGAATGCTTTCGCGTAGACGGGGGATTAACTTTATCCACGGTACTAAGAATGGGGACAAGTCACCCCAACCATCCCTTACGAATTCATCTTCGAAGTACTTCCCTAATCCCCTCTCGTTTATCCCCCTAACGAATCGCGCGACGACCCTAAGGACTTCGGAACAGTTTAGCGTTGAGGTTTTAACTTCTTTAACCATTCCTTTTTCTTGACCTATTCCCGTTTCTTTATTATACTAAATCACAAACGAAAGGAGAAATCATGCCCAGAGGAAAACCGAGAGGAAAAACGGTTATTATTAACAGTATTATCTCGGAAATGGAAACCCTGAAAAAACTATTTCAGGCAAAGGAAAAAATGCCTGAACTGAAAGGAGTCTTCGATAAGGAAATTTCCAAATCTCTTACCCGGGTAAACCGGGGAATTAACGGTCTGACTCCCCAAAAAGTGGTTAAGAAGAAAACGGTTGAGAGAAAACCTAAAGAGAAACAAGAAACAACTTAGGGAGCTTCGCTCCCTTTTTTATTAGATAAATCCTTCCTCTTCTACAGACATAGGGAAGAAGGTCATCTTACCGTTATCGTTATCGGAGAACGACCTGACGCCTAAAAATCGGTCCAGGTAGTATGTTGTAGCGGCAGACGGTCGGGACTTCGGACGACAACGATCCTAAGCCTTAATCAAGTTGACCGTCGTTAGGAAATTCCTTCGGGTAGGCAGCAACACCATGGACGTGTACGCGGATACCACTAACTCTCTTTCAGAGCTTTGTCAATGGCCGGATATGTTTCCTTTATTATCGTTTTCACGGCTTCAGCTATCGCGGGCGGGTCCGTTTCTCTATCGAAGACGATGCGTAACCTGCCCCTGTTTTTCGACCACGTTGGGTCCCAAAGCACGTCCGCTTCGGGGAATAGGCTGATAAACGAGTCCTTGAAACTGATTAAAATGTCAGCGAGGCTTTTAACGTGGTCGGCTTCTAAGTGGATATCGAACCCGAATCCACCAACTCCTTCGTCCCTGAATTCGTAATGGACCTGCGAAGGCCACCCCCGGCAAGTAATTTGCCTATAAGTCGTACCGCTGCCCCCAGTTCTGAATCCGGGTTCCGCGGACTCGTCGTAAATATCCATAATATCTCGAAACGTCGTTACGGGCTCTACACTATCGACGAGTCCGGGCATCCTCGGCTCTATATGTTCCGCAAACGATACCACCGTATCCACATACTCCTTTATCAAAGCCGAACGGGTTGAAGGCAACAACTTTTTTAACGCCTCGGCTTCGTTGAAATGTCCTATGTATTTCCACGTCAGCCACCAATCTTCGCGCGGTTCGTAACCGTGTTTAACGCCCGCGAAAGTATCAACGAGGCTTTCGATAACTCCGTTATCTAATAGATACGGGTAGTCCTCGATTTCCCGCACTAATCCATACCGCGCCTCGAATGATCCAAAGTCGAATTGAAGCCTGATATCGAAAAAGCCTTCCCATTCATCTTTAAATAACCATACGTCCGGGCGATCGCCGCAATCCGTAATACGGAGTTTCGTTCGCCAGTCCGAATCCGCTACGGCGACGCTTAATCCCTTTTTCAGCTCCGTCAAGAATTCAGATACGATCTTGGAGAAAAGCTCCTTTCGGGAAGAAGGTATAAAGTCATAAAGCTCCCATAGTATTTCAAAATTCTCCGGCTCGTACAAAAACGCGCGCACTTTTTGTTTGTATGTTTCCATTTTAGGCTCCTCGGCGTCGCCAACGCTCCAACACGTCTATATACATACGTAACGTATTACGTAGGCGTTCGGCTTCAATATTTTTGAGAGCTGCCGTTAGCCACGCTACAACGTCCGCTATATAAGAAAGGGCGAACAGCACTCCTTCGCGTTGCAACTTACTTCGTAACGCCGGCGTTATCGCCGTCTCTTTCGGGTACTCTCCATAAGGTGTTAAGTATACGAGGAAAACTTTTCGGTACCTACTTATTGCGTCTTTGTAATACCTTTCGAGTTGTAAGCCGTGGGCACCGCTCCATATTTTATTTTCTACGATCAGGCAACAAGATTCGGCACCGGGTATATCTATCGATATATCGATACGGCCTTTAGTATCTTCGGTCCGTCGTTCACGCGTGACCATTATATGGCCCAGCGTCTCGGGTAAAGCCGCACCCCTATCTCGTATAACGCTGAGAAAGCCATTTAAAAAAAGCGCTCCCTGGCCGTGGCTCCCGTGCGGGTCGAGTAAGTCGGAAATAAAATCGGAGTGCTTGTTCTCGTCGTCCTTAAGGTCGAATAAATCGAAAACGTTAAAGGCCGGCGCCTCGCGTTTTAATACCTCGAGGTACGCTAGGCGAGCGTTTAAGAAACCCGGGAGGAAGTTATTGAAACGGCGCGCGAATTCCTCGAACCTAACCGTCGCCGTTTCCTCTCTTATATGGCGTATTCGCCCGAACGTACGGGCCCACGCCCTAAGGCGGTCCGATATTATCGCCTCTTTAGTGCCGCGGTAGCCTTCGAAAAACCGCCCCACCGCACCGATATTGGAAGACATATTTTACTCGCTCTCCGCACTCTTCGCGCAAAGCTCTATCTTCAACCTATCATTATAAGGTGCGCCTCTCCCATCAAAGCGAGGATTTTAAGCAGGGTGTCTGTTTATTATTCTAGGGTTACCTTTTTATCGACGGAAGCCAACGTCGGAAACGTTCAATAGCGCAATATGAGGGGTGGTGCTCGTTGCTAACTTTAACTTGTCGTCGGCACCCCGGCTGATTATCAAACCGCGTACGTTACCCCTCGGTGCGAAATGCTTATTTACCCAACCCATGTAAAACGATATCTGACTTAGCGTTCTCAACGGCGCTTTAGCGTTTTTAAGTTCGAGGACTACGAAATTACCCCCTTCGTCGACGCATAATATATCGATACGGCAGCGGTATTCGCCGCAGACGTACTGCCTCCCACCTCTACCGCTCCTGGGGTCGACGTAGGGTTTGAGGTTAAAACCGAAACGACGCAATAGATATAAATTCTTGCATACGTATTCCTCAAGCTCTTTTTCGGATTTGATAACACTAGAAAGTTCCCCTCGTGCGATCTCCGGCGTCAAAACATCTTCCCCCGTGCATTCCGCTATTAACCGGAGCGAGTTTACACTCTCCCATATACCTAGCGGGATCTCGAAAACGGTGCCCTGGAAGCGCTTCCTATACGCACGCCATTCCCGAATCGCCGGTATCTCGCCCATCCCCTTAAAAGTAATCGGCCTCGCCAGCTTATGTAGGACGATAACGCCGCAACCGAAATCCCAACCTCGCTCGACGGCGTAGCTATCATATTCCAAAGATTCCGCATCGGAAGTCGCCTGCAATATATACCCAATCGCGGATATGGGAGAAGTACAATATAAGAATATTAGGTCCCCTTCCCTCGTGTCCTCGTCGCAAGTCCACCAATCCGGCTCGTAAGTAATATCTTCCTCGACTCTCTCGTAATATTCCGGCCTGGTTACGAACAACCAATGCCGGGGCGTACCGGCCTTCTCGAGACTTCGTACGCGTTTTTTATTCATTTCCTACCTCGGCGCCGACGGTACGTTAAAATGCTTACGCGATAAACTCCTTAACAACCCGCGCCCGGCCTCGTCCAAATCCCCGCTCAATTCGAACGGCAAGCTCTTTACCCGGATACTCCCTACGCGTTCGTCCAACGGTTCGGGTAGGTCGAGTGGGTAAACCAGGATCGCCTCGTTACAACCCTTTGCCGTCGCGTACGCTACAACCTGTTGTACGTCGTCGGTCGAGGGGCGCTCGGGCGACTTGTACTTCGTGTCGAGGACCGTTAGCACGTCACCGCTTTCGGCATCCTCCAACACTAAATCGATATCGAAGGTAATCGCGCCGCTCGAGCCGATATGGACGTTCTCATGGACCCTCAGGACGAACTCGGGCGGCAAATTCTCGCGAAGCCACGCCGCGACGAACCTCTCGTAGAGGACCGGCATATAGATCAAGAAAGGAAGCATCGTCCGACCGCCGACGCCGTGGGAGGGGCCGCTGTGGTCGAGGAAAAAACGGCATAACGCGTGGAGAGGATGGTAGTCGTCGTTAAGACGGTTATAAAACCGCTTTACGCAGGCGTCTGGTCCGAACGGCGCCAACCTCGCGAACCCCTGGAGGGCTCGGTACGCCTTACGGACAACCGGGAGAACGCGGTCGGTACAAAGGCCGCTATGTGCGATGCGCCACAGCGTCCAGGCCAATATTTGATTCTCTTCGACGTCCGCGGTATGTTCTTCGTAATGGCAGAGGGCGTTAACGTCCCACGTTAATCGGATCGTGGACCTCGTATCTAAACGTCCGCGGACGAAAGGTAGTTGTTCAACCTCGGGAACGTAAGCGCGGTACAATCCTTTTCTATTCCTAGCCAGCACTCGTCGAGCCAAGATATTAGCAAGCCGTTCGTAGAACTCCTTGAGAGAAGAGCACTCGAAATCGCCGTCCAGGAAAACCATTTTTAGGTCGTAGGCGTACTCGCACATACGAAAGAGGTTCGTAAGTTCTACTTTGGGCTTTAGATAAAACGCGACCTCTTCCGTAAGAGGAATGTACCCGACCCACCCTAGCGACGTAAGTCTCCACTTATCGTCCGTCTTGGGGCTAGGCCAATCGACGCCGACCTGTTTGCCGTACTTCCGCCACAAAAGCTCGCCGACTTCCGCCGCGAGTTCCTCGCGCGGCAACTCGACAGGTTGGTTCTCGGTTAATCCGACAACCTTCGCTTGCGTGTTTAATACGGCGATATCGTCTCCTTAACTTTCTCCCAATTAAACCTCCCCGCTTTATCGGGCTCGTCGAAGAAGAACTCCTCCAAATAAGGTGAAACCTCCATTCGCCAAATATCTTCGATTTGCTCGCGGAGATCGGACCTCAGGAAATAGGTAATCCCGACGTGATAATGGCGGTCGCCGATCGTGTTGTTTAATTGCTTGAGGGTATTTATTAACCCGTCCACCGCGAAGCCGGTCTCGTTTTTTTCGTGGAACTTACGTAGCACCTCGTAATCGGGGTAGAGCTCCAAGAACGCAAACCGGCGGCGCAACGCGTGATCGACGAGCGCTATTGAGCGGTCCGCGGTATTCATCGTCCCAATTACGCGCACGTTATGCGGAATCCGGAATTTCCTACCCGCGGCGAGCGGAACCTCCTTGTCCCGGTATTCCAATAAGTACATCAACTCGCCGAACACGCGAGCGAGATTTGCGCGGTTTATCTCGTCGATTATTAGCACGCAAACGCCACTCCGCCCGGCCGCTTCCTCACAAAACCGTAAGAACCTACCTGGAACTACCGGGTAATCCAACCCGCCGCCGGGTACGGCGCGCGGCCGTAGCCCCTGGACGAAATCCTCATACGCGTACGCCGGATGGAATTGGACCACCTCGACGAAGCCGTCGTCGCCTCCCACGAGATGCCGGGCGAAGTGCTCGGCGAGGAACGTTTTGCTCGTCCCGGGCGGGCCGTATATTACCGCTTGTTTCTTCCGGTCGATAGCGCGCACCCAACGCTCGAGCATCGCTTGCTCGAAACAAGTATCCGCGGCGCATTCCTCGAGCGAGTATTCCGGGTTTACTGGTTTCTCGATTTCTCCTTCAATGTATTCTCGAATAGCGGGCATCGGCGCCTCGTGGACGGCGAGGAGAACTAGCGGGAATAACTTATCGAACGCATCCACGATCTTTCCGCTCAACTTATCCAAATGCGTAGCTAAAACCTCGTTCTTACCTACGAACACGCTCGCGTGAATGCCGATCCCGCCGGGGTCGGCGAGCCACGCCTTCCAATCGACGTCCAGGTGAGGAAAACCCGGGTCTTCGGGGCCGCCGACGAACTCCTCGTTTTCGCCGAAGAACAATAACTTTTCTCGGCTCAAGTCCTGCCGTAATAAGTTTCCGAGCGCCTCGCGGTTTTGCGTGCAGTTGCGTATAAAGCGGTCGCGTTGCTCGCTGCCGTATTCGCCGATATAAAAGCCGTACTCGAGGCGGTCGCGGTTTATCCAAATGAACAATTGCGCGTCCTCGGTCCTCTTACCGCCCTTGGGGTAAAACGCGCCCCAGTAGTAATCCCACGCGCCGCCCCGGCCCCAGTCGTTTTTCAAGATACGAGCCAAGATGCCCTTCTCGGTCTCCATTAAGTCCGTGACGGGCGGCGCTAATCTTCCCGCGACCTCCGCGAAGAGCCGGCGGAACGGCTCTTCCAGGTTTTTTTTGAACGCCTCTTTGTGCGCGTTGTAGAAATCGCGGGTCGGGTCGTCGTGTAACCCCGAGAGTAATTGGAAGGTCTCTTGTGAAAAAGCGGCATCACCAACGGGACCCGTCGTTCCGGTCACGGTTCCCACCGGCGATTTCTCGATCGCTTCGAACTTCTCGCGATCGAGTTTTATAAGGGTCCTGCGCCACCCGTACTCGTCTACCTCCCGAACCCGCGTATCCTCCCAATCTACCGGAAGGCGGTGGCCGTGAGGCTCGCCTGGTACGTAGTAATACGGGCCGGTTACCGTTCCTATTCCCACGACCTCCGCTGTCCCCCGGTTCGCGACGACGCGGTCGCCTTCTTTAATAAGGCGTGCGAGTTTCCAAACCTGCTCCGTACCGGCCTTCTTCCAATCGTCGAACTGGGCGACCAGCTCGCCGCGCTTCGCCTCGAACTCCTTCCGGGTCATCGCCGAAAGGTCTCCCAGATCGTCCCATCCCATCGCGATGTAACCGCCATTCCGGCACGCCTCCCAATTCCACGCGTCCTCGCCAGGGGCTATTTTCCAATAGCGGATACCTTTTCCGATTATGAGCGGGTATTTCTTTACCGCAACTACCCAATGGGAGAACATGTCGAATACGTCCGGCTCTCGTAAATCGGCGATATCGGAACCGCGTATCTCGTCCCCCAATTCCCCGATTAACGACCTTCCGACAGTATTAATACCGGCGTAATCCGTTAAACGTTGGGCGAACGATTCACCGGCGAAGTAATTAATCACGCGACGCGGTTTGTTATTTACTAGCAGGAAATCCTCCGGGCGAAGCGCATTCAATATCGGCGTGAGGAATCCCGTTTGCATTCCTTTCGTATACGGAAGCGCGGAGAATTCGCCGCACGCGGCCGCAAGCTGGCTCGGGTCGCCGACGCACCGCTCTATAAACGCTAATATCGCCTTCGCAATGCGAGGCCAATCCTCCTCCTTCGCCCACCCGGCGTTTTGGAACCACCCTTTTAAGTCACCTTGGATGGTGGGGCCTATGTGAATCCACGCACCATGTCGGCGGTTCCCCTCGTTGTCGGCGTAGGGTAAAAGTTTAAGAAGTACGAGATCGGTTATATCCTCGCCCCGGTCACGAGCAGCCAACATCTCTTCGTAGTTACGTAGGCCCTCCTCCCGGCCCGCTTGGTACATTTCTATGTGCCTCCGCCCCCCCGGCGTCTCGGGATACGATTCCGCGAACTCCTCGAAGAGCCGGGAGAACTCCTCCCGCTTCTCGGCCGGAATTATCCCCTTCGTTTCTTTCCGATCTTCGGACACCGCTACCCAGATAAGGCTCTGGACGTCGATCATATCGGCCGGGTCGAACTCCGCGAGGGCGTCCCGCAGCGACGCGACCACGGCCTTGACGCCGGCGTAGGACTCGCCGTTCGGCTTCTTCGTGAGTTTATCGGAGGCGCCGATAAACTCGAGAAACCACCGCGTCGTCCGCGGCTTGACGAACGTTTCCTCGTCGGGATGGCAGAAGAAGAGGAGGTACGTTGGGAAGGTCCACTTATTCGGAAGGCCCCGGCTCGAGACATACTCCGCGTACCGCTCGAGGCGCTCGGGCGTAGGGTCCTCGCCGTACAGCAACTCGAGCACGGCCCGACAGAACGACCCCTTATCCAAGCCCTCCTGGTAGAGGACGTTCAGGTCGCCCTCTAGCGGGACGGCCTGGAAGAGGAGGTTGTTGTCGCGGCCTATTCGCTCGAGGCGCTCACCCATCTCGTCGAACCGGCCGGCGTCGATCAACCGCCTTAGCTCCGCCTCGCTCAGCTGCTCCCGCGCCTTGGCCGCCGTCGCGCGTTTGTAGTTGGCCTCGTCGTTGACGAAGCGCTCGTCCGAAAAGCCGGCCCAACCCGGGTACCGCCTCCGGACTAAGCCGATGAGCTCCTCGACTTTAATCGTATCGATTCTCATTCCGTCTCCCTTGCCGTTCGCACTACTTCTCTCAGCGGCGCTAGCTCTGCCTCCTGACCATAAAACCGAGTTAAAATCGAATTTCAACCCCGCACGCGTCTAAACGTTTACTACTTTTCTAAAAAGTTTATCGGTAGAAAAAGCATCGACGGTGTAGATTTTAGGGAATAATACCCGGGATCCTTAACCGCATCAGCGTTAAAAATAATAATTCTATGTGTAACATCTTCGCCCTGGAGCTTTTTTATTACATCCCGTTTTTTAGTTTGGAAGTAAGACTTGGATACGTTGAAACCTTCACCTATCAGGGTATTCTTCCCGATACTCGTACGGACATCGTAACCGTCCTCTATCCCTAAAAGTACGTCGTACTCTTGATAGGGTAACCGAACGCCGGCGACCGCTCCCCGGGTTAAAAGGTATTTAACACCGTACAAGAGAACGAGGTCTGATAAAATACGGTTGCCGCTTTCGAAAAAACTCACCTTGGGATAGGGTCCCGACTCCAACGGGTCCCTTTTAAGCGCTTTTATAAAAACTACCTTATCATCCAACGGCACGGGAATCCTTATTCCTTGCACCTTTTTGTAATATTCCCTTATAACTCCGTTAATATTTCCGCGGTTTAACCGTTCCATATTATTTTACCTCCTTATTTCACTTTCACCCTGAATATAAAACGTACTGACCATCCGCTATTTCCACCCAAGTATGATCCTAAACGCCGGCCTACTTCGAGGATGCACGTTATTCTACAGTACGCAGCTCTATTCCGACTCGCGTAACGGAGCTGTATCGTCGCGGCGAGCGGAGGGGGGCTTGCGCATTTCCTCAGGGACGGGGGGAAGCTCATCGGCTTGGAAGCAAGGGCCGGCGACGACGGCTTCAAGGAGTTCGGCCCGTTCCGGATAACCGGCGACCGTCGCCTCCAAAACCCAAAGCAGCTCGAGCAGCTCCGTTGTGAACTGGCTAGTCCAGCGTTCGGGACGGACATAATCCAGGGGCGATGATTTCCTACCCGCGCCATTTTTCATGCGGTAATTTAACCACGAATGGACAACTTTAAGGCCTGAAACGTCGAATTCAAAAACATCGAACTCTACCGGGCGAAACTCGCCGCTACCGACGTGGAGCGTTTTGGTACCTTCGTTGTAATCGAAAGACTCCGGGTAACCGGCGGGGTCGCCCGGTACAGCGTTTACGCACTTCGCGGCGCCCCGCGGTACCTCGCGGCGTCGGTTACCTTCCGGTACAAAGCGCTCGCCGTAGGTGTGGAGCCAAACCAACCGGGCACCGACATCGCGGACCTTCTCGAATAAGGTAGCGTCCTTAGTAATCGGCACGCGTAACTCGCGCGTTTTAAGTTCGTCTGCAAAGCGCGCCGTGAAAGCCGGGTGGGCAAGTACGCCGTAAACGTACGCCAGGAAGTCTTCGGGTTTAACCGGATCCCCAAACGATTTACAAAGAACCGCAAAAAGCCCAGGTACGATATTGGTTTCAAGGCCTTCGCGATCCCGGTATAGGGGAACGGTATCTTTACCCCCTCTACCCGAGAAATGGTGCAGGTCGGGTATAAACGAACAAGCTACCAACGCAGGCCCTATACCTAAAACCTCCGTTAGTAGACTAGTAATATAGATTTGGTTATCGCCGTGCACGTTCCAGATTTCCGGACGCGCGCGGGACATCAAACGCCCGTCCGCAATTACGTATTCGCGGTCAAACGACCGATAAGCATACCTTACTACGCTAGGAGTCGGCGCGCTTTTACCTAATTCCGCGATGGGACTGAAGTCCGCGTTTGGAACCAAAGTAACCTTGTAAACACGCTTAATTTCGCGGTCACTCGTCTCACGGAAAGCCCGGCCCCTATCCTCGGCGGTTAGCAACTCCCGCCACCGCCGTTCGAGCGTTCCCAGGTCAGGCCCAATTGGCCAGGTCCTCTTGAGCTGTACGCCGGAATGCTGCCACGGCATGAGATCAGTAAGAAGCGGCCAGTCGAAGTACGCACCTTTGCCCGCGGGCCTGAAAGGGGCTTGCCAGTCGCCCGGGCATTCCTCCCAACTTAAGGACCCGAAATCCTCAATACCTTCCAAGGCCCCTAGTTTAGCTTCGCGCGTCCCGTATAGGCGCGAGTAATAAGCTTTACCGGGTTCGTCGTCTTTCGTTTCCCCGGTACGCACGGCGATAGCGATAGCGACGGGCGTTAGTATGGCGAAGATGTTTTCATCCTTACGCGCGCCGCGCCCTTCTCCTCCGACGTCGAGTATCCATATTTCGTCGCAAACAAGGCGTATGTGCTCGCGCATACCGGCGAACGCGTCGCCGTCTATGTAGCTCGATGCGGTTATGAAACTAACTATGCCCGGGCCACGCGATGTTTCATGTTCGAAGACTTTCCACAACGCCCAGCGCCAGAAATATACGTAAAGGTTGTACATGTTTTTTACGTCGCCGCCGTGCCCGGCGGCGATAGCCGGTTCTATGAAATCGCGTAAAATGGCGCCCGTTCCCTTACCGTCATCTCCCCAACGAACCCAACCGCCTTTACATGTTTCTTCATCTCCGCTAGCGGCTTCGTGGCGGTCGTACGGGGGATTACCGAGGCAGACTATTACGGGTACTTCGCTCTTTAGTTTAAGAGCCCTAGCGTGTTGGTCGGCGATTGGCCGTAGGAACAACGGTAGCTGCGGTGGCTCGGTATAGGGGCTTTCTAACGTATCCGTCAGGTATATATGGGTCCCTTCCTCGGGAAGCGCCGCGCCGCGATCGCGTAAAGCTCTACTAACCCTTAGTTCGCTAACGGAGAAAGGGCCGACCATTATTTCGAAACCGTAGAGATTGGCGGCTAGCTTCGTGGCCTGCCCCGGTACGGCGCCGGGCCCTTGTTCCTTTTCGACCTTACTTAACGCGTGTTCGATTACGCCGAGTAGATAAGTTCCCGTCCCGACCCCGGGGTCGAGCGTGACTACGTCGGCCTCTGCGAAACCACGCGGTTTGCTTAGGCGATTAGCCAGCAACTCGTCGATTAGCCGGACTTGCGCGTGGACGACTTCGACCGGGGTGTAATACACGCCGTAATCCTTACGGAGTGTTGGGTCGTACGTTGCGAGAAAGTCCTCGTAGAAGTAAAGCCACGGGTCTTCGGGGTCGTTGAGCGCCGTAGGTGGTACGACGGCTATGACGCGTAGTAGCAGGTCGAGTGACGCCGACATCTCAACCCGGGCGCCGGGATCGGTTAAAACTTGAAGGGCGCGAGAAAGAAGGCTATGTTGGGTCGCGAGTGTCGTTTCCGCGTTCTCGAGGGTGAGCGGTTCGGCCCCTTCGCTACGGCCCAGGAGGAGTGCGAAAGTAACGGTCTGGGCGTAAGCGTCCGCGAACCGTTCATCTGACGCGTCCGGGAATAGTAGTTCCCGCCAATCCTTCGCTAATTGGACAAGGGGCGAGTTCTGGTTTTGGAGGGCGTCGGTAACGTCGTCGCGTAACATCCGGCACAGGGGGGCTAGAAGTCCCGCGAATGCCTTGAGGTCGATCTTCCCCTTACGGTCGGTGGGGATTATCGGTTGCCAGGAAAGAAAATCGCGTAAGATACGTTCAACGGCGGAGGCGTCTTGAGCGTTGACCGCATCCTTTCCTTCAGTAGCAACGCCCCCGGATAGGCGGGCGATTTTCCGCACGACTTCGCCGCTCCGATAAAGAGCCCATTCATCCCCATCTGTGTAGAGTAGGTTAGGGATGGATTGAAAGCGTTTCCACTGTTCGCGATTATGTCCTTTGAAGCGCTTTGTGTTAGCGCCGACACCCGGGGCTTTGAGTTCAACGAAGCCAGCAAGTAGGTCATTGACGACGACGGCGTAATCGGGACGGCCAACGCGATCAGGTAATGGCGTTTCCCCGATACATAAGACATTACAATCTAGAACGCCGCCGGCGGCGGACATAAAGTTTTCGAACGGACTCCGGAGTTGTTCTTCCGGCTCGCCCGCCGTCAATTGCGACATCTTCGCCTTAACCGCCTCGGCGAAGTATCGAAGAGCGTCTTGGATTACCATGTCATATTATCCTAAGTCGTTCCCTTTCAATCGGGGCCTTCATTCTAATTTGATAAAAACGCCGCCCCCGGCCTGCGCCGGCGGGCGGCTTAATACTACATAGCGATTATGAAAACTCTCTTTATTTCGTTCCTCCCTTTCGTATCGTTAATTTTCTAACACATACTAAGCATTAAGTCAAGCCAAACCATGTATCTTCGGGTCCGCCGACGTTCCGTACGTCTGCTTGCACAGCAGACGCGCTGCTCGCTTAGGAGAACGTCTGCCCGTTCAGCAGACTCGCTGCTCATTCAACAACGGAATTAGGGAAATGTCCGGCGAGGTTTATTCTACGGCCAAGGATGGTCCCCAACTCCCCTTCGTTCATTCAGTTACCCTCTCCTCTGATCCGTCTTACCCATGTTGACCCGAACTAGGTTCTTCTCCTGGTTCAGCTATTGAATCGAGAAAAGCTTGTACTATTTTCATTAGGGCCGCGCGTTGGTTATCGGGTACTCGTACCAATTTAATCAAGAATTCAGCATCGTATTTCTCGGCTAGCTTTACCCAATCGTAATCACTCATTTCGGGAAAGAGCACTTTGTAGGATTCGTCGATTCCGTCCCTCGACCCGAACCGTTTCTCAATCGCCTTTTGGGAATAAAGCCATTTTAGATAACCAACGAGTTCGACCGGCTGTCCCGTTTCAATAAAGAGATCGCAAAGTTCGAGGGTATCTTTCGGGATGTCTTCCCGGTGGGAAGTCTTACCTAAAATGAAATCGACCGAAACGTTAAAATATGCGGCGATCTTCTCAACAATAGCGACGCTCGGAGTTTGGCCCGCCGTTTCTAAACGGGATACGGTCGTCGGCGTAATCCCTATACTTTGCGCCAACTGGCTCTGGGTTATATTCCGGCTTTCGCGGAGCATTTTTATCTGCTTTCCTAAAGTTGAGGCCATAGTGTAGGGTATCACCGATACCACAAGGCCGCAATAAAAAAAAGGCGAAACGCGATTTTAGGGCTTGACAGCGCTACCTAAATGATATATAATACGGATAGTTGATATCATATTAGCATTACGTAAACGATATGGTATCGAGGGCTTTAGGCGCAAGCTAAAATTACGGACTAGTACAATACTACTTGTTAGGAATCCTGATTTAACCGAAAGTATAACCGCCGTGGTTCGGTGATGACATGGCCGATAAAGGTAATCCGAAAATACCAAACGGCAACGTTGACGGAAATCCCAAAATCCAAACAGCGGGTAAGACTAGGGGTTATAACCGGCGCACGGGTCGTGCTTCCCATTCGCGGCCGTTTTACCTCCGGCCCGGTACTGGCGAATTCGCCGATAAATACGCCGAGTTCTATTTTAATCACGACTGGCGAGATCTTAAAGGCGAATGTTCCCTCCTGCGGGCGCAACTACAATTCATTGCGGATGCTCTTAATAATGAAATCCAGAACCCCACGGAGGGTTTATTTCCACTCTTACGACGGTTTGTACCGCTAATGAATTCAACGATAGTTTTAATCGACAAGTTAACTCGCACGAACGCGTTCCTAGAAACCGCTCGGCCCTCGGTCCCCGTATCGGCCGTTAAAGGATTAATTAAAAAAATCCTATCCGCGCAGAACTATGCGTTCACCAGTACCGAAAACGATCCCCAAAAAATCCGCGGATTTAATAAACGCTTCCTTCAGTTCCTGGGCGAAGACGGGCTACATGTAGAAAACATTTTTCGTGAGATCGAAGCGGAGGATGAGAACGTAACCAGTCTTTAGCGCATAAGTAGTACCCGCGCAAAGACATACTTAAACCGGTATCCCTAGAACGATTAACGGGATAGTTTTCGTAGGAGAAAATAATGTCTAGCCATATCGAGAAAATATTCGGGGACGACCCCGCAGATCTCGAAGAAATATTCCGAGCCTTATTACGCGAACAACGCGAACGGATGGCCCGCTTAACCGCTGGGATGTCGTTAACCGGACCCTCCTTCCCGGAATGGGTTTCCGAAGTTTACTACATTAAGGATAATTTCGTACAAGGCAAACCGAACGTCCGGCCGATAGGCTTCGAAAACCACCCTTACCTAAAAGAGATTTATGCGGATAGTTCCGAATCGCTAATTATTATGAAAGCCAGCCAGATTGGCGCCTCGGAGTTCGTAACGGCTCGTGCTATCTATTGGGCTACCCGGGGGCTAACCGTCGCATATTTTCTGCCGACTTTAGCGATGGCTAAAGCTTTCAATACGATGCGTTTTGATCGGGCGATCGCGTTATCACCGCCGCTTAGAGACCTTATTAAACGGGGGGGCGCGAATACAATCCATAGTAAACGTCCCACGATGAACGCCGTAATAAAGCAAATCGGCGACGGTTTTGTTTACTTAGGCGGTTGTCACACCCCAGAACAAACACTCGCCATAGCCGCGAACGCGTTGATTTGCGACGAGTATGACCGGTTTAACCCTGAAGCCGAATTAGCAGTTATGGAAAGGCTCGCCGGGTCGCCATATAAATACCGGATATACTTATCGAAACCTTCCTTTCCAGAGTATGGCGTTCACGCCGCATTCTTACAAACCGACATGCGCAAATACCATTTTAAATGCCGCGCTTGCGGGCGGTGGGGTCCGCTGGAAGTACCTCACTCCCTTGCTCAAGTGCAGGGTGAATGGCAGTTCGTATGCCGGCATTGCGGCAAGGTGCTTAACCGCTTCGACACCGACGTTAAAAACGCCACCTGGATTATAACCAACCCGAAGGGAGAAGGACACGGTTACCACGTACCCGCCACGTTATCGCCGGCCAGATCAGCCGAAGCTATCTTTAAAGAGTGGGAAGTCGCGTGTGAGCGGGGGCCGTACTACGTAGGCGAATTCAATAGAAGCGTGCAAGGCATACCCTACCTTGCAACCCATCAAAGCCTTACTCTGGAAATTATTGACAAGTGCATAAGCCGAGGAGCGCCGGGATCCGAAGACGCCGCGTATGATGCGCCCGCGCCGAAAAGTAAGTACACGGTGACGGGGGTCGACGTTGGCCGCTACCTTCACGTAGTAATTATCGAACCGGGGAAAGATAGTAACACACCGCCGCGGCTTATTTTCGCTGCAACCGTTGGAACCGGCCGCTTCGATAGAAGCGAACTAGTGGAGTTAAGCGCTCTGATAAAGGAATACGATGCTCGATTCGTACTTATTGACCCGGCGCCGGAACCGAGGTTCGCGATGGAAGTCTTCCGAGAATGGCCAAACCGGGTCAAACTATGCAAGTGGGATAGTTCGCCTGAGGCACCGATATCAGAAAATAACAATACAACGCTAACGGTCGGCCGTAACTACGCTTACGACTCGTCCTTCGATAAACTCAGGAACGGCACCATCCGGTTACCCCGGAATACCTACGAGTTAAAGGATTTCGTCAAGCATATGCTGGCAGTAGTACGCGTAACCGAAGAGACTGGGAATGGCGAGTTTCGCCATTCCTACCGAAAAATTAAACGGCACGACCATTTTATGAGCGCGTTTGTTTACGCGGTCGTCGCCCTCGAAAAAAGTACAAAGCAATATATGAAGCTCAACGTAATGAATTACGCCGTGGAAACAGAGAAATACATCGCCGAGGTAGATGCCGAAATGTACCGACAGAGACAAGGGCGAAGCGAAAATACTCCTAGCGGCGACGGTTTACCGAGTGAAGCTGACGGACCCGGGGAAGAATCCGAGCGGGACGCTCCAGGTTACCATGACGAATTGCCGGAGAAAATCGCGCAAATAAAAAAGGCTGAAGAAAATTACGCGAAATGGTTGGAGGCCCTACGCCGGGGGTTTATCCCCGGAGTTTAAAGCTCATCGCTAAGTATAGACCGTAAACACCAATAATGGTGTTAGGAAACCAATTAACCGTGCCGTTAACACAAGGTAATAGGTTTAGGCGGAATCCGAATTAATAAGGCGTTGTGATGGGTAAACGAATTCCGAGAAACTCACCGGCTCAACCGGCGGTCCGTTTCGTTTTCCCTTCCCCGACGTGGAGTCACGCCCACCGCGCCGCAGCGGAAGAATTAGCTGCGAGGTTAAACCGGCCGATTTGCGGGTCCTATACGCGGGTCGCCCGGCTGCCGGCGCGCCGGCTCCGCCGCGGCCGACGAACTCGAGGACCTTGTACCTATTCCCTACTGTTTTCCCGATCACGCCGCCCTTCTAAGGCGGATTAGAAAACGCCACTAATTTAATAAAT
>Ga0307379_10005515_pt1 | contig 17609 bp, 16 predicted proteins | sample UN2MG_FD_202237 | JGI IMG/M metagenome (GOLD analysis project Ga0307379, IMG submission 202237) | Soil microbial communities from Risofladan, Vaasa, Finland - UN-2 | ecosystem: Environmental > Terrestrial > Soil > Coastal area > Acid sulfate soil | place: Finland: Risofladan, Vaasa | collected... | reverse complement strand
CGCCGAACATCTACACGGTTGCCTATGACGGAGACATGGTGCCCTCTGTCGGGAGCCCGGTCGACACACTCAACGTGTGTCCAGGCCCCGTCCCCAGCGAGGAGACCATGGTCGCGAGTGTGGCCTATCACTACGTTGTCGTCGTTGCAGTCGAGAAGACCCCAGAGACGCTTACCGGGCCCAGCGAGAGAATCGCACAGGTCATGACGTTGGATCTCACGCTGACGGTCGTGCAGGATAGCTTTGCCCTGACGCTGACTCGCCTCCCCGACGATACAGACCCAGACTATCTGCTTTACGTCAGCGACTTGTACACGCCGCTGTTCCCCTTGAACGTGGACGTGGACCCTGCGCAGTTCACGCAGGTGGTCCCCTTTGAGACGGTGGACGGCGGTTCTGTCATCGTCGTTGGAGAGGGGGTGACACCATGAACGCGAGATTTATAATAGCAGCGTTGTTGTTTGTGGGGGTGGTGTTCCCGTTTGGATGCAGCAAGCCTGCAACACCTCCGCCGGCGGCGGCGCCGGTTCTCCCCATCAACGTGACGGTGGTCCGCGATTCCGGTGACGGTAGTCGGCCGCAGAGCGAGAAAGTGGGGTACATCTATAGCGACGGGCAGATCCGTAACCTGGTCAACCAGTGGATAGACAACTGCGAGCTGATGTTCGGCCAGAAGGTCACGATCAGTTGGACGGGCGCCCCGTCGGGTGCGGTCAACACATTCTGCGGCAACTTCGCCGGCGAGAATGAAGAACACCTCTGGGAGGGTTACTATACGCCTGACCCCAACCAATTCTTCGGATGGGTCCACTACCTTAGCAACCAAGACATGCCGTATTACGATCCGAGCAAGCTGAACATCTTCTTCGTGCCGGGGATTCGAGACAATGTCACGATGGGCGATCCCAACGAGCTGTTCATCGACGTGTACGTGGTCGATCCGAACGGTAATGGTGATACGTTGTGGCAAAACCATGCGTGGCCCTGGCACCCGATTGTGCTCGTAAGCGATTACTGGGTCTCAGCCTCGGTTAAGGAGACGATTGAGCACGAGCCGGACCCGCCAGACGGCGGGCCCGGTGGTGCGAACCGGAGGATTCCGCCGAACGATCAATACGACTTCTGGCCGGTGTTCCACGGGGTCGGACGATACCTCTTCCGCCATGACGCCGACGGGCCGTTGTGGGACTACTACGAACGCTGGCAGGGTGCGTTGGACAACTACATGAAACACCCGAACCATCGCGATGATCAGGGCGTTTTCCAAGGTGAACCATTGCAGCGGGTGCAGAACGGAACCTGGAACCAACCGTAGAGGAGCTTGTACCATGAAACGATGCGTGTTCTTTATACTCTGTGTCATCCTTGGGCCTGGAGTCGCTACGGCACAGATGTCGCTGGACGAGGCCTTTGCCGTGCTCAAGAAGCGGGGCCTGTCCGAGGCCGAACTGGTGGCGGCCTCGGAAGTGGTGCTGGCTGAATGCGCGGACGGCGACGAAGCGTGCATCCGGCGCCTGATGGACGTCTGGTCGGACCGCTGGCCGGCCGCCCACCGGCAGGTGATGATGCTGGCGTGCCAGAAGGCTGACGACGCCACGGTGGGGATCATCCTCGACGCAGTGGCCGGGATGATCAATGCGTCCAAAGAGACGAACGAACCGCCCGGCGGGCGACTCTCCCATCGGGCGTCCGAGTTCTTCTTCGAGCCGGCCAGGCTGCTCTGCGAGCGTTTGTCCGATCCGGAGCTGGTGGCCCGGTTTGCGGTGGAGAACGACCGTCTTATAGGGACCTATCCACTTCCAGCGGAGATCATGGAGAAGTATACCCTGCTCCGGCTTCGAAGGCAGAGAGCCGACGTGGCTGTGAACACCGGCGGGTCCGTGGCTGGCCTGGTCTCCAAAGGCGCAACCGAGGAGCTCCGGGCAATATTCCAGGAACTCTACGAGGAGAACCCACGTTCGGGTGGCGCTTGGTCCGCGCTGAACACCCTGGTCGATTTCGGTGACAAGGCCATGATTCCGGACCTCGAACGGATTCTCGCAGACGCCCAGTCCCAGGGGAAGCCCGGCTACTGGACTGAGCAAAAGCTCCGTCTTCTCCTCGTCCGGCTTCGCTACCGTGACGCCGAGAACGAAAGGGAAGTCTATTTGAAAGGCGCGCGCGAGGAACGGGAGTTCGGGCGGCTGCTATCGTACTACGTAAAGGGGCTGATCCGTCTCCGCGTGCCCAAGACGGCTATTCTCGAGGCCCTGGAGACAAATCAGAAACCAAACAGCTACGGCCTGGATATCACCTGGCCGTACATTGTCATGATCGATCCGAAACGGGTCGCCGAGCGTCCCCGTCCGGATGGGTTACCACCGATCATCAAGCGGTACGACGTTACTGTTGACGAGGCAATTCTCACGCCGGAGGAAATCCGCGAATATCATCGCGAACTGGCGGAAAGTCGTGCAACGAGCCGTGCTCTAACCGAGGAGAGGGACGAGCTTTGGCGCAAGGTGCGTCTCAGTCCCAAGTTCGACGAGAAAGCGTTTCGGGCTGACCCCGACGCCTGGAGGCCCGAGTTTCCGGCGGAGGTCAAGCGTCTGGCCGAGATCGAGGAGGCCCGCAAGGCGCTCTCCGAGGAGAGCGCGACGAAGAGGTGGAGCGTGCGGGCGGTGATCGACCGGGCTCCTTAACGATTACGGCGCGCAGAGCGCGTCTGCCCTTAGCATGGAAGAGGGCGGGCTGTGGATCGGCCGCAGCCCTTCCCCTCTCTCACCAGAAGACCGCCCGCTGGGCCCCCGGACTGGTGAGGACCGTCACGTGCCTGATTCATCGTCACGAGCACGTGAGCTCTCGCGGTTGAGAGATCCTGCAATCCTGATCCGCGCCGGTGCGGTTTGGAGTGCGGTGGTCTGGCTGCGGCACTCGCACGATGCCGAGAAGATCAGGGGCATCGAGATCGCCCGCAATCTGTCGCGGCTGGCAATCGCTGGCCAAACCCACGTGTTGCCGGGCCCACTAACCGACCCGAGCACGCAGGCTGGCGGAAATCGTGGAGGCCAAGAAGGCTCTGTGGGACGAGACGATGCGCACGTACACACTCGGGGCCATCGTGGAAGCGGCCCCGTTGCGGCCGAGTTCGGAAGGGAGCAACTGACCAGCGGGAGCATCTAGTGTTTCAGAGCAACTGAGGCAGTCGGGTGTTCTGGCATAGTGGCGGTTTGATGGGACCTTGAGGCGGGACCAGACTTCCCAGGTGCCCCCCTCAAACTGTCCCCTCCTTCCTTCATTCCCCTCCAGGGGGGAGGCGTGGTCGGCTGGAGGAACCGTCGTGAGCACGCACAAGCTTCGCCGGAAGGGGAGCCCGGCCCGGCCAAGGTCCTTGTCGGCTGTCCCGATGGACCGCCGCCCGGCGAACAGTGGCCGCTGGCGGTATTCGGGTTGCCCTGCGAGGCGGACGGCGATTGCCTGCCCCCGCCTGCCGGGGCGGAGTATCGCCACCCAGATCTCCTGTCCTGCACCGGCGGCGGCGTAGCCATCGCCTATTACAACTATGCGTCCGACCCGAGCAACCCGGTCTGTCACCAGCCCGACCCTGTCTGTAAGGGCGCCTGCCTCTTCGACGACTGCGGATGCCAGGTGCTCAAGGAGGACGACTGCACCGACGCCGGTGGCCAATACCAAGGCTACGGCTCCACGTGCGACGACCAGGTGGACCTCGACGCCGACAGTGACGCCGATGGGACCCTTCAAGGCTCCGAGGTGGAGGAGATCGTCGAGGAGGACGGCCTCGGGCCGTTTGTGGTGGTCAATGATGACGACGACAACAACAACCAGACGTCCGACCATCAGGAAGATCCCGTGACGGGCGAGGACGATTTGGAGGAGATCAGGTTGAGTACGACCTGTGTTCCCGACAATCCCTCGGTGGCCAAATGGTCGCTGTCCTGGAGTCCCGGCTCAGCCCTGCGGGTGTGGCAGAATCCGGACAAGTCCGGTACGCAGGTCCAGAGCGGGACCAAGTACGGCTGGGACGGCCCCGAGTTCCCCGGCGGATTGCCGAACGCCCTGTATGTCGAGGCCCTGAGCACCGGCACGCCCGCCATCACGCTCAACGTCTACGCCAATGGCCAGACCTCGGTCGGGAACGACGCCCTGAAGTTGGTGTTTCGCCAGACCCACAAGGTCCCCCTAGGCGGCGAGACAGCTTCGACCGAGGACCCCGGATTCTTCAAGGTCTACATGCCCACTAAATGGGGGGGCAAGCTCGACGTCGCTACAACAAGCGGACTCATCGAGGACCTGGCCTATCCCGACGGCACTCCCTATACCAACAACACCGAGACCGGCACGGACAAGCATGGCTGGTACACCTTCAAGGTCACCGGCTCGACCAGCTACACCGTGTCAGCCACCTTCACGCAGGAGGGAGAAGCCGCTACCCGCCCCTGGAACTTCTACTGGTGGTCCATGAAGGCCGACTACGTCTACGACGGCGGCAACCGAACCGCCGACACCACAGCCGCCCCGACGGACCTCCAGATGGTCGGCCCCGGCAGCCCCACGGGCGAGTATGCCGACGTTGTCCGTAGCGGAACGGACGGCACCCTCGAAACGACCGCGGCCGGCGACGATCAGTTCGAGCCGATGATCAACCTGTTCGACAACGAAGGCACCTACCAGCCGCTGGTCAAGTACGATGCCCGCCACGGCACAACGGCCCGCGACTGGGAGGCCCAGTACGGCCAGGGCACCAGCAATTGGCACGGCCACTGCCTCGGGGGCGCCATGGCCTCCATCCTGGTCAACCAGCCGGTCCCGGCCGCCGGGTCGAACTACAACGCGGAGGAACTGGAAGGCCTTTGGTCGGAACTGGGCGAGAAGAGCGGTATTTATGATATTGAACATGGCATTGACGGCATTCCTGCCGGGCCACCCTGCCCCGGAATTGACGTCACAGACCCATTCATTCCCAGGTTTCACGGGCTGCTCGAAGAATGGATCAAGGACGACCAGGTTGCACTCCAATCCAACCTCCGTTGCGAGGATTGTCAGCATACGTGTTCGGGCGGCACCAATGATGGCGGGATGTGCTACACTGACGCCGACTGTCCGGGCGGCGTTTGTGTTGTAGAGGTCTGGAACCACGCAGTCTACAAGTTCTCGGCCGTTTATAAAGAGGCCGTCGGTGGCAACGAACGGGTGGTCAAGATCACCACCTCGCTGTTCGCTAACCGGGACCACGCACCGCCCACCACGGACACTGCCGACCGTGAGCTCGAGTACGTCTACATCATCGAGTATTCAACGTCGGGCACGGCTGACACAGGAGCGGCGAAGGATTTCATCCGCGTTGGTCTGGAAGCGAGCTTTGCCCCTAGCAATCTACTTCACGTGGTCGATGCAGCCTGGGGCGGCGATAATGGTCAGGTGACAGAGGCCAACGTCCGAGCCGATGATAGTGCTAACTAAGAATGCCCCCGGGGCTAGGAGAATCCTGATGACCGCGAAAAGACTGTACGCCGCCGGCTGTGTGTCAATGCTCTGCCTTTTGTTTTGCGTGCGGGCGGTGCCAGCACAAGAGGGCGAACATGCTGATGCCTGGGTCGAGGATCAGCACTGGGTGCTTGTAGTGAAGCAGTACTACAGGAGTTGGATGGTTGATCTCTCGGGTCCAGGCGCGAAAGCCGGTGACGATCAACCTCGTGTCAGCCATGAATACCGAGTAATCGTCGGCGTTGCCGGCTTTCGAGAGGTCCAGGGCAGGAAGTGCGTACAGTTCACGTTTACTCCGGGCGCGGGCGCGCCGGAGAGGCTCAGAGACGACGAGTACATGTTGACCATAGACGCTGAGCAGTGGACCGTCGTAGGACTGGATTTGACCAAGGGAAAACATATCGCGCACCACGTTATCAAGAAAGTAGATGGTCACAGGGCCCTGCTCACGGACGCGTATTGCCTCCCTTTGGGTTGGGTCATCAGGCGCGACGATCTGGCGACGAGCCCTGGAGAGGAGACATTCAGGCTGGGTAAGTCCGGGAACGGCTATTCCCAACTCCGACGGTGGGTCTCGCAGGCCGAGGGGGATGGGGCGGTACGGATCAAGGTCGGCGTGTACGTGCCCGGACAGGAGGCCGCCACGAAGGAGGTCGAGCAGGTCTGGGACCCCGAGCGGATGTGGTGGCGGTCGTTCCGGCGCACGTTGGACGGGCACCTCGACCTGGAGGCGTTCCTCGTGGAAGACGAGCAAGCACCTTCGGAAACTCGTACCGGTGAGAAACCGGATGGTGACCAGCCGGGCAGGAACGCCCCGCGGGCGAAGCAGGCCGACTGACCTCGCCGGCGGCGATTGGCCCTCTCCTCAGAAGCGGGCGCAGGGACCGCTCCGGCTCTGTGCTGCTCAAACGCCGTGTGAGGCGGGCACTGGATCGTTGCGCCGAGTCTCAGTCTTTCGTGAACCAGACCGCCTTGGGCTGTGCGCCGAGCGATACTGGTTCGCTACGGCCGGAGAGGTCAGTGTTGACGAACCCGGCACTGACGCCCATGTCTTCCGAAGGCAGGCCATCTAGTTTCCGGTATCTTCCACTTGACGGACCCCGCGAACTGCACGCTGTGCCACGCGCATCCGATCGTCCCCACTTGTGCGAGACAACCAACCAGCAGAATCTTGCAGCATCTCATGGTTCACCAGTGTCAGAGCGTCTTCTGGCCGCGGCGGTCAGGCCTCCCGCCAGATCAGCTTCCCGTCGTATCCCAGCACTCCCCGTCGGATCGCGGCGTTGATGGCCGACTTGACCGGGGCGGCGATAGTCTCGCGGACGCGGCTGAAGCCCAGGTGGCGGGCGACGGCCTCGATGACCTCCTGGCGGTCGTAGTTGCAGCCCTTCCGCATGACCGAGCGGATCGCGTCAACCAGCTCGTCGCGGCTGTAGTCGTCCATCGTCTGCGTCTCGGGCCAGACGACGTCGCCGTCGGTCCCGACGATCTTGCGGCGGATAAGCGGGATGGCCGAGTTCGGGTCCGACATCGTCGAGGCACGGTCCTGAGTGGCATCACAGGGCACGGAGATCGTCCAGGAACTCCGACACAGGGTCGACGCCGGTGATCAGCAGGTAATCGCGGGCACGCGTACAGGCCACATACAGAAGGTGGCGCTCCGTGTTGTAGACCTCTTCAAGATCTGAATCGTCGGCCACCGCATCGATCCGGGCTTGGTTCAGCAAGACCTCGTCGTCGCACGCCGCCACGACGACGGCGCGGAACTCCAACCCCTTGGCGAGGTGCATCGTGCTCAGGGCTACTTTGCCCGGAGACGCCTCAGAGCCGTCATCGAGTTCCACCGCTTCGAGACCTGCCGACTCGACCGCTCGGCGCGCCCGCTTCACCTCTGCGGGCGATCTGACGAACACACCAATCTCGTGCGGCTGGACGCCCTCGGCCGACCGTCTCCGAAGCCATGATGCGATTGCATCCGCTTCCTCATCGACGGATTGAGCAGTGATGATCGTCGGCTCCGGTCCATTGAAGACAGAGACGGTGCCTCGGCGCGTTTCCGCAATGCCGTCGACATCCGACAACTCTGGAGGCAACAGCCGGTCGGCCTGCTGCCGGATCTGGTGCGACGTGCGGTAGTTCATCCGCAGCGTGTGCAGACGGCCGCCCACATCGACTCCCAAGGACCTCCAGGAGAACGGCGTTTGGAAAATCCGCTGCCCCAGGTCGCCGGTGAAGAACAGTCCGTTGGCGCGGTCGCCGCCGAGTGCGGCCAGGAACTTCAGCTGCGGAATGCTGATGTCCTGGGCCTCGTCGATGACTGAGTGGTTGAACGGCACTTCCTTGGCCAGCCGAAGGTGTTCCGTCACTTGAGCGAACAGCTTCGGCATCGTTTCGAGCTGTCGACTCTTGAGCCCGTCCCGAACCTGCTCAAAGATGGACCATAGGAGCTTCCGTTGCTTCTCGCCGAGCCGTGTCTTGCGACCCAGCCGGGCAACATCGCGGTAAGCCGAGACGACGCAGGCGGGATCGGCCCCGAGACTCCGAGTCAACTTTCAGAGGGAGGCGAGGCCGTTGACGTTGAAATCGGGCGATTGTGGGACCAGCAGCGGGGCGAGATCGGCCAAAGTACGCGCAGCGTGTCGATCACGGAGTGCGGCATCGTGCCGATCGTCGCGACACCGAACGGGGCTGCCCAGTTCATCCAGTTCCAGCACGAGTACCTGGAGCCGCCTCTGGTCATCGGGGCTCAAAACCCCCATTTGACCACACGCCTCGTTGGCAGTGCCCCATACTTTTCTCGGTATCCACGACGGGTGCGCGCATGGCAGTGCGGGTGATCCCCGTAGGTGATACCGCGCCCGAGTCATATCAATGCGAGGTGGCATACATCGTGATCAGCAGCGTCGCCGCGTAGTCCTCCTTGCCGACACGCTTGAGATGCCCAGCTTCCCTGAAGTGCTGAGGGTCGCCAGCATGAGCGCGGACGTGCTGTACGCCGCTGCGCGGGCTGGTGACCTTGTGAACAGCTGTCAGGACGGCCAGCGGTCGCTGCTGCCGACGAACGGCGTTGCGGCCGGACGGCACGACGTCGGCCGCCCCGTCATCGACTCGCAGTGCAGACTGGCGTGAGCGGGAGTTCAGGCCCCATTCTCGATCCCGGCCGACCCAGACTACCTTCGGCCCCCGTCATCCCCTGCTGTGCCGACGACGGCCGCATAATCGGCATCTGGCGAGATTCTCTGGGCGCCCGCGTCGGTCGGCACAGCGCTCAGGCGGTACGGGTACAGCGGACACGTCCTCGCGGTACACTTCTGGACTTCCACGTACTGCCATCCGCAGCACATGAGGCAGTGGGACCTGATCGCCGCCTTCCTGCTCTTGCCGGCCCTCGCCCGTCGGTACAGCCTCCGATACCGTGTTGGCACATCTTCGATTCGCATGGTGATTCCCCATTTGATCGCCTGCCGGGAGAGCGCAGAAAAGCGCCGGCGTCACTCTGGGCGTCACTTTTGTCCGTGTTGCCGGTCTGGCGCGGTGTCTGTCGCGAGTGTGGTTGGAGTGTGTAACCCGCTTCAGGGCCTCAAGAACGCGGGTAGAGACAGGCGGGACGTTGGCAGAAAGGGGCCACTTATGCTCCCAAAGCAGGCGCTCTAGCCAGGCTGAGCTACGCCCCGTGGGACGGCGATGACCTCCGTTGGCCGGCGGTCATCACGATGAAACATTCTATCCGGTAGGCGGTTCATCGCAACAGGGGCAACGTTGGCACGCGGTAGAGCGTCGCGGGCGAGCCGTTTCCGCTGCTTGCTGGCGGACCGGAGGCGTCCTACGCTACGGGGTCCGAAGCGCCGGTGTGGCGCAAAGGACCTTGCCGGGAGGCGAGCGTTGCTGCGGCGCGGCGGGGGTGGAGGTTGCGGTCTGCGGGCCGGGGTGGAGATCGCGGCTTACCGGCGGGGCTGGCCTGCGTGCGGTGGTACGGATCGGTGGTTTGGACCGGAGGCGTTGCGGGAGGGGCGCATGTCAGATGAGGCGGCGGTGCCGGTGATCGTCCTGGAGAAGCTGACCAAGAGCTTCGGCGAGAAAAAGGTGCTCAAGGGGGTGGACCTGACGGTGTCGGCCGGGCATGTCTTGGGCTACATCGGTCCGAACGGGGCGGGCAAGACGACGACGGTCAAGATTCTGGTGGGGATGCTGGACGGTTTCGGTGGGACGGCCCGGGTGTGCGGGTTCGACGTGGCCCGGGAGCCGCTCGAGGTCAAGCGACGCATCGGCTACGTGCCGGAGGCCGGGGCGCTGTACGAGGCCCTGACGCCCATGGAGTTCCTCTCCCTGATTGGGCGTCTGTTCAATCTGCCGGCGCGGAAGCTCGAGGAGAAGGCGGTCGAGCTGCTGCGCATCTTCGGCCTGGCCGAGGAACGCGACAAGCGCATGACCACGTTCAGCAAGGGGATGAAGCAGAAGGTGCTCATCATCGCCGGGTTGATTCACAATCCGCAGGTGATCTTCCTGGACGAGCCGCTGGCCGGCCTGGACGCGAACTCCACCGTGGTGGTCAAGGAACTGATCGCCAACCTGGCGTCGGCCGGGCGTACGGTCTTCTACTGCTCGCACATGATGGACATCGTGGAGCGGGTGTGCGATCGGATCGCCATCGTGGACGAGGGGCGGATTGTGGCGGACGGGACGTTCAAGTCGCTGCAGTCGCAGGTGAAGGCGGCGTCTCTGGAGCGGATCTTCACCCAGCTCACGTCGGAAGGCGGGCACGAGCAGGTGGCCCGCGATTTCGTACGGGTGATCGAAGGGTAGGGGGTCGCAATGGTCAGGGCGGTCCTCTGGATGTTCGACCGGGTGGCGTTTGTGCTCCGGCTGGCCGGTGCGGATTACCCGCAGTTCCGGGCAATCCTGCAGGCCAAGCTGATGCTGGACAATCGCCGCCAGATGGTGGCGTTCCGCACCCGGGGGCCCTCGCCGCGCAACACGTTCGCCATCTCGCTGGGCTTCTACGCGTTCATGGGCCTGTTCGTGGCGATGGTGCTGGTGGGGCCGGCGACGCCGCTGACGGCGCTGACGATCGTGCACTCGCTGTCGATCGTGCTGGTGGGGATGTCGCTGATCGCGGATTTCACCGGCGTGCTGATCGATACGACGGACACGAGCATTCTGGGGCCGAGGCCGGTGTCCGGGCGAACGATGCTGATGGCCCGGTTGGCCCACATCGGCACGTACCTGGGCTTGCTGGCGGTGGCGTTTTCGGCGGTCACGTTGATCGTGGGAGCGGTGGTCTGTGGGGCGCTGTTCCCGCCGGTGTGCCTGGGCACGTTGATCTGCTCACTGCTGCTGGTGGTGTTCCTGGTCAACGTCTTCTATCTGGTGGCCCTGCACTTCACGGACGGGGAGCGCTTCAAAGACCTGATCGCCTATTTCCAGATCGTGATGATGGTGGCGCTGATCGGCGGCTACCAGTTCCTGCCGCGGCTGATCGACGTTCAGGATCTCGGCGAACTCGAGTTGGCCGGGCGGTGGTGGACCTACCTCTATCCACCGTGCTGGTTCGCCGCGCCGATCGAGCTGATCTACGGACAAGCAGGTGGAGCGGGCGGCACTGTCGCCAATCCGTCCCTGTGGATTCTGACGCTGGAAGCGGTCCTGATTCCCGTGGCGGGCCTGGTGGTTGTGGTCCGCTACCTTGCGCCGGGGTTCGGGCGGTCGCTGATGAGCATGGGCACGGACGTCGCAGGGCCGGCGGGCGGGGCATCTGGCCGCAAAACGGGGTTGGGTGAACTGCTGGGCGGTTGGCTGGTTCGATCTCGCGAGCAGCGCGTGGGATTCGACCTGGTGTGGAACATGGCTTCGCGCGACCGGCAGTTCAAGCTGCGCGTGTATCCACAGTTCGCCTTCCTGTTTCTGTGGCCGATCATCATGCTGGTGACCAGCGAGAAAGGCCCCGCGGCGGTCATCGCCAATCTGGGCGCCAGCAAGAGCTATCTGTTCCTGCTGTACCTGGCGGCGTTCTCGCTGCCGGCGGCGTTCATGATGATCCAGTACAGCAGCCAGTTCGAGGCGGCCTGGATCTATTACGCGCTGCCTTTGGAGCGGCCTGGGGCGCTGATGGTTGGGGCGTTGAAGGCCATGGCGTGTCGGTTCGCGCTGCCGCTGTTCGGGTTGTTCGCGATCCTGCTGGTGCCGGTGGTGGGCCCGGCGGTGTTGGTGGACGTGGCGCTGGCTCTGTGCTTCAACGGCGTCGTGGTGGTCGCGGTTGCCTGGATTACGATACGGAATCTTCCTTTTTCGGAGAACGTGACGGCGCTGCAATCGGGCGGTCGGTTCGGGCGGGCGTTGCCTCTGCTGTTGCTGCCGGGACTGGCCGGCGGTGCTCACTACGGGCTGACCTTCATCCCGTACGCGGTGCCGCTGAGCATCGTGCCGGCGGCGGTTCTGTATTGGCTGTTGATTCGTGCGTATGGGCGTCTGGACTGGTCTCGCTTCGGCATGCAGCCCGTTTCCGGATGACGGGAAGGACGGCGTTGCGGAGCGGGGCGCCCGCCGGCCGAAGGCCAGCCTGTTTCCAACGCCGGGCCGGGGGTATATTCTTCAGGCATGAGTCAAGAACCGGCCGCAGCGAGCGATCAATGGACGGTCGACCGGCTGCTGAAATGGACCACCGAGTACCTCGACCGGAACGGTCTGGACGAGCCGCGTCTTTCGGCGGAGCTGCTTCTGTCGCACGCGTTGGGGTGCGCCAAGATCGACCTCTACGCCCGGCACGATCGCGTGGCCGACGACGAGCAGCGGTCCAGGCTGCGAGCGCTGGTGCGCCGGGCGGCAGATCACGAGCCCATCGCGTACCTGGTCGGGCGGAAGGAGTTCTACTCGCTGAGTTTCGAGGTCACGCCGGACGTGCTGATCCCGCGCCCGGAGACGGAGATGATCGTCGAGCGGATGATCGGCCTGTGCCGGTCGCTGGAGACCGGGCAGGTCACGTTCCTGGACGTGGGCACCGGCAGCGGGTGCATTGCGATCGCGGTCCTGTCCCAGGTGAAGGCGGCTCGGGCGGTAGGCAGCGATGTGTCGAGCGCGGCACTGGCGGTGGCCGGGCGCAACGCCGAGGCGCATGGAGTGCTCGACCGACTGACGCTGGTGGAGGCGGACCGCCTGGATCTGCCGGCGGACTGCGTGCCGGCGGGCGGCTTCGACGTGATCGTGTCCAATCCGCCGTACGTGGCGGAGGGTGACCTGACGAGTCTTGCGGAGAACGTCCGCAAGTATGAACCGCATACGGCGTTGTTCGCCGGACCGGACGGTCTGGCGTTCTACCGCAGCCTGCACGACTCGGCCGCGGGTTTGCTGAAGTCGGGCGGGTCGGTGCTGGTGGAAATCGGCGCCGGGATCGGTGACGCGGTTCGGCGGGTGATGGAGGATGGGGAGAGGTTCGAGCACGCGGGGACCTGGCACGACGCGGCCGATCCCCACGACCGTGTGATGCAGTTCATTCTTCGGAGTGGCAGCGGGCCGGCGGCCGGGGGCCCGACGGGAGCGTAGGTTCCCTTCAAGGAGGTCTGAAAGGTGGATCACTTCGAGATCATCGGCGGAAGCAGGCTGCGGGGATCGGTACGCATCGGGGGGTCCAAGAACGCGGCGTTGCCCATCATGGCGGCGTCGATCCTGTGCGAGGGTGAGACGGTCCTGCACAACGTTCCCGATCTGCACGACGTCCGTCAGTTGCTGGTGCTGCTGGGCCGGCTGGGGGTCAAGGGCGAGCGGGACGCGGCAGGGGCGCTGCACCTGCGCGTCGAGGACGAGATGAACTGCCACGCCCCGTACGAGCTGGTCAGCAAGATGCGGGCGAGCATCTGCGTGGCCGGCCCGCTGCTGGCCAAGCGCAAGCGGGCACAGGTTTCGATGCCCGGAGGGTGTGCTATTGGCGATCGGCCGGTGAACCTGCACGTCCTGGGCATGCAGAACCTGGGGGCCGACGTCGACCTGGTCAACGGCGACATCCTGTTCAAGGCCAAGAAGCTGCGTGGGGCCGAGATGTTCCTGGGGGGGCCGTTCGGCTCGACGGTCACCGGGACGGCCAACGTGATGATGGCTGCGACGATCGCGGAGGGGCGGACCGTCATCGAGAGCGCTGCGTGCGAACCCGAGGTCGTGGACCTGGCCAACTTCCTGAACGCTTGCGGGGCCCAGGTCAACGGTCACGGCACGCCGCGCATCACCATCGACGGGGTCAGCTCCCTGACGGGGACGGAGTACACGGTGATCGCCGACCGGATCGAGGCCGGGACGTTCATGGTGGCGGCGGCCATCACCAATGGTGAACTCGAACTGGTCGACTGCCGGCTGGAGCACCTGCTGGCTGTTGCGGATCGTCTGCGCCGGGTGGGGGTGAACGTCGAGCGCGCGGAGAAGGGGGTGACGGTGTCGTCGGCCCGCCGGCTCGACCCGGTGGACGTGACCACGCAGCCCTTCCCTGGTTTTCCGACGGACCTGCAGGCCCAGACGATGGCCCTACTGTGCCTGGCGGACGGGAACAGCGTCATTACCGAGAAAATCTACCCGGACCGTTTCCTTCACGTGGCCGAGCTGAGTCGGATGGGGGCCCATCTGCGTAAGGAAGGCCCCACGGTGATCGTGCAGGGCGTCAAGCGTCTGGTCGGGGCGCCGGTGATGGCGTCGGACCTGCGGGCGTCGGCGGCTTTGATCCTGGCCGGGTTGATCGCCAAGGGCACGACGCGCGTCCACCGGGTGTACCACATCGACCGGGGCTACGAGCGGTTCGACGAGAAGCTGGTGTCGGTGGGTGCCGATATCCGGCGTTTGACGGAGTAGCGAGCGGGGCGTGAGGAGCGCCGGGCTGCGACTTGCAAGCGCTCCATCCTCGAGGCGTCATGGCGAACGCGCCGCATTGAACTCGTTATCCTGAGTGATGTCCGCTGCGAGATCGGGTTTCGAGCTTCGGGAACACCCGGCGGACGTTGCGCTCTACGCCTGGGGGGACACGCCGGAAGCGTTGTTTGCCTCGGCTGCACGGGGCTTCTACGCGGCGATGGGAGAGCTTCGGCCGGCCGATTCGTCCGCCGATGAGCGGGTGGAGATTAGCCTGAGCGCTCCCGACCGGGCCGATCTTCTGGGCGATTTCCTCTCGGAACTGCTGTTCCTGTTCGACGCGCGCGGCGTTCAGGTCACCGACTTGGCGTTCGCCGAGCTGGACGAGTCCCGGGTGCGGGCCGTCGGGCGGCTTCAGCCGATCGACATGAAACGGTCGCAGTTCGACGCGGGCATCAAGGCCGTCACGCGTCACAACCTGGCCATCGAGTCACGCCCCGGGCGTCTCGAAACAACGATCATCCTGGACATTTGACGGTCCCTACGGGCTCGGGCGAGGCACGGCGCGGGTCAGCGTTTCAGGCCCAGGTCGGCGTCGGTCACGGCGGTGCTCAGGCGGAGGGAGTCGCCGAAGCGGATCAGACCGGCCGGACGGTTGATGGATGCCAGTGTCGCCACGAGTTGAGAGTCATCGATGCGGACCACCCGGTGGGTGGGCTGGGCGCGGAAACGGTCGAGCACGGAGGGGTCGGTCTGAACGAGGACGGTGACCACCGCGGGGCGCCGCGGCGCAGGGGGCGGCTCGATGGGGTCGGAAACGGTGGCATCGTTCCGGGTTATCTGAGGTTCGCTGCCTGGGGTCGACGCTTCGGGCAGGGCCAGTCGAACCAGCAGCAACAGCAGGCAGACGACGGCGGTGGTGCCGAGAACGCGGCGGCGCGTGCGGCGGTTCCGGTGCGTGCGTTCCATGGTCCGGACGAGTTCGTCGAGCATGGCTTCGCGTCGGTCCCGCCCGGTGGGGCTGAGCGCTTCGGGTGGCTGGTCAGTCATTGAAGGTCTCCTTCGCCCGGCGGCGCAGCGTCGTGACGAGTCGCCCCAGCCGCCCGTCCACGGCACTGGGCGACAGGCCGACGGCGGCTCCGATCCGCTGGAGCGTCCAGCCGAGGCGGTAGCGCAGGACCAGCAGCCGGGTGTGCGGTTCGTCGAGGTTGGCTAGTTCGTTGCGCAGCCATTTCAGTTGCTCACTCCGGGCGTCCGGCGCTGACTCGTCGCGTCGAGCCTCCGCGGAAGTCTGCTCCCAGCGTCGGCGCCGGGCCTCCTTCCGAAGCCGGTCGTATGCGCAGGATTGCACGACAACGCGCAGCCAAGTGCGCAAATGCTGTTCGGAGTCTATCGGCTTCATCCGGCGGATGACGCGGAGCATGGCGTCCTGAACGACGTCCAGGCAGAAGGCCTCGTCGCGCCCGGTGGCCCTACGGGCCTCGGCGTACATGTCGTCGAAGCGGTGGCGGAACAGACGGGCGAACGCCTCGGTGTTTCCCGAGGCGATCGCGGCGCTCAACGCTCGGACCGATTCGTTCAAGGTTCCGCCTGCCTTCGCAGGAGTCCGCGGGGTCGGCTTCGGACCGCAGCGGGTCACTGGACGAGAGTCAGTCGCAGCAGTCCAGTCGATCAGGCCGTTTGGGGCCGACGCGGCCGGGTACATGCCGGGCGACCGGTGCCTACTTGGCCTCAGCTTGCAGTGCTCGGATTATGTCCTGCTGCTGCCGAACCTGCTGCAGCAATTCGCTCTGCTGGTTCTGGAGGCGGTCGCGCTCCTCCTCGATCGCCTGCAGGCGCATCACCATTCTCTCGGTCTCCAGGTCTCTGGCGTGCAACTGCTCCTCGAGTTCGGTCACACGCTGTTGCGTCTCGGTGTCCGCCTCACTCTTGCGTTTCTGCATATCCGACTCGCGTTGCCTCTGGCGGCCTTCGCGGACCCCATCCACCACGTCATCGATGACCTCGACCTGCCAGGGGTCCCCACGGGCGATCAGCAGGCCGGTCTCCTCGTGAAACCTGACCTGTGCGGGCTCGTGGTCCTCAGCATAAAGGGCGAGCGCGGTCTCGACGGCCGTGAGCACGGCCTCCGGGCCCACACCCTCGGCCAGCAGGTCGGCGACGGTCCACACATGGGTCTCCGTGCCGGTGCGCCCCTTGCGAACGACTGTGCCCGAGACTTGGAAGACCGCCCTCTGGGATTCGTCCCAGGGTCCGATTTGATTCACTTCGATGCGGACGTGCACGTGTGCCTTGGGCTCGTAATCGCCCTCCATCAGGAAGACAGCATCGCCGAGGCCGACCGACTTGAGCTGCACGGGGGGCAGGGTGATCTCCAACACCTCCGGCGTGATGACCACAACGTTGGCCTCGGGGGTGACTTTGCGGAGGGCATCGACGTATTGGGCCACCGTCCCGCCGGGAAACTCGAGATCGATGGCCGGTCCTCCGGCGTGACGGGCCTGAGGTGGTGCTTTAGCCTGGGCTTGTGCCAGGGCGTGACCGCTGGGGCACGAGGCGAAGGCCACAGCGGCCGCGATAATGAACAACATGCTCGAGGGGCGTTTCATGGTCGATTCTCCGTTTTGGGACTCGCGATCTTGCACATACACATCCATCACCCCTGAAACGCGTCCGGACGCCGGATTTCGCGCCGCGACGCGAAGAATCCTTGTTTTGGCGATCTGCGGCCCGGTCAGGCCGGATTCCTGAGACCCCGCGGGCCGTGCTGTTATCCCACCAGGTCCTCGTCGCTGAGCGGCGGCGTGGGCGCGGTGGAGAGCAACGCCCGCCAGGCTCGTTCGATTTGCCGCTGGGGTTCGCGCATCCGGGAGAACCACAGCACGTCCTCGTTCGGGCCTCGCGACAGTGTTAGGAGCCGGCGCTTGCGGATTCGCGTGAAGACGGCCAGCGTGCCGCCCTCCATGGCGTAGCTGCAAATCGCAGGCTTTGCCTTTGAAATGCTGTAAACGAGCACCTGGATCATGCCGGGCGCCATGCGGAGGTAGGTCGGCCGGATGGTCCCCTTCCAGATCCAGACGGCCAGGGCAATCGCGCCGGCCGCGAAGAAATAGGCGAAACCCCAGAGAAACCCACGGGTCACCGGCAACCACGCCGGGAGCACGCGCAGGTAGTACAGCAGGCACAGTCCGATCAGCGTGCCGGCGATCGGTAGCCAGATAAGCTGTCGCCAGATGCCTCCCGTCGGCGTGACGATCTCGGGCTCGAAGTGCAGCCTGCCGACCTCGGGCACGTCGGGTTCG
>Ga0307379_10005514_pt1 | contig 17609 bp, 7 predicted proteins | sample UN2MG_FD_202237 | JGI IMG/M metagenome (GOLD analysis project Ga0307379, IMG submission 202237) | Soil microbial communities from Risofladan, Vaasa, Finland - UN-2 | ecosystem: Environmental > Terrestrial > Soil > Coastal area > Acid sulfate soil | place: Finland: Risofladan, Vaasa | collected... | reverse complement strand
AAAGCTGGGTCCATGCCATAAGCGGGATAGGCTTCTCCTGGATGAACACCTGCTACTGGCTGGTCTTTGACCCGGAAGTCAAGGACCGGATCTGGTCTGTCTGGTCTGACTGCCACGACCTGCCCCGTCCCAAGATGTTCTATTCCGGAAAACTGGCCCGCGGGGAATACAACGGCGGCCCCGCTGTCTCTCAGAACGGGGGATTGACCTGGCTTCCGACCAACCGGGGCATGAATCTCCCAACAGTCTGCACGCACATAATCCTGGACCCTGCCAGCCCGGCCGGCTCCCGCACGCTATATATCTGCGGTTTCGGCAGGGGGGTATTCAAATCGACAGATGACGGGAAAAACTGGTCCGAGGTGAGCCAAGGTCTGGGGAACAACCGCAATGCCTGGCGGATCGTGCTCCTCCCGGATAGCACACTCTTTCTGGTCGTGGCCCGCGGCTGGGAAGATGGTGTGGGAGATGTCCCCGGAGCTGTTTACCGAAGCAAGGATGGAGCCCAAAGCTGGCAGGCTGTTGAACTTCCGGAAGGAGTGACCGGCCCTAACGACCTGGCTTTCGATCCCTCGGAGCCCCGGAGAATGTATTTGAGCTGCTGGCCCAGAACAGACCGGTCAGTCTGGCCTTATGTAGAAATCCGCGGGGGCCTCTACCGCACCGAGGATGGAGGCGCAGCCTGGAAGCAGGTCTTTTACGAGAACGCCCATGTCTACGCTGCGGCAGTGGACCCCCGAAGACCGTCCACTATCATTATCAACACTTTCGACAGCGCGGCTTTCCGCAGCGATGACCGCGGGGAGACCTGGTACCGGCTGGAAGGCTACACTTTCAAGTGGGGCCACCGGCCTATACTCGATCCCTGGCACCCGGACATGCTCTACCTGACCACTTTCGGTGGGAGCGTATTCTACGGACCGGCCTGGGGAGTGAAAGGCGCATTCGAGGGCATCGAGAATTTATCCGAAAGCTGGCGCTGGCCTGAATGAAGCAACCTGTTTTAACCTGCAATAGATTTTAAAGCGGAGCTTAATTATGATCCGGAAAGGCTTTCGAATTTTTTTGCTGAAGGTTTCGATATGTGCAAGCTTACTCCTTTTTAGCGCAACCGCACCTGTCGCTGCGGGTGAAACCGGCCCCACCTGGAAAGAGGATATCAACGGCGATGGAGCGGCGACATCCGCTGATGTCATAGCCCTTCTGCATATGTTAATCGAGCACCCCAATCACCCGCGGGTGGATTACAACGGTGACAGGAAGTCCAATATTATAGATGCTTTATCCTTGTTGATCAATATCGCCAAGGGCGAGCTGCACCCCTATGATCCGGCTGCCTATACCTGGCAGGCGGTGGGATTCGGCGGCGGCGGGGCAATGTTCATACCCGCGGTTGACCCGCACGATCCGACCCATGTCTTTATCGCCTCGGACATGACCGGCGCCTTTGTGACCACGGATAACGGGAAGAGCTGGCGCAATTTCAACCTGCGCACGGCAGTCAACGATTTCGAGTTCGATCCCTCCACCCCGGGCACTGTCTATGCCCTCAATACAGGACTCTACCGCAGCGATGACGGCGGAGAGCGCTGGCGCCTGATTTACCCCACCCCATCCGACCTGATTACCGAGAAGATGACAGGCGACCATGCGGATCAATGGTTTTACACTGTCCACGGCGACAAGCTGCCGGAATGGGGTTATTACAAAGTGCTGGCCGACCCCGCGGACCCGGAGCATATCGTAATCGCCAAGTTCCCGCCCTGGATGGGTCTGGTCTCGCTGATCGCCTCCCATGATGGCGGAACAAGCTGGCGCACGCTGACCGAGCTGCCAGGCGGCGATGTGCTGCAAATCTTCCCCGGCGCCTGGTGGGGCGAGCCTGATGAGCTCGCTGTAATCACGACAGAGAACTGCCTGCGTTTCAGTGAAACCAGCGGAGCGCTCGATACCCTGGCCCTGCCGGAAACTCCGCTCATTGCCGCCTCAGGAGGTAAAATGAGCGGGGAGGATGGAGGGGTCGCATTCTACATTCTCGCCGGAAAGCTTTACCGCTCCTATGACAGCGGAAAATCATGGAGCAGTCTCCAGGATAAGCTGCCCGCCGGCGCCTCATTCAACACCCTGGCAATTTGTGAAAACAAGGCTGAAATAGTCTATCTGGCTTGCAGCTCATATTCCGATTATCAATTCGGCACCTTGAAAAGCACGGACAGCGGGGAGAGCTGGAGCTGGGTTTACCGGGCGGATGGCAGCTCGGTGCTCACCGGCAATTACAGCGGCTCGTGGATGGACCGCAGCTACGGGCCATCGTGGAGGGGGAATCCGCTGTCCCTGGGTGTAAGCGCCACTGACCCGAATGTCTGTTACGCCACAGACTATGGCAGCGCTTACCGCACTCTGGATGGCGGCGTAACCTGGGAGCAGGTTTACAGCAACGACCTGCCGGATGGCACAAGCGTGAGCCGCGGCCTCAATGTGACCGCCAGCTACGGAGTGCATTTCGACCCGTTAGACAGTCTCCGCATCCTGCTTCCCTGCACGGATGTCGGCATGTTCGCCTCCTCGAACGGTGGGGAATCCTGGGTCCATGCTGTCAGCGGTATCCCCTCCGACTGGGCGAACACATGCTACTGGGTGGCATTCGATCCCGAGGTCAAGAGCCGTGTGTGGTCAGCCTGGTCCGACTGCCACGACCTGCCCAGACCCAAGATGATGCGCTCCGGCAAACTCGCCGCGGGTGGCTACTACGGCGGCGTGGCTGTCTCGGACAACAGTGGCCGCTCCTGGAGGCCAAGCAACTCCTATATGCCAGCCAACACGGTCTGCACCCATATTTTGCTCGACCCGACCAGCCCTGCGGATTCGAGAACTCTCTATGTCTGCGGATTCAGCAGAGGGGTCTATAAATCGACTGACGGCGGCAGGAGATGGAGCGAGGCCTCGAACGGGATCGGAGAAAACCGCAACGCCTGGCGAATCGTGCGCCTGCCAGGCGGCACCCTTTTCCTGCTCGTGGCCCGAGGCTTGGAGAATGGAGTGGCGGTCGATGGAGTGCTCTACAAGAGCGATGACCAGGCGGCGAGCTGGACTCCGGTCGAGCTGCCCCAGGGCTACAACGCTCCCAATGACCTGGCTTACGATCCCTCGGACACCCTTAGAATGTACCTCTGCTGCTGGCCCACAGAGGACAGGACTGTCGAACCCTGGGTAGAACGCTGCGGCGGCCTCCTGCGCACCGAGGACGGCGGCCGGACCTGGAAGCAGGTTTTCGACCAGGGCGCACATGTCTATGCCTCAGCCCTCGACCCCCAAAGGCCCTCCACTATTATTATCGGCACTTTCGACAGCGGCTCTTTCCGCAGCGACGACCGGGGCGAGAGCTGGTACAGGCTGGAAGGGTTCAATTTCAAATGGGGCTACCGGCCGGTATTCGATCCTTACAATCCGGGGATGATTTATATGACCACTTTCGGGGGCGGAGTGTTCCACGGGCCGGCCGGAGGAGTCCCCGGAGCGTTCGAGGATATCGAAAACGATGAGCTGCTGCGCTGGCAAAGTTATTCAGGAGAGGCAAACCTGAAGCCTGAATGATAGAAGGGAAAACCAAAAAAAATATGATTGTCATTCCGGATACTTGATCCTATGTTTCATAGACAAGGCAAGCCTTGCCTTTACTCAAGCCCGGATCGTGGTCATTTGTTCGCAGAGATATAATCTCTTATACCAAATTGCGTTCATAGAGATACTTTATATTCTGCTCCTAAGTCGGCAAAGCCGGTACCAAAAATAAAATAAGAAGTCAGAAATCAGAATACAGAAGTCAGAAGCTCCACTCACGTCCAAAAACATCAAACCCTGAGTTTATGAATGACCAAGGCCTGTAATCCGGGCAGGGGAGGGATTCTGACTCCTGACTCCTGTCTTCTGACTCCTTGACATTTATAAAATGAAATCAATATTCGACAGGCAAGACCTGATTAATAAATATCAGTTTACTTGCGACTTAGTATAATATCCTCCTCCCACATTCTACAGGAGATGGCCCATGAGATTGTCACCGGTTCGTCCTATCATTCTGGCCCTTGTTTCCGGGTCCCTGCTCTTGTTTGCAGCTTGCGGACCCCAGGCTACAGTCCAGGAAAAACAGCCTGCGCAGCCTGCACAAAAATCATGGAAAGTGATCGGTCCCGGAGGAGGAGGAGGCCAGTTCCTGCCCACTATCAATCCCGAGGACCCGAACAACGTTTTCGTGCGCTGCGACATGACCGGGGCCTACGTGACGCTCGACGGCGGAGAGTCGTGGCGCATGTTCAATCTCCGTACTGTGGTACAGGACTTCGAGTTCGATCCTCAGAATCCCAGCACCATCTATGCAGCCAACAGGGGTCTCTACCGCAGCGATGACCGCGGCCTGCGCTGGAGCCTTATCTATCCGGCCCCGGAAAACGTGGTCGCTGAACTGATGCTGGGTGACCATGCCGATGAACAGTACGAAACAAAGGACGGTATGCCGGATGCGCCGGTAAACAAGGTCAGAGTCGATCCTGCCAACAGCGAACATATCTTGCTCGGCCTGGCAGCGCCCCATCACTTCCTCGCGGCCCGGGGACTGGAGTACCTGGCGGATTCGACCCGGATTCTGGCATCCTCTGACAAGGGAAAAACCTGGCGGCAATTGGCCCGGGTGCCTGGAAGACAGGTACTCGCTATTTTTCCGGGAAGCTGGGAAGGAAAGAGCGATGAGGCCATCATTGTCACTGACCTTACAATGGCCCGGGTTTCCGGGACCACCGGCGAATCGGCCTGTTATCCTCTGCCCGTGAATTCAGTCACTGCTGCGGATGGAGGACACGGTTCCCAGGGGAGCATTTTCTATCTCCTGGCGGACCTGAAGAAGACAGGCGAGGCTATTACCGGCGGAGTCTACCGCTCCACAGACCTGGGAAAAAGCTGGGAGCAGGTTAACACCGGCCTGGTGGACGAGCTGGCGCTCAAGACAGGTCGGCTCCCCAGTTTCCGGACTTTTGCTGTCTGCGAGGGCAATCCCGAAGTGGCTTATCTCTCCTGCGCAGCCTATGCAGTAAAAACAGGCGATAAAACCGAGCGTCATTTCGGGATTTTCAAGACCGGGACAGGCGGCGACAACTGGAACTGGGTGTACCAGGCCGACAACGAGCGCGTGATAGGCGACAATCACCGCGGTGGCTGGATGAAACGTTTATATGGGCCGGAATGGGGCGAATATCCACTATCCCTGGGGGTCAGTCCGACCGACCCGGATATCTGCTATGCCACGGATTTCGGCTGCACCTATCGCACGCTTGACGGCGGCGTTTCCTGGGAGCAGGTTTACAGCAAAGACCTTCCGGACAGCTCGGTCACGAGCCGTGGCCTGGATGTAACCACCTGCTACGGAGTGCATTTCGACCCGTTCGATCCGGAACATATCTTTATCTCTTACACTGATATCGGCGCCTTTCACTCATTCAACGGGGGCCGGAGCTGGTTCCACGCGATCGAGGGAATCCCCCGCCCATGGATCAACACATGCTACTGGATGGCGTTCGATCCGGAGGTCAAGGGCCGCGCCTGGTCTGTCTGGGGCAGCGGCCACGACCTGCCGCGGCCCAAGATGTTCCGCGGGGGCAATTTCGGGCGCTTTGTCGGCGGGGTGGCCGCCACTGAAGACGGCTGCCGCACCTGGCGGCAGAGCAATGAAGGCATGCCGCCCAACACTGTCTGCACCCATATCCTGCTCGATCCGGACAGCCCGGTGGACTCCCGCACCCTATATGTATGCGGGTTCGGCAAGGGCGTGTTCAAGTCAACCGACAGCGGCAGGAGCTGGAAAAATATGAGCTCCGGTGTGAGCCCCAATCTCAATGCCTGGCGCATGGCTCTCCTGCCGGACGGGACCCTGTTCCTGCTCGTGGCCCGGGGGCTCGAGCAAGGCAGAACTGTTGACGGAGCGCTATACCGCAGCGATGACAAAGCGGAAACCTGGAAGCAAGTCCCGCTGCCTGAGGGCGCAAACGCCCCGAACGACCTGGCCTTCGATCCCTCGAACCCGGAAAGAATGTATTTAAGCCTCTGGCCCTGGCCCGGCGCTGACGGTAAAGAGCACTTCGGCGGCCTGTTGCGTACCGAGGATGGGGGCAAAACCTGGAAGCGGGTCTTTCGCGAGGACGCCCATGTCTACGCGGCTGCCTTGAACCCCTCGAATCCCTCTACCGTTTTTATCAACACTTTCGACAGCGCAGCTTTCCGCAGCGACGACCGCGGGTCGACCTGGTACCGTCTGGAAGGCTACAATTTCAAGTGGGGCCACCGTCCAATTCCGGATCCGCACCATCCCGGCATGCTTTACCTGACCACTTTCGGGGGCAGCGTGTTCTACGGACCGGCGGCAGGGGTTCCCGGCGCTTTGGAGGATATCGGGAACTTTCGCCCGGAGTGGCGCTGGGGTAATTATACTGGTGAGGGGGAATAAGCGTTGGGCCGGGGGGCGAGAGAAGTGCGCCGCTTGAGCAGTGAGTAAAAATTTGACTTGGAATGCTGAACCCTGTGGACCCGCAAGAGACTATCTCTGTGCTGCTGCTCAAGCGGCCCACTTCACAAACTGTAAGTTTGTCAAACCGAAGGTTTGCCTCGCCCCCCATAAGGCCGCCGGAAAGTCATTGCTGCCAGCTCAATTCCCGGCGAGAATCGATTGTATCGTTTCAAGGTACTGCTTTGCCTGCTGGTTCTGGGGATTGATTTCCAACGCTTTTCCAAAGGCTTCAGCAGATTTCCCGTACTGTGCCGAACGAAACAGCGATATGCCAAGACCCATCCAGGCCGAATAGTTTTCCGGCGCCAAATCGACAGCTCTTTCGAACAATTTCCCGGCCTGTTCGGTTCGCTCCTGGCCCAGATATATCATTCCGAGGTTGACAAGCGCCGCCGGGTTGTCGGGATTCAATCTCATTATGTGTACAAAGCATTCAGCAGCCTGATCAGGTTTACCCAATCGACTGTAGCAGTATCCAAGGTTTAAAAGCGCGCTTTCATTGTCCCCGTCCAGTTGCACGGCTTCTGTCAGGTAGACTAAAGCCTTATCGGGTTTGCCGGAAACCAGCAGCGCACGACCGGCTTTGCTTAACAAATCCACATCCTTCCTGCCCATTTCGAACGCTTTCTGGTAATGAACGATCGAACTATCGTAGTCCCCCAACTCGAAATCGAGGTTTCCGAGATTCACATAGTTCGAAACGTCCCCCGGATCGAGAGCCGCCAACCGGGAGAAAAATCCCCTGGCCTTTGAATATTCCCGGTGCGCGACAAGGCTTACCCCGGCCCGCAGCTGAAGGTAATAATTCTCCGGATCATAATCAGCCACGGCTTCTACATAAGACACCTCTTCCTGATACACCTGATAGAATCTTTCCACTTTACAGCTCGATGGATTCTCCCTGATTGCGCCCGGAAAATCTTTGCGGATCAGGCAGCCCTCCGAGCGGTAGTAAACATCCAGGCTATCTCTCAAAGCTTGAGCCCGAGCGCCTTCTACCCCGCGGACAAGCGGGAAAACCCGCTCCCTGTATTGATAGAGCATCGAGAGTATCCTGCCCGGCTCAGCCTGCTCAGTGACCGCAAGCTGATAAAACGGCAGGTTGTCTGTTGAAATCCTGGCATCCTTGACCATCTCGCGGGCCGATGACTCTCCGATCAGAAAACAATCCAGCAGCTCCAGCGGCCTGTCCAGGCAATAAGGAGCCAGATCGCTCCTGACAGGTTCGACCGAGATCTTTTTCAACAAGTCGGGATAAGAGATAGTCAGGCTCTCCGGCAGGCCGATCAGCAGGCTGTAGTCTTTGAGGAACCAGACAGTTGTATGGGGAAAAACCGTCTGGAAGGTTTTCACTATCGTGCAATAGCTTTCCTGTGTCCCGGTATGCCAGGGCAGCCACTGGGCCATTATGCCTCCGGGAGACAGCCTTGCCCGGCAAAGATTGTAGAACTCCAGGGTATAGAGCACCCAGCTGTCTGAAGACCCGGGATTTGTGGCATCGGAGATTATCGCGTCATAGAGTTTGTCGGTTGTCGAGAGGTGGTTTCGCCCGTCTCCGATATGGATCCGGATCCGCGGGTCGGACAACACTCCCCGGTTTTCAGCGGCATAGGCTGCGGAAGCCTCCAGGACAGCAGGCTCGAGCTCGACCACATCCAGCTCCTCGACAGGATGGCTGGCTACGGCGCCGCTGGCTATCCCTCCGCCAAAAGTGACCATCAGCACTTTCTGCGGGTCTCCGGAATGCAGCAGCAGCGGCAGGTGGCCCAGCATTTTAAAAGTCAGCATACCGGCAAAGGAATTATGGACCTCGGCTATCGCATTGATATAAAGAGTCTTTGTATCGTTTATTTTATCCTTCACTACAGCCACAGTTCCGGAAAGGCCTTCTTTGTAAAATATGAGCTGAGTGTGTTTTTTGTTTTTCAGGGCGAACTTACGCACCTGGTTGACAGGAAGGAAACAAATAAGGCAGAAAGCGAGCGCTGCGGTAATATAGAAGGGCAGCTCCCTGGTGAATTTACGCTGGCTCCACTGGCCTTCATAAAACAGGATTGTCGAGCCCAGGGCCAGATTGAGGGCCGCCATGATAAATAAAGACGGTTGCACGCCCAGGCGCGGAACCAGCAAAAAACCGCAGACCAGGACTCCGATAATCGCCCCGGCTGTGTTGACTGCATACACTGATCCAGTGTCGCTGCCGACAGTTTTTTCATCCGCAAAGTAGAGCCGGCAAATCATGGGAAAGACTATTCCCATGATCATTGTAGGCAGAAACATGACGGTCAATGCATAGAATAATTTTATCGTGATATAAGCATAAAACGGATCAAGAGAGAGGTCTGCAAAAAAATTCTGGATTGATTTGATCCAAAGGCTGCTGCCTTCCCAGCGGTAATGCATGGCGCAGAAGAGATAGCAGATCCCGACCAGCAGTCCGAGCGATATCTCCAGCGCAGCGAGCCAAAGCAGTTTGTTCTTCAGGCGATCCAGCCAGCGGGAATACAAGAGACTCCCCAGGCCGATCCCCAACAGCATCGTGGACAACATCAGGTAGTAAGCGTAAATATCGTTATACATGATATAGCTCAGGAAACGCGCCCAGACTATCTCGTAAGCCAGGGAAGCCGCACCGGTGATACCCGCTGCCGCAAGCAGAAGGCGGCGCATTTTGAAGTTCGCGGGAAAGCTGGAAGACCTGTCAGAAGCTCGCTGAGCCTTTTTGGAAGCTGCTGGCGGAATTCTCCTGGAATAGACCCTCAGAACCAGCGCTGCCAGGGCCACAAATAAATTGATCGCCGCGGCTGCATACAGGGATGCTGCCATGCCGGCAACCCTGATCAGCCAGAAACCGGTCACAGCGCAGCCGAGAACAGCTCCCACCGTGTTCCAGCCGTAGAGAGCGCCGATTCTCCTGCCGGCCACCTCGAGACGGTGGGTCAGGAAATGCGTGAGAACCGGCAGTGTGCCTCCGATCAATACCGTAGGAAGGAGCAGGATCAGAAACGATACTGACAGGCGAAACAGATTGAGGAATAGCGATGAGGAAGAAAACAATCGAAAGAAGTACGGCACCAAAGCGCTGAGATGAGGGATCGCTTTGCCCACAGTCACAGCAGTGACTGCAATGCCCAGCTCCAGGAAAATATAGACGGGGATAATGTCTCTTTTACCTTTTATATATCTGCCGAAAAACAAGGCGCCCAGAGCCAGCCCGCACATGAACGCGGAAAATACAATATTGGCCGAATACAGGCTGTTGCCCAGCACAAGAGTGAACATCCGCAGCCACAGGGCCTGGTAGACAAGGCCTGAAACTCCCGAGAGGAAAAAAAGCAGGTAGAAACCGCTCACCAGGAATTTCTTTTCCTCTTTCATGTTTACAGCCCTTGTCAGCTCGACCTTGAAATTCAAACAGCCCGAAACGCAATCCAGGAGTTCAATGTCAAAGAACTATTCGTCTCTCTCATAGGCCCCTGCATCCGGAAGGGAGCCTGCCGGTCTGGGTTTCTTGCGAATATCTTCATCCGGCAGTGAATCGAGCCGGGCCAGGATCCATTCAAACCCGCCCAGGCGCGCAAGGACCGCCCTTACTGAATCAAGCGGCATCCCGGCATTAATTGCCGGAGAAGTGGGAGCAATATTAAGATCGCCCCTCTGAAGGTCGACAAACTGAGGGTCCGCTGTGCGCGAATGAAGGTCGTTTCCGGTAAGGCTGCGCCAGTCATCCATACCCATTTTCCTCTCTTTTCGCTCGATCATTTCCTCCGGCTTCACGCCCCAGAAAATATTATGGTCGCTCGTTACGGTCTCCAGATGGTCCGAGTTCACCTCGAGAGTGCCCCTTCTGCCGCCTGAGACAAAAATATTGCCTGCGATAAGTACTTTTTCGCTCGTGGTCTGGATATTTGCACCGCTCCTGCCGCGGTCGGGCTGAAAATACACCGTGTTGCCCAGAATGACCACCCTTTTTGAGCCCTGATCGAATGTGCCTGTGTCCTGGTAGACCGTAAATCCCCCGGCATAGTTGTTGTAAATAAGGTTGTTGCGTACCAGGGCATCCTGGACGTGGGTCATGTTGATCGCCGCACCCCCTGCGGCCCCGTTACCATAAATGATATTACCCTCGACAAGCCCGTAGTTCAGGACCCCGTCGCCGCCCTTTATCTCAGGGTCGCCGTTGAGATGGATGCCGCACATGTTGTTGTCGTGCACCAGATTGCCGCAGATGACAAAACGGTCTCCGCTGTTCGAGTGATAGATTCCATGCTGTTTTTTCGAGCCGCAGCACTCATTGCCCCCGAAATAAATGTCGTCAGCGAAACCGGTGAAAATGCCCCAGGTCCCGTTATCAGCGAAACGGCCGCGTGTAATCCGGATGTGATGGGAGTGGAGAACACCGACCCCGGCCCGCTTCGCCTCGCGGACTGTCAGGCGGTCGATTGTTATGTAGCCGGCGTGATCGATACAAATAGCGTCCCGCTCCTCCCCGCTGCCTGAAATAATCGCCTCGAGGCTCTCGCCCTGGATCAATACCGGCGCCTCTCTGGCTGCAGATACCGAGATCGTTACCCCGCCCGAATAAATACCCTTGCGCACAAGCAGGGTGTCCCCGCCTCTCAGGCATCCTGCCGCGCGTTTCAGAGTCCGGAATGCCGCTCCGTTAACGCAATCCGCGCTGTCATCACCCGCGGTGGAGAGAAACAGCATGCGCCCCTTGAGAGGGACCGTCAAGGCCAGGCAGAGAGCCAAAAGGGAGAGCGCTGTCCTCGTGGAGAAGAATGTTCTAATAATGCTTTTTCTCATATCAATCCTCATCCGGTTTTCAGTTATAAAACACGTTGAAAGAGCAAAGGAAACGTTGGTTTTAGCAATACTTCACAGGTTCTGGTTCAAGACCTGACTCCATGGCGATCGGCAAATACCAGTTGAGTTTAAAAGCGTATTTAAATATAAACTACTATTATCTATTAATCCTGATCACCGTAGAGGCGACCGGCCGGTCGCCTCTGGTCAAGTGTTAGTTTTCCACAGATCTAGTACAACTCCGGTCTTATTTAATTTCAAAGCCTGTAATCGTTAAAAATTCAACACGATATCAAGCCGGTTTTAAAAGAAGCAGGATCAGATAAACCACATCCGTTATCGAGTAGTGTCCGTCGCCATTGAGATCGAAATTCGGGTCCCCCGGGTTTTTAACTGCCAGCAGAATCAGGGCCACGGCATCGGCCACGCTGAAAGCGCCGTCGCGGTTGAAATCACAGGAGAAGCCGCTCTCGTAAGCCCCTGCGTCCGGCGCTTCTCCCACGGGTCTCCACTTGCCGGTCAGGTCCTCATCAGGCAGGCTGTCAAGCTGCGCCAGGGCCCATTTAAATCCGCCCAGGCGCTCGAGATTCGCCCGCACGGAATCAAGCGGCATCCCGATATCGATTGCCGGGGAGATTGAATCGGGCCTGAAATCCGCAGAGTCGAGGCGCACAAACCCGGGGTCTGCAGCAATCGTGTGAAGGTCATTCCCGGTTGCAGAGCGCCAGGATGATAGACTGGTCACCGTGTTTTTTATCAGGATCATCTTTTCTTCATCGATACCCCAGAAAATATTATGATCGCTGAGGATCGAGGAAAGATAGTTGGAATGCACCTCGAGGATGCTTGCTACTCCGGAGACAAAAATGTTCCCGGCAACCAGCACTTTTTCGCTGGTATCTGAGATATTGACACAGCTTCGCCCCTGGTAACGCTGAAAATAGACCGTATTCCCCATGATCAGAGCCCTTTTCGAGCCCTGCTCGAAAGTGCCTGTGTCCTGGTAGTAGGTGAAACCTCCGGCATAGTTGTTATAAATCAGGTTGTTGCGCACGATCACATCCTGGACATGGGTCATGTTGATCCCGGCGCCTCCGCCCTGGCCGTTTTCGTAGATAATGTTGCCCTCGACAATGCCATAGGATAGTACCCCGTCGCCGCCCATCTCCGGGTCGCCGTTCATGTGGATACCGCAGGCCCTGTTGTGGTGCACAATATTGCCGCGGATCACAAAGCGGTCTCCGCTGTTCGAGTGGTAGATGCCGTGCTCATCCCTGGACCCGTAGCATTCGTTGCCCTCGAAATGGATGTCATCCGCAAAGCCGGTGAAAATACCCCATTTGCCGTTATTGGCAAACCGGCCGTTCGTGATAGTGATATGATGGCAATTGATCACTCCGATCCCGCCGCGGTCAGCATCCCGCGCAGTCAGCCTGTCGACAGTGACATAGGAGGAGAGATCCAGGCGCAGAGCGTCCAGCTTGTTTATACTCCCGGAAATGACCGCATCCAGGCTTTCCCCCTGAATGAAGATGGGCGCTTCCGCGGTGCCTTCCAACTGGACTATCAGTCCCCCTTGATAGGTCCCGTTCCGCACAATCAGGGTATCCCCGGCGGCCAGGCTGTCTGTAGCCCGCCTGAGAGTCCGGAAAACGGCGCCGTCCCCGTAAGGAGCGCTGTCATCGCCCGTGGTGGAGAGAAACAGGGTACGCCCCTGGAGAGGGACCGTCATGGCCACACACAGAGCTAAAAGGGGAAGCGCTGTTCTCATCTGGAAAACTTTTTTGATAATGCTTATTCTCATGTCAACCCTCATCTGGTGTGCTGTCCAGGAAATGGATTCATTTAAAAATTGAGGATTTTTCGACTGAATTACCTGCGGAGGCAAAAATCCCCCCTGCCCCCCTTTACAAAAAGGGGGAATCAAATTCTTGTCTTTTAATCAGTTGCAACGGCTGAAAATTGCATGATATAACCTCCCCCTTTTAAAAAGGGGGGAATTAAGTTCTTGTTGTTAATCCCGGAAAATTCATAAAAATTTTCCGTTTCCGTTTTTTGTAGGGGCGCACCCACGTGTGCGCCCTATTACAGTCGAAAAATTTCCGAACCAAGGGCGGACACATGGGTCCGCCCCTACAAGTTTTGTGGTAATTTGTGAATAATACGGGTTAATCACGTGCAACGGCCGGTTCAAGACCTGCCCCCATGGTGACCGGCGAATCACGATTTTGCTCAGACCGGTTTTAATAGAAGCAATAATAAATAAACGACATCGATTATCGAGTAGCGTCCGTCGCCATTGAGATCGAGATTCGAGCTCTCCGGGTTATCGATAGCCAGCAGAACGAGAGCCACGGCATCGGCCGGGCTGAATGAGCCGTCGCGGTTGAAATCCAGGGAGACACCGCTTTCGTAAGCTCCTGCGTCCGGGCCTTTTCCCACAGGCCTCCACTTGCCGGTCAGGTCCTCATCGGGCAGGCTGTCAAGCTGCGCCAGGATCCATTCAAACCCGCCCAGATGCTCGAGATCCGCCCGCACGGTATCGAGCGGCATCCCGGCATCGATTGCCGGGGAGATCGAGTCAAGCCTGAAATCCGCCGAGTCGAGGCTTGCGAACCGGGGGTCCGCCACTGTCGAGTGGGAATCGTTGCCTGTAAGAATGCGCCATCCTTCGAAACTTACCTTTTTCCCTTTGCGCTCAACTATCATATCGGCCGCAGCGCCTCCGAGAATGTTATAATCCGAGACAATCGAGCTCAGGTGGTCAGAGTCCACCTGAATGGCGCCCCGGTTTTTGCCGGAGATAAAGATATTGCCGGCCAGGAGCACCTTCTCGCTGGTAGTCTGGACATTGACACAGCATCGTCCCTGATAGATCTGGAAGTACACGGTATTGCCCATGATAACCACCCTCTTGGAGCCCTGCTCGAAAGTGCCGGTATCCTGGTAGACTGTCATCCCGGCGGCATAGTTGTTGTAAATGAGGTTGTTGCGCACCAGCACATCGTGCACGTGCGTCATGTTGATCCCGGCGCCGCCCCCCAGGCCGTTACCGTAGATTATGTTCTTTTCGACAACGCCCCAGTTGAGCACCCCGTCGCCGCCCATTTCCGGGTCGCCGTTCAAGTGAATGCCATTGCCGTGGTTGTCATGCACCAGGTTGCCTCGGATCACGAAGCGGTCTCCGCTGTTCGAGTGATAAATTCCATGCTCGTCCCTGGAGCCGTAGCATTCGTTGCCCTCGAAATGGATATCATTGGCAAAGCTGGTGAAAACGCCCCATGTACGGTTGTCAGCCATGCGGCAGCGGGTAAGCCGGATATGGTGGGAGAAGCGGACTGCGCAGCCGGCCCGTGACGCCCGGCGCATGGTCAGCCGGTCAATTGTTATATAGGCTGCATCCTGGACACGGATACAGTCGAGCTCCGGGCCGCTGCTGTCGATCACTGCCTCCAGGCTTTCTCCCCGGATCAGCACCGGCGCTTCAGCATAGGCTTCTATCTGGATCCAGACACCACCCTCATAGACACCGTCACGGACAATCAGGGTGTCACCGGGCGCAAGGCAGGCAACAGCGCGTTTCAGGGTCCGGAACTCGGCTCCGGGCGCGCATGGAGCGCTGTCATCCCCTGTGGGGGAAACATACATGGTCCGGCCCGGGAGGGGAAACGGTCCTGCAGACAAAAGAATGAAAAGCAAAACGCCTGTCCTTAAAGCGCTATTCTCGATTTCTTTTTTCAACGGAAATCACCTTTGACTTGGAGCTTTCACCGGCTTTCGTAAGCCCCGATATCGGGACTTTCACTTACAGGCCTGCTCCTGCCCTGGTTATCCTCATCAGGCAGTGTCTCGAGCCGGGACAGGATCCATTCAAACCCACCCAGGCTCCTCAGGATCGATCTCACCGATTCCAGCGGCATCCCTGCATCCAGTGCAGGCGAGGTGTCTTTGAGACTGAAATCAAAAGTGGAAGGGTCCACGAACTGAGGGTCCGCTATGATGGAATGAGTATCGTTTCCAGAGAGAGCGCGCCAGTCCGCAATGCTCATCCTCTTGTCCTTGCGCTCGACCATCTCTATGGCCGGGGCGCCCCAGAGCAGGTTGCAGTTCGAGACAACCGTCTCCAGGTGATCGGAGTTCACTTCGATTGCTCCCCGGTATACACCTGAGACAAAAATGTTCCCGGCCAGGAGCACCTTTTCGCTGGTAGTCTGGACATTGACACACGCGCGCCCCAGGTTCGGCTGGAAAACCACTGTATTGCCCATGATAACCACTCTTTTCGAGCCCTGCTCGAATGTGCCGGTGTCCTGGTAGACTGTCATCCCGGCGGCATAGTTATTGAAAATGAGATTGTTGCGCACGAGCACATCATGCACGTGGGTCATATTAATCCCTGCGCCGCCTCCCCTGCCGTTGGCGTAAATAATGTTTTTCTCGACCAGGCCCTGGTTGAGCACCCCGTCACCGCCCTTTATCTCCGGGTCGCCGTTGAGGTGGATCCCGTTGCCCCGGTTGTGGTGCACCAGGTTGCCCCGGATAACGAAACGGTCCCCGCTGTTTGAATGGTAGATACCGTGTTCTTTCACTGAGCCGTAACACTCATTTCCTTCAAAAAGTATGTCATCCGCGAAGCTCGTGAAAATGCCCCATGTGCCGTTATCAGCGAAGCGGCTGCGGGTTACCCGGATGTGATTGGAAAAGCGGACCGAGCAGCCGGCGCGTTTGGCCTGGCGCACAGTCAGCCGGTCGAGGGTGACATAGGAAGACTCCTGGACCCGGATACCGTCAACCTCCTCTCCACTGCCTGAGATAACAGCATCCAGGTTTTCTCCCTGGATCAGCACCGGAGCTTCCTCTGTCGCTTTCACCGTGATTATCACCCCGCCTTGATAGGTGCCCTGGCGGATAATCAGGGTATCCCCTGGGGCCAGGCATTCGACAGCACGTTTAAGGGTCCGGAACTCAGCGCCGGCCCGGCAGGAGGCGCTGTCATTCCCTGTGGCGGAAAGGGACAGCATGCGGCCCTGGAGAGGAACCGTCCCGGCCGCCCAGAGAGCAATAAACAGGATCGCTGCTTTGGGGACGAGTTTTTCAGTAATGCGTTTTCCCATAGTTATCCTCTCCAATGCAAGGTTCAGGTAAACCGAAAGACAACCCGGTATTGTTCACAGCCAGTGAGCCAATGAGCTCAAGCCGCAGGTTTGTCAATAACGCCGGCAACCAAGCGGGAAAGGGCCTTGGTTTTCAGAACCCCATTCGTAGGCGCCCATATCCGGGGCTTTCCCTTTGAAACCATCGTTGATATTCGGCAGGTTCTGTCCCCTGTCTAGACATGGGCTATTGACTTTCAGCCTGAAATCTCCCGACCCCGGAGCTACAAAAAGCGGGTCTGCGTTCAAACCGTGCACCTCCCAGCCCAGGGTTTGCTGGATCTCTTTCAGAGTGAACAGATCCTTACCGTCAACCTGGAACAGTCTGGGACGTTTCAGGCCGGTATAGGATTTGAACCACTCGAGATCCAAGGAATACCAATCGTTGTAGTCAATATCGTTGTTTGCCGGAAGCGCCCTGCGCGACCAGAGAGCGTACGCGGTCGAGCAAAAGATGTTGTTTCGAAAAACCTGCGCTTGAAAGGGCCGGCTGAGCGTTATGAGGTGGTGCACCGTTTTCTCGGAGTAGAAAGTATTATGGTAAATTATGCAGGTGCCGGGCGAGTTCCCGCTGTATTTCAGGTTTTTAAAAGACAAATTGTACATGGCATTGTAAAGTACATATGTCGGGCCGACATTGATCGGAGCGAGAGAGACGCCGGTGAACAAATCGTGGCAGTAATTGTTCCAGAACCGGAAATTGATACAGGGCCCCTCAGGCTCGATTATGTCATCCCGGATATCGTAAATCTCATTGTCGCAGACATCCCAGTCGCAGTTATAGGCTTCATCCCAGAGCTTGTCCCAATAGGAAGGCGCCAAGCCGTCGAAAAGCCCGTGCATCCTGCAGCCGCGGACAACATTGCCGCGGCCTCCGGTGGACATGACCCCGCCCCCTTCCTCATCGTGCCCCTTGGTCATGGCCCAGGGCCAGCGAGGAATCGAGGTGTCCCAGAGTTCGCAGGCTTCCACCAGGTTTCCCTCGGCCTCTGGCCCGCTGAGCTGGATTTGAGACTGCATCCCGTGGACCGAGCAGTTCCTGACAACACACCAGGCGGATTTATCGAGATGAATTCCTGCGCCCCCGGTCTCCCTGC
>Ga0307379_10005513_pt1 | contig 17609 bp, 13 predicted proteins | sample UN2MG_FD_202237 | JGI IMG/M metagenome (GOLD analysis project Ga0307379, IMG submission 202237) | Soil microbial communities from Risofladan, Vaasa, Finland - UN-2 | ecosystem: Environmental > Terrestrial > Soil > Coastal area > Acid sulfate soil | place: Finland: Risofladan, Vaasa | collected... | reverse complement strand
TTGGCCCCATGGGGCCAACCCCAGAATTGACGTGATTAACTGAAATACTTATAGTAACATTCTTAGTTGAGGCAACAGGGAAGGTAAGAATGATTGTCGCTGATCAATACTTTCTTCTAACTATAAAAGGAGATCCATTTATCCGCATAAATTCCGAATCTTTTGGTAATAATATTTGATTTCTTCCTTTTAGAATCAAAGAAACAATACACTTTAATTTGAGCAGAAGCTTTGTACAATGGATGTGGACTACTTAAGATTATATAAGCGATGGTTATTTTGTTAACAAAGCCATGGTCGATCATAGTAACCAACTATCTACGAGGTCACTTAAGATACCTACAGTCTTCATAAGCCACAATTCAAAAGACAAGCCTTTCGCACGTAAACTCGCGAGTTCACTCAGGAGCCACGACATCCGATGCTGGGTTGACGAGGCTGAGATTCGTTTCGGAGAATCCCTGGTTCAGAAAATCTCAGACGCAATTAATAAAATTGACTTAGTAATCGCAGTTATCAGTAATAATTCCGTTTACTCCAATTGGGTTCGTCAAGAATTGGATTGGGCCATGACAAAAGAGATCAAAGGAGACAGAATTATTGTAATTCCAATTATCATTGAAAAGTGTGATATTCCGTTCTTTCTGGCAAATAAGCTCTACGCAGATTTTACTGACAAGGATAGGTTCAACAACACGTTAGAGAGGCTTGCTGAATCAATTAACTACCATTTGCAACAAAGCCCCCGGGATTATAAGGAGCCACCTTTTGGGGAATCTGTCAGCCTTAAATACAACCCTACTAATATACCACTAATAATTTGCCTAATAATGGTCGCTGTCTCTCTGTGCGGAGTGGCGGCAACCTATGCCTTTTTCTATAAAGCGTCAGAACCTTCCAATTTAAAAACACTAGTGCGTTACATATATACTTTCTTCGTTATGATTATCGCCGCAATGTTTGCGGAGCTTCTTCGTATTGCTCTAATTCGCTATCAAATGCGGTTCGATCCAGTTTTTTCTCAAGATGCTGGTATGGTTCATATTGCAAGTTTATTGTTTAAGAATTATAGATCGTTTGTTAGCAGACATTGGTCAAAAATTCTGATGAAAGCATGCATCTTCATAGAACTTACAGTATGGATTTTAATTATTCTGTTGGTCGACTTTGCCATTAAGATTTGTTCCTTTCTATAGTCTGAGAGGCAACTATATAATCAATCGCTAAAGTCGGACAGCACAATGTCTGCTGATTGTTGAAACTCGAAAGGAATAATTATGCCTGATGTTTTTATCAGTTACTCAACTCAAGATGAAAAGTTAGCCCAATTTGTCTATCGCCATTTAACAAGCGAAAACCTTGATGTCTTTCTCGCTTCGGTCTCACTTAAACCAGGAGACCATTGGCCTTCCGAAATAATGAACAATCTTCGTTTCTCACCTTGGGTTATCTTACTTGCGAGTCGGGCAGCTTGTCGATCTCCATTCGTTCAGCAAGAGTTGGGTGGAGCAAGATATGGTAATAAGAAAATAGTTCCAATCATATGGGATATGTCCCCTTCAGAGTTACCCGGCTGGGCTCGTGAGTATCAAGCTCTCGATCTAGCAGGGGCTACTATAGAGTCACTGTCAAAAACGATTAGTAGCATAGCAAAGAACATCAAAGCTAACAAAGGTAACGGATTGCTCCTTATAGGATGTATATTGTTGGGACTGCTCCTTTTTAAGAAGTAGCCTGTTTCATTACAGCCCAGACCAATCCTAAGGGTCTACTCCAATAATTTGCTTCAGTCTGACTGTGTGTAACGCGATCCTTTACTCTGCCGTTGGAGCATCTTAGAGACATAGTAAAAACAAAGATGAAGCTAACTAAGATTCAGAAGAAAACACTATAGGGTTGTCTAATTTATGGGAGATAGTACCTATGTGAGAAAAATTAGGAAACAAGTATTTGTAGTTTATTAGAAAATAGGTTCAACTCTCGCACAAAAACTGAACCTTTCCATGGCATTACCACCAAAAGAATTACATGACCAAAACATATATGTCTCACCGTCTACTTAATCCGATAAAAAGAAAAAATCTTTGTTTTTTATGCAAATATTTGGGATTTGGTGCTTCCATCAACCATCAAGTTTGACATTTGTAGTGACATTATGGTGAGTGTGCCAAGTTAAGATAATATGTAGGCCATTCTCTTAAATTGGTTATATTTTGTTTTTTCGAAACCTCAATTTAAGGAGAATGACCATGAGAAAAAGATTATCTAAAAAGGAAAGTTGGTTCAAGAAAAATAATTTCACGGCTGAGGATGAGATTTATGTCGGCATTGATGTTCATAAGGTTCACTACCATGTAGCGATATGGCATAACGGTCGTATCGGCTGTGTCTATTCGATGTCGTCGGATAATAACAAACTATTACAAGATCTCAAACGGATACGCGGCGAAGGGACTTTTGACATTTGTATCGGTGCCAACAGAACAGCAGGAGTCCGATAGACAAGTTGTACGACTACGTGACCAGTTGGCATCCAAGCGAAAACGGATTATGCAACAAATCAAAAGTTTTCTTTTACAGCATGGTATTAGTTGGCCTGGTGGCAATTGGAATGAGGCTTTGCTCAAGCGGCTGAGAGAGTTGGATATCACAAGCGAACAAATGTTTACTCTTAATCAACATGTCGATGAATATGAATTTCTTTGTAGCAAGATAAAAGAGACCAATGCGGAACTTCGCAAGATATTCAGCAGCGAGCGTCATAGTGCAGCTATAGAGATATTTAAATCTCATCCTGGCGTGGGTAATATAGTTGCTTGGGCATTTCGAGCAGAGATGTTTGATATAACTCGATTCAAAGAACCTAAGCATATAAGCAAGTATACCGGTCTTTGCCCCAGGGTTAGTCAAAGCGGTAAAACCTGCCGTCAGGGGCCAATAACGAAAACTGGCCGACGACAGTTGCGGGCGTTGTTGGTTCAGGCTGCCTGGGCATGGTATCGTAATGATCCTCATGCCCGTCAGATATATAATCGACTGTTACACAATACCGGCAATGGCAAGAAGGCGATAGTAGGTCTTGCCAAACGTATAGCGATACACCTTTGGCGAATGCTTTGTGATGGATGTTTATATGATGCTAACATAGTAAAGATTTGAGCTGATTCGGTCGTTGTTTATTGTAAGAAGGTAAGCAGAAAAACTCCTAAAGTCTTGACAGACAGCACTTTGGCAATGGGATGACTATGTACAACAGCTGTAACAATAGTTGTAAGATTATTTGCTAAGATTGTAGCTACCATCTGCGACAATTTGAAAATTTAACTTGTGCAGGGCAGATAGCCCAAAGCATGTATAGCAGAATAAGTAGCTGTTTAGCCTGACATTAGGAATGATTCTGTTGGAGTAAATTTCATGCACTAAGAGAAAAAGAGGAAAACAAAAAAAGAGTTTTTGAGGCACTTTTGTACTTGACGAGAATGGTCTCATAGCAGCTGTTGTGAGTCAGCTGGACAATCCAGCCTGGCAAAAGGTTAGCCGCCAGACCAGAACGGAACTTAATGTATGTTGAGGTAACGAGATATGCAAGGCTCAAGGAAAGGCGAATGGTCAGCCATAACGAAAGTGAAGGTATTGAGCCCCGAAATATGTCTAATCGCATTGGGCCAAGGGTTTCACCATTTGGAAGCCAGTAGCGCTGCACGCGATAAAGGCGAGTGTGTCAGCGACGTGCCGGGGTCGAAGTCCATGGCGGGTCATTCAACGGTTCATGGCGGAACTTGGGAGAGCCATACCGTTCCCAAAGAAGCTTCCGACGAGTCGAAGAGGCGAAGAAGGGAGTATGGCGGTATGGCAGTCGGACTAGGCCATATTAGGGGTGTAGATAGGGTAATGCCTATTGAGTCCCGTGAGACCGGGGCACCCGAAGGGCCTGGCAGCAAAATGTAGAGGGCTGAGTAAGCGTATGCCATACTCTGAAATGGATAACATCACGCTGGCAATATTGCCCTCATATCTCAACGGGCTCGTAAGGAATGTTACAATATTCTTGGCAGGGACCGAGTGAGTGGCATGGATGGTGTTCTTACACACTGTCGTCCGATGAGTGAGTTTTGCTGAAGAGCCGGATGTGGGAAATCCACAAGTCCGGTTCTGAAGATATGAAGAGAAGGCATCCTTAAGTATGATTCGGTAAATGTTAACCATTATATGAAAGGAGCCTGAAATGAAGACGAACTATATTGGAGCAGACGTGGATTGCATGATGACAGAACTGGCTGTCGAAAGAAATGGTGTAATTGTGGCCCGGGATCGTGTTCCAACAGACATAAGATCTCTTAGTGGATTTCTCAATTCTATTACCGGCAAGAAGATTATGGTTATCGAAGAAGGTACGATGGCGGGTTGGTTATATCGCAATCTTAAGTCAAAGGTAGATGAGTTCATAGTCTGTGATCCCCGCCGTAATAAACTAATCAGTTGTGACGGTGACAAGGACGACACAATTGACGCGGGGGATTTAGCCATACTATTGCGTGGTGGATATCTTCGTAAGGTTTACCATACCGATGACGAGGATAGATTAGCTCTCAAAGAAGTTGTGGCTCTATACCATGATCGAGTTCGAGAATCTGTTCGTCAGATGAACAAGTTGCGAGATTGCTGCCGTAGTCATGGTATCAAGATACCAGCAGGTACCGTAAAACATCTGCCGGTTCGAGCACAATGGCTTAAACAAATAGGCCCGTCGGTTTTGGCTCGTCAGCTTTCAATCCGATGGATTGGTTTTGATGCGGTGGCAACACAAGTGAAAATGGCCAGGCAAGAAATGAATCGACGCAGCAAGTCATATCCGATAATTGGATTCTGGAAGGATCTGCCAGGCGTTGGTCCTATTCGTGCTATTACACTATTTGCGTATCTGGATGCTCCCTGGAGGTTCGGTGGTCCTAAGAAACTATGGAAGTATTGTGGAATCGGCCTCAAACGCTTTGCCAGCGGCAGCGACAAGGAGGGTCGTCCCAAGGCAGGTAATTTGCGATTGTTTCGCGGAGTCAACCGGAGGTTGAAAGATGCTATTATGGGTGCTGCCCTCAGTGCGATCTGCCAGTCAAGTAATCCGTTTGCAGATAATTACAGAAGGATGGTGCGGAATGGTGTGACACCAAGTAACGCCCGTCATACGGTGGCTCGCAAGATGCTATCGGTGATGTGGGGCATGTGGAAGACAAGTTGCCGGTACGATGAAAGCCTGGTCTAAGGTTGTGAAGTGTGGTTAGAGTGATATTGGTAGATTATTTCAGATAGCGATATGGTATGTATGGGTTATTTACTGGCCAGAGCTCCTTGCCCCTCTCTGGGCGTCCTTGTTGACAGCCCCTGGTTCCGCATGGGCCTGGTTCAGCTGCTACACCCAGATGATCTTCGTGGGCTCTCTAACGAGAAGCTCCGGATAGGTGTGTGGTGACTTTTATGAGATTAGCGTTTAAGAAGAAAGTAATCCCAATACATTCGATGGACGTTTTTCACCGCCTCACCTTCTTACGAAGGCGGCGAAAAACTGGGACATATATTGTGTATGAGTTCTGAAGTCTGAATCATGGATGATTGCCAAACTTGACAAGAAAAGATCATTATGCTCTCTGTGGTTATTTGAAAGCTGCCAAACTGTAGGCGTGTCGGATTAGAGAACGTCGCCGCTCTTGACTGCTTTAGTGGTACGATGGTCAGCTCGAAACGTACCGGAGGCTCTGCCTGACCGAGTCACAGCAGAGCGAACGATGGGATGCCCTTCAAAGAAAAAGTTGGGTTGACAGGTAAAAAATGTTTTGACTTTTCGCTCTTCATAGGTGTGAGGGGCGTAAAGTTCTTTTACAAGGCTGAATATTGTGACACTCCTCAATCGAAAGAGAGGAGAAACCGGGAAAACAAAGCATGCCTAAATGAGAGAGCTATATTACGTCTACTCGACCACGAATTTATCGAAGAATTCTGATATTTTGTAGCTGATGTTAAGGGTAACTTGTGACATAATCTGAGGAAGGACATTAAAAAGGTGTAGACATCTGAAATATTGTTCTGCAGTTGACTCAAAAATGACATCATAAATTGTATAGACTTTTAAGACACAAAATAATCCGAAAGCAAGCTGGATAATCCAATCCCCGTTGAAAACTGGAAAAGCATTCTTCTGTACCTCTGTATTGATGTTCTCATAATCTTAATCGATAACACAAAAACTGCATAAAAATCCACCAAAATCCATATCGTGTTTATTAGGATAACACAAAGGCAGGCAACCGGGATGGCAGGAAAAACTGCAAAATAAAAAGGGGTTGACTATAAGAGAAATTAATGTATGATTTTTGTGAAATGTTATGTTGCCTGGTTGGTAACAGGTTGTCTGGGAATAATAAATGAAAAAGTTCTTTTCAGTTCTACTTGTTTTTGCAATTGTTACGGTAGCCGGCTGGCAAGTATACAAGAGACTCACCGCCTCTTCCAATAAAAACGGGCCCGGTCGTTCGGCTGCCCCGGTGGCTGTTGAGACCAAACCGATTCGCAAAGATATAATCAGGGATATTGGTGTTTTTACCGGCTCTCTACTCCCAAAGTCACAATTTGTTGTTGCACCCAAGGTGGCTGGCTGGCTCGAAAAACTCTTGGTCAATATCGGCGATGAAGTTCACCAGAATCAGGTAATAGCTATCTTGGATGACGAAGAATATACACAGCAGGTTCAGCAGGCCAGGGCGGAAGTACAGGTTGCAAAAGCAAACGCCGAAAACTGTACAAGCGACCTTGACATTGCCAAACGTGAGTACGACAGAGCAAAAGCACTTCGTGAAAAACAAATCGCCTCGGCGTCCGAACTGGATGAATCCGAAGCTGCGTTTAATGCCTGCCAGGCAAGGCTCAAGGTCTCACTTGCTCAGGTGGCTCAAAAAGAAGCTGCTCTCAAAGCTGCCGATGTCCGGCTTTCCTATACCAAAGTTCAGGCATTCTGGGAAGACGGAGATGATACCAGAGTAGTTGGTGAAAGATTTGTCGATGAAGGATCACTGCTGCAGGTCAATGAGCCTATCGTTTCCATACTCGAAAACAACCCATTGACCGCAGTGGTTTACGTCATTGAAAGGGACTACCAAAAAGTCAAGGTAGGTCAACAGTCTATCATCACTAATGATGCCTCTCCCGACAAAACTTTTACCGGAAATGTTATACGCATAGCGCCGCTTCTGAAAGAAAGCTCCCGTCAGGCAAGAGTGGAAATCGAAATCCCGAATCCTGGCCAGTTCCTTAAGCCGGGAATGTTTGTAAGGGCCCAGATTGAATTCGCCAGGCATGATAACGCCACGTTGATTCCGTACGCCGCTCTGGTAAAAAGGGAGGGCAAGGAAGGAATTTTTATTGCAGACCTGAAAAATCTCAAAGCTCTTTTTACTCCTGTAAAAACAGGTATCATAAACGGCGAATTAGTTGAAGTAATAGAACCGGGAATTTCAGGTTTTGTAGTTACCCTTGGCAATCATCTTCTCGAAGATGGCTCAGATATTACAGTATCAGAAAAGAACCGCCCGGAAAAGACTCCTCAAAATAGAGACAACAAATCTAATAAGGAATCCGCCTCTCCCGGTTCAGGAGATTCGCGATGAGAATCTCACACTTTGCCGTACGCCGCCCTATATTTACGGTCATGGTGGTTTTGATGGTAGTCCTCCTTGGCACTATCTCACTAATAAACCTTCCAATCGACCTTATGCCCGATATTTCATACCCGACTCTCAGCATATCCTGTACTTATGAAAACGCAGGCTCAGAGGAAATCGAGGAGCTTATAACCCGTCCAATCGAGGAGGCCATGAGTGCTGTGCCCGGAGTTGAAGAGGTAACCTCCGTTTCTATCGAAGGCCAAAGCACCGTTCGCGTAACCTTTGGTTGGGGAACAGATCTCGACGCCGCTGCGAATGATATTCGCGACCGTTTGGATCGCGTTATCGACCACCTGCCTGATGATGCCGACCGGCCCACCCTTCGAAAGTTTGACCTCGCAAGCTTTCCAATTTTGATTCTTGGTGCCTATAGTAATCTCGATCCCGTCCAAACCCGACAGATTATCGAAGACCAGGTGAAATATCGCCTCGAGCGCGTGCCGGGTGTGGCCGCGGTTGATATCTGGGGCGGCCTTGAACGTGAAATTCATGTTAATCTCGACCCGGCCAAGATAAATGCATTGGCAATACCGCTCAATGAAATTATGGGCCATATACGTGATGGAAACGTAAACATTCCTGCTGGCACTATTGAAAGGGGAAACTTGGAGGTTACTATCAGAACCCCGGGCGAATATACGGACCTCACACAGTTACAGGATACTGTAATTGCAATTCGGCAGGGTGTGCCCATTCAATTGAAGGAAATCGCCAATGTGGAGGATTCCTGGCAAAAGATTACAAGTATTGTTCGAGTCAACGGCATGCCGGGGATGCGGCTTTCGGTCAACAAGCAGTCAGGAAAAAACACCGTAGAAGTTGCACGTGGTGCGCTCGAGGAACTTGAACGCATCAACCGTGATATACCGCACATTAGTATAACTTCTATCCTTGATACATCCGATTATATAAAGCGTTCTATTAAAAATGTCGGCTCTTCGGCAATTTATGGAGGAATCCTGGCTGTATTCGTACTGCTTTTATTTCTCCGCAACCTGCGAAGCACTGTTATTATTGCGACCGCGATTCCGGTATCGATTATTGCAACCTTCGCCTTACTGTATTTTGGTAACTTCACCCTTAATATTATGACATTGGGCGGACTGGCTCTCGGAATCGGAATGCTCGTTGATAACGCAATTGTCGTACTCGAAAACATCTTTAGAGTGCGGGAATCCGGCGACTTATTGGAGCAAGCCGCCGTCGATGGAACCGAAGAGGTTACGAATGCAATCATTGCAAGCACGCTGACTACAATGGTGGTTTTTTTGCCGCTGGTTTTTATAAAAGGGATGTCCGGGGTGATGTTCAAACAGCTCTCAATTGTGGTTAGTTTCTCGCTTCTATGTTCACTTGCAGTAGCCCTGACAGTGGTTCCGATGCTCTCTGCACGTATTCTTCCTTCCGCTTCGAAAGAAGCGACGTGCAGGCACACTTTCGGAACCAGAATATTCGAGATCAGTGCAGGATTTTTCAAACATCTGGAAAACAACTATAAAAAGCTTCTGCATCTCGCTTTGCATAATCGCACCTTTGTTATTCTTATTGCGGTATTGGTTTTGGTTGCAAGTTTGCTGCTTATTCCATATATCGGTGTAGAATTGATGCCCAGTACAGATGAGGGTGAGGTCCGGATTGACTGTGAAATGCAGGTTGGCACTCGCCTGGATTTGATGGATGAGAAATTTAAGTTTATCGAGGGAATTGTTAACGATTCCGTATCTGAAACCGAGAACATAGTTACAAGTGTTGGCGGTTCCAGGTGGCGCGGCAGGGGGGGGCATACAGGCAGTATTCGTATCTCATTGAAAGATCAGTCTCAGCGATCGAGGTCGAGCGAGCAGATTGCTGTTGACCTGCGCAGAAAATTAATGAACATACCTGGAATGATTGTTAGAACCCGTGCCGGCCAGGGGCTGTTTATATTTCGTTTAGGCACATCGGGAACTGACAAGGTTCAGGTCGAAGTACGTGGCCACGACCTGGAAATGTCGGACAGGTTGGCCGCTCAGATCAAAGATATTGTAGAATCAGTGGAAGGAATCACCGACGCCCGAATCAGCCGTGAATTAGGCAGTCCAGAAGAGCTGATTTTCATAGACCGCCAGAAAGCCGCCGATATGAATCTGACCGTTTCCAAAATAGCGAATGCCCTTCAAACTATCATTTCCGGGACAAGGGCCGGCTACTATCGCCAGGCAGGTGATGAATATACGATTCTCGTTAAGCTAAGAGAAGCCGAGAAAATGAACTTGAGAGATATTCTTGACCTTACCCTTGTCAACTCCGTCGGCCAGCCGGTTGTTATTAGAAATGTCGTAAATGTCGCTCCTCGAAGCGGTCCTGTCATAATTGAAAGAAAAGACCAGGAACGAATTGTCAGCATCTCGGCTGATATCAGCGGAAGAGACATGGGTTCGGTCATCTCCGACATACGAAAACAACTGCGAGGCATCCCTGTACCGGCGGATTTTACTATCGCTTTCGGTGGTGATTATGAAGAGCAGCAGAAATCATTTCGTGAACTTTTGCTCAGTTGTGTTCTGGCACTGGTTCTGGTTTATATGGTGATGGCATGTCAGTATGAATCTTTACGCGACCCCTTTGTTGTGATGTTTTCGGTGCCGCTGGCCGCGATTGGAGTTATTCTGATGCTTTTCCTCACGGGCACAACTTTTAACGTTCAGTCTTTCATCGGATGTATTATGCTCGGAGGAATTGTAGTCAATAATGCTATTCTTCTTGTTGACCATACCAACCTGTTGCGTCGCAAAGCTTCTATGCCGATTCGGGAGGCTATAGAAGAAGCGGGCAGAAGACGCCTGCGGCCGATTCTTATGACTGCTACGACAACTATTATTGGTCTGGTACCTTTGGCCCTTGGTTTTGGTGAAGGGGGGGAAGCTCAGGCTCCAATGGCGAGAGCTGTTATTGGAGGTTTGCTAAGCTCCACATTGATTACACTCGTGTTCGTCCCTGTAGTCTATTCGATTTTTGAATTTCGCAGCCTCGGCTCAGCAGCCGGCAGTGAAAGCGATATGTGAAATATTTAATATTAACGGCGATTGAAAAAATGTCTGTTAAAAATCTTACCATAATATTTTGTACCATAATACTGGCTATCCAGACTGTCTTGCTGTATTCATGTATGTCGGTCTATCCCGAACCTAACTCTGATTATGCCGGCTCGAAAACTAAAGGCGATGTACAAAAGAATCAACAAAATATTTCCGAAGATAAACCTCTTGATATCAATAATGTTGCCGAGACCGGTGGACCTCTAAAAATAGGCATCCAAAAGACGATTCTTCTGGCCATGGAAAACAACCAGTCACTTATTCTCCAAAGAATGAATCCTGAAATAAGCCGTACGTTCGAAAAGGAGGAGCTTGAGATATTTGATCCGCTCCTCGATGCCGAAGTGTCCAATAGAAGAACTGTAGCAGATAGATTGTCACGGGCCGGCTCCAGTACGGAAAGTCAAACTGTGGATAGCGTTACGGGCCAGATTTCACTGAGTAAGCTTTTCCCCACCGGCACAAATGTTGGGCTTCAGGGCGGTACAACTTATACCGATTCTTCTTTGTACAGTGATACGTTTACTTCTAATCGTCTCGGAGTTACCGTCACTCAGGCGCTTCTGCAGGGAATGGATATCTGTGCCAATTTAGCACGTGTACATCAGGCCAGAATCGAGACGCTTATTTCAGAGTATGAGTTGCGTGGTTTTATGGAGATTCTTTTAGAAGAGGTCGAATCTAAGTTTTGGGATTACGCCCTCGCTCAAAGACAAATTGAAATATATACCAATTCACTCAATCTTGCTGAAAAGCAAATGTCAGAAGTTCAGGAACGAATCGTAATTGGACAGCTTGCAGAGACCGAACTGGCTGCTGCACAGGCCGAAGTTGCACTCAGGCGTGAAAACCTCATAAATGCAAGAAGTGACCTCGCCAAAGAACATTTGAATCTGCTTCGGCTCATCAATCCGTCAAAAAATATTGATTGGGAAAAAGATATCATTCTTGAGTACGAGACTTCCTTACCCAGTATTAAACTTGATAAGGTCGAACAGCACGTTCAGGTTGCGATGAAAATGCGCCCGGACCTTAATCAGGCCCGACTACAGATACAACAGGGAGATCTGGAAGTGATAAGAACAAAAAACGGGCTGCTTCCTAAAATGGATTTCTTTATTACTTTTGGCAAGACAGGCTATGCTGATACATTCAACAGATCCACGGATAACATATTCGGTGATAGTTATGATGTTACCGGTGGTTTGATATTCGAATATCCTCCGATAAATCAAGGCGCTCGAGCCCGGTACAGCAGAGCTGTTATCGGAAGGCGGCAGTTACTCGAAGCTCTTAAGAATCTTTACCAGCTTGTGCAGGTCGATGTTCGCTCGGCTTACATTGAAGCGACTCGCTCCAGCGAACAAATTACCGCAACGGCCGCTACTCGAAATTTTCAGGAGGAAAAGCTCCGCACAGAGACTGAAAAATTCAGGGTGGGCAAATCCACTTCATTGCTCGTTGCGCAGGCCCAGAGGGACCTTCTTGGTAGCCAGATTGCTGAAATTCAGGCCTTCGCTAATTATCTAAAGGCTTTAGTTACTCTTTACAGGCTGGAAGGCTCGCTGTTGCAGCGTCGGGGCATAGCTGCGCCGGGTATAAAAACGATCAATCTTGATAGTGATAGATGACCTCAATATTATCTACCGCAAGGACCGTTGTGAAGTTGTCTTGTTGTTTACATTGGATTACAGCACATCACCAACTGGTATCTGATCTACCACATGCCATAGAACAGGGTCGACATTCGTATATACCTTATTTGTTAGATCAGGGGAAGAGTGCTCCAACAACTTCTGCGTGACAGCTGTGGATACACCGTTCTGGACAAGTATAGAACCAAAGGTCTTGCGTAAATCATGAAATTTGAAATCATCCAATCCAAGTTTCTGACGTATCTTGTCCCATCTGTACCGGCTGAAATTATCATTAAATATCTTTTCTTGTTCAGCATCTAATCTGGAAACATATCTCTTAAGCTCTACCATGACCGGAACTGGGACGTGCCGTGAGCCCATGCTCTTTCTGGTCTTTTTGCTCCTTGTAGTGACATAGCTGTTTTCAAAGTCACTCTCCTCATTCTCACCATTACTCCCTCTTCCTAAACCCGTTTCGGTCGCTCCTTTGGGCTTCGCCTCCTTCTGTTCCAGTCTTTTTTTCAAGGCTTGAATAACCTTTTCCCGCGACTTGGAGTCAAGAAGACGTGCAATCGCTTTAAACGATTCGTCCTTTTCAGTAAAAGTTTCCTGGTGTTTCTGCGGTTGCTCTTTTTCTTTTAGGATCTCCGGAAATTTACGAATTTGCTTATCGTATAAGCCTGCGTGCTTTGCCAACATATCTAAAGCCTTCAGCCTGTCTTTGATTTTCACATATTCTTCCGCAATCGCTATTTTTTCCAATTCTTCCTCTATCCTGTCGGATTTGATCTGGAGCCTTACATTTCGTAATAGAGTTATGGCCACAGGCATATCTTTGATGTTGACAATTGAATGAGGATGATTATCCTTTGCGTATAACAAACTTATTCCAAAGGATTTGTATATGAGAGTATTAGTGACAGGTGGAGCAGGTTTTATCGGGTCTCATTTGACTGAAAGATTGCTCAAAGACGGCCATGAGGTTGCTGCTATCGATAATCTCAGTACAGGCAGTCTAAAGAACATCGAGAATTACAGGGAACATTCCGGATTTGAGTTTGTCATGGGCGATATCCGCAATGCAAAGCTGATGGAGCCTCTGGTCGAGCACAGCGACATGATTTTTCATCTTGCAGCGGCTGTTGGTGTTAAGCTTATAGTTGAGGACCCGGTGCTGACGATAGAAACGAATATTAGCGGTACTGAGATAGTGCTGGATATGGCCAATAAATTCAGCAAAAAAACCTTCCTTGCTTCGAGCAGCGAAGTCTATGGTAAAAGCGAAGCAGTGCCATTCCGTGAAGAGGATGACATCGTGCTTGGCAGCACAAGTTTTTCCCGGTGGGCGTATGCATGCAGTAAGGCGATAGACGAATTTCTGGGTCTGGCTTTCTATCAGCAATACGGGTTGAGTGTCGTCATCGGCAGGTTCTTTAATACGATTGGGCCAAGGCAGACAGGCCAATACGGGATGGTGGTACCTCGATTCGTTCAAAGGGCCCTCAAAGATGAACCTATTCAGATATGCGGAACAGGAAAGCAGACACGATGTTTCTGTTATGTGGGCGACCTCGTCGAGGCGGTTATAAAACTGATGAATTGCGAGCACGCATCAGGTAAGGTGTACAATATAGGTTCGAGCGAAGAAATATCCATTGAAGAGCTAGCGAATAAGATTATCGAAATGACCGGCAGCAAAAGCCAGAAACAGTTTGTGCCATATGAACTCGTTTATGGAAGGCCGATAGATGATATGATGCGGCGGGTGCCGGGTCTGGAGCGAATCAAGGAAACGGTCGGCTGGGAGTCCAAAACGAGTTTGGACGAAATCCTGCAAGTGATCATTGAAAGCCTAAAGTAGGATCCTCATTTTAAGAGGTGATCCATTGCGGGAAATTAATATGATTATGCAGGCGAAGGTTCTTACTCCCTCAATGCAGCGAGAAGATGGAATTAAAAGAGGCTCTGGAAAGAATGGACAGAGACCTGCATTATGTCTATAAGTTGTGGGTACATTTTGTTAGAAGTACATGTAAACAACGAGGAACCAGGCAATGAAGAGAATCTTAGTTACAGGCGGGAGCGGCTTTCTTGGCTCGCATCTCTGTGAGAAGCTGCTCGATATGGGCAACGACGTACTCAGCGTTGACAACTATTTTACGGGCAGGAAAGAGAATATCGCTCATCTGATCGAGAATCCTTACTTTGAGGCTATGCGCCATGACGTGACATTTCCGCTCTATGTAGAGGTTGACGAGATATACAACCTGGCCTGCCCGGCGTCTCCGATTCACTATCAGTTCGACCCTGTGCAGACAACGAAGACCAGTGTGCACGGTGCGATCAACATGCTGGGGCTGGCCAAAAGGCTAAAGGCCAAAGTACTCCAGGCATCTACAAGTGAAGTATATGGAGATCCGCAGGAACATCCGCAGTCAGAAAGCTACTGGGGGCATGTTAATTCGGTGGGCATACGCTCATGTTACGATGAAGGGAAGCGCTGCGCTGAGACACTGTTCTTCGATTACTATCGGCAGCACAAACTTGGAATAAAGGTGGCTCGCATTTTCAACACGTACGGCCCGCGCATGCATCCGAACGACGGGCGGGTAGTGTCGAATCTGATAATTCAGGCTGTTCAGAACAAACCCATAACGATATACGGGGGCGGAGCACAGACGCGGTCGTTCTGCTATGTGGACGACTTGATTGATGCGCTGATACGGCTAATGAACTCGCCGGATGATTTTACAGGCCCGGTCAATCTCGGCAACCCTGTGGAAACCAGTATCTTGGAACTGGCGAAAACAATTATCGAACTTACAGATTCGAGTTCATCACTGGAGTATAAAGAGCTACCATTGGACGATCCGAAAAAACGCTGTCCAGATATTTCATTGGCAAAAGAGAAGTTGGGTTGGGAGCCAATAGTACCTTTGAAAGAGGGATTGACTAAAACAATCGAGTACTTCGAATTGCTTCTGAAGAAAGGCGAGCATCTGATCTGAGAAAAAAGGCAAAAGAACAATATCGATTTGCAACAGGCAATGAGAAAAGACCATTTGTAACTTAATGGAATTTGAATGCTTGGCAGTACCGCTAAGCGATATATTGGGAAATCCTGGATTGGATTATGTAATGTGTGCAAAAGTCGCGGTTATTAAAACTCGCCCTGAAACCGTCATCGAAGACATCGATCGGCTCGTCGAGATGGCAGGTCTCAAAGATGCTCTGCCTTTGGATAAAACGACCATCCTCAAAGACAATATATCCTGGCATATGCCGTTCCTGAGCGCCAATACAACACCATGGCAGTTAGAGGGTATCATAAAAGCTCTGAGCAAACGCGGATACCGAGATGTGGTCTGTGTTGAGAACCGTACTGTGGTGACCAATCCTGCCAAAGGCCGACGCCTTAATCGTTACACTCCTGTTTTGACCGAAAACGGCATTCCCGTGAAATCTAATTTCAATCCGGACCACATGCGATGGGTCAGATACGAGCCAAAGGCCGAGATGCTGGTTATGCACAAGGTGTATCCAAAGGGAATTTACCTGCCTGAGTACTTCTTTGATAAGAATATTATTCATCTGCCCACGATGAAATGCCACATTTATACCACTATGACCGGTGCAATGAAAAACGCATTCGGCGGACTGCTTAATAACAAACGCCATTACACCCATAGCGTCATACATGAAACACTTGTTGATTTGCTGACTATTCAGAAGGAAATTCACTCTGGTATTTTTGCCCTGACCGATGGCACAGTGGCCGGTGACGGCGCTGGCCCGCGGACTATGATGCCTGCGGTTAAGAACTACATGCTCGCCTCTGCGGATAGCGTGGCTGTTGATGCTGTCTCGGCTAAAATGATGGGATTCGATCCAATGAGTATCGGCTGTATTCGTATTGCCCATGAACGTGGCCTTGGTGCCGGCCGGCCTGAAGAGATAGAAGTAGTCGGCGAGGACATTTCCGGCGTTAATTTCAAATTCCGGCAATGCGAAAACCTCGCCAGCCGTGCCGGAAAGCTCTTCTGGTTTGGGCCGTTGAAATCTTTGCAGACATTAATGTTTCGCACTCCTTTAGTTTATGCATTCATTTTTGCCTCGTTTCTCTATCACGATTATATTTGGTGGCCCACCACAGGTAAAAGGCGCATGAAGCAAATCGAAGACTCCGGATGGTACAAGCTGTTCCAGAGCTACAACACACGGATTTGATCCAACGGGTGATTTCAGTAGAGCTGTTGAAATTGGGTTTGAATTGGGTTTGTTTTTTCATGGCCCTTAGCCGCATTTTCTTCATAATCGGTTGTAAATACACACTTTGCATCAATTTTGCCCTTTGAAGGAATTGGGTTTGAATTGGCTTTGTTTTGGCTTAAATTGGGTTTGTTTTGGCTTTGTTTGTCTGAATAACCAAATGTCCATTTTTTCGTATTTGCTTGTTATATAAGTGTTTATGTTGATTTTGGCGTACTTGACTTTGGCTTTGTTTTGCATAAAAAGTGGTGATTTGTCGAACATTCTCTACAAGTGTAGAGCGCAAGTTAGTGAAGAGTGAGCTAAAGTGCCTATAGTGCCTAAAGTGACTAAAGTGAGCTAAATCCGCCGCGGCGGATAAAGTTTGATTCTCGATGCTCATGATTGGTAATTCCCCTAAGGATTTTCCGTTTAGCTCGGGGCAGGCCCCCACAGAATGCAAGGCATTCTAAACGTGGGGGCAGGCGAAAAAAAGCCTGCCTCTATAATTAGAGGAATGTGCAGTTTTGAGTCGAAAATTTGGCTATTATTTGTGGGTCGTAGCTCGTAAGTCGTTGTTATGGAAGGAGATAAAAAATTTTGAAAATTTATATTTTTGTTTTTGAGTGTGAGCGTTTTTGACTGAAAACAGCCTTCAGGGTGTTTTCAGTAGTCGCTGGTCGTTAGTGAATGGTATTTAGTAAATGGTGAATAGTATTTAGTCGTTGGTATTTGGTAAAAGGTAAAAACAGGATAAAATGTGGTTGATATTGACGTTTTTTGGTGGTTTTTTTTGCTTTTTAAGCGTTTTTTGTCGAAAAATGCTTAATTTTCGATGCTTTTTCTCAGTTATTTGTGCTGCCGGAGGCCAGCATGAGGTGCCTTATAGGCACATAAGATAAAGGTGACGTCAAATTAATTTCCTACATTATTAG
>Ga0307379_10005511_pt1 | contig 17612 bp, 14 predicted proteins | sample UN2MG_FD_202237 | JGI IMG/M metagenome (GOLD analysis project Ga0307379, IMG submission 202237) | Soil microbial communities from Risofladan, Vaasa, Finland - UN-2 | ecosystem: Environmental > Terrestrial > Soil > Coastal area > Acid sulfate soil | place: Finland: Risofladan, Vaasa | collected... | reverse complement strand
GCGCGAATGCCCGCGGCGCGAATGTTACGATACCGCGTCGAACGGCTGCTCGCCAATATATCGCGCGACTGTCGCGAGATGGCGCTCGTCGCGCACGAGGTCAACCTTGCCACCCTTCGTCCACCAACGCCAGCGCGAACCAAACTCCGAGCGAAGGCGACGCGTCGCGAAGGCTTTGAGTACGCGCATCGCGTGTTTGCCCGTCACATCTCGCGCCTCGACGAGCACGTGCACGTGGTCCGGCTGAACGTTCGCGGCAAGCAGGCGCCACCCCTGGCCGGCAGTGGCGTCGCGCACACCCTTGGCCGCAAGGCGCCGCTGGCGCAACGTCAGCCAGCACGCTCCTTCCTGCATGGCATTGGCCGCCGCATTCACACGCCTGGGATTCCACGGCGCGTAAGGCGTTCCCGGGGTTCGGCTCTCGCGGTCAACATAGCCCCGCTCGTCGCCGGGCAGCCATTGGCCGTAACACGTCCACGTGAGATGGTAAGCGAGAACCGCCATGGGCTTCCCCCCTTCGAGCCACGCCCTCCGAGCCGCGACCTTCGAGCCGCGACCTTCGAGCCGCGACCCCCGAGCCGCGACCCCCGAGCCGCGACCCCCGAGCCGCGACCCCCGAGCCGCGACCCCCGAGCCGCGACCTTCGGTCGCGGGCACGTTCGCGAGCCGCCAAGGTTTGGCGCGCCTTGACGTGCCCGCGGGCAAAGCCCGCGGCTCGAACGCCCGCGGCTCGAACGCCCGCGGCTCGCATGCCCGCGGCTCGAAAGTCGCGCATCGCGCTTCGAGCGGCTCGGGTTTAAGGCACGATCTCCGTCCCCACGCCGCGATCGGTGTAGATCTCGAGGAGCAGGCTGTGCGGCACGCGGCCGGAGACGATGTGACATTTCTTGACGCCGCCCTTGAGGGCCTCGAGCAGCGTCTGCACCTTGGGGATCATGCCGCCGGTGATGACCCCTTCGGAGAGCAGCCGCTCGGCGTCGGCCTCCGAAAGATGCGAGAGGAGGCCGGCTTCGTCGTCGGCCCGCTCGCGGATACCGTGCGTGTCGGAGACGTTGACAAGTTTGTCGGCCTCCAGCGTGCGGGCGACGGCAGCGGCGGCCTCGTCGGCGTTGCAGTTGTACTTCTGGCCGTCGTCGCCGACGCCGAGCGGCGCGATGACCGGAATCGTGCCCAGGTCGCACAGGCCGCGCAAGAGCAGCGCATCGACGCCGCGCACCTTGCCGACGAGCCCGAGGTCCCGGCCGTCGGCCTCCGTCAGCCGCTCGGCACGAAGGGCGCACCGTTTCTTCGAGGTCAGCCCCTCGGCCCGGGCGCCGGCCGCTTCGAGCAGCCGCACGATCTCGCGGTTGACGTCGGTCGCCAGGACGTCCTCGACGATCCGGAGTTCCTCGGGCCCGGTGTACCGGAGGCCGTCGATCCATCGCGGCTCGAGGCCCGCATCCTCCATCGCGCGGCTGATGGCCTTCCCGCCGCCGTGCACGATGACCGGATAGATGCCGACGGCCCGCATGAAGGCGATGTCGGCGCAGACGGCGGCCAGGTCTTCCTCGACGTCCATGAACGAGCCGCCGAGTTTGACGACCGCCACGGTGCCGCGGAACCGGCGGATGTACGGCAGCGCTTCGATCAGCACCGCCGCCTTCGCAATGGCCTGCTGTTCGGCATCCATAACGTTCCCCCAAACCCGATGCGGCGTTCATCGTACCGGCGCGGCAGCAGGGTCAAGCCATTCACCGCGGCGAACCCTTGCGGCAGTCGCCAGCGCCGGCTCGACGTACCCGCGGGCAGAGCCCGCGGCTCGAAACGATCTCGCGCCCGAAATCTTCGCCGGCTCGACGTACCCGCGGGCAGAGCCCGCGGCTCGAAAGGTCACACCTCGACCGTCCCGTCGGGCGCCGGCGCCCACCCGCCGAACTCGACGAAGGCCTCGCAGGCGGCGTCCTGCCACTCGGGCGATTCCATGCCGATGGCCACCTCGTCGAGGTACCGGCAGGCGATGAATCCCCCGCCGTGCGAGCCCAGCGTCTCGACGAGGCGCCGGGCCTCGGCCCGGATCACCTCGCGCTTCCGCGACTGGAGACCCGCCACGCTCGACTGAATGTCCACCGGGCACTCGAAGGTCATGCGGCCGCCGAACGCCTCGTTCAACCGGTCCACGCCGTAGAGGGTCGGCTGATCGAACTGGAGGACCTTGACGCCCGCGCCTCGAAGATCGTCGATGATGTCCCAGATATAGCCGCACGAGTGCATCCACACGTCCACGCCGGCGTCCGCGGCCGCGGCGCACAGCCGCTCGATCTCCGGCAGAAACAGGTCGCGGAACGTCGCGGGGGCCATCAGCAGACGGTCCTGCGTGCCCCAATCCTCGGGGTACATGACGGCGTCGGCCCCGGCGGCGGCCAGGCGGCCGACGGCCGTCAGCAGTTGGTCCATGACGGCGGCGTTCAGCGCCCGCACGCGGTCGGGCTCCAGCAGACAGTCCATCAGGAACCGGTCGATTCGGCGGATCTTGCGGCTGATGTTGAACGCGCAGCCCGGGATGTCGCCGATGCGGTACAGCCCCTCGGCCGCCGCGAAAACGTCGCGGGCCCGGTCGTAGCGCGCGTCGAGGCCGTAGTCGGGGGGCCGGTAGGCGCCCAAGCCGGCCCAGTCGGCCAGCGCCCCCTCGGCCACCTCGCCCTTCGAGATGCCCCCCAGCCGCTGCCACGTGCAGCCCCACTCATCGGTCCAGAACTCGGTGTCGCCCTCGGTCCAACGGCGCGGCTCGAAGGCCGGGTCGTCCGCCACGCCGGCGTGTACCAGGTCGGACGGCCAGGGGGCAGGCAGGTGGTAGCCGATGCGCGGGGCGGCGTCGAAGGTGATGACCTGATTGATGAGGTCGCGGGAGTTCATAGGCTTTGCCTCGGACGACGTGCCCGCGACCGGAGGTCGCGGCTCGGATGCCGCGCCGGCGGCTCTTACGGCATGACTTTCCCTTCGGGCGTATCCCACTTCTGGATGTCGGGCCAGCCCTGGCGGTCGCGAGGGCTGAGGTTTTCGCAGATGTAGCGGACGGCCTCGGCCGGGTTATCGGTCAGGTACAGCAGATCCAGGTCCTCGGGCGAGATGTGGCTGAACCGCTCGAGGACCGTCTCGCGGAGCCAGGCGAGTTGCCCTTCCCAGAAATCGGTTCCGATCAGCGCCACCGGCAGGCGGTGGATCTTCTCGGTCTGGATCAGCGTAATCATGTCGAAGAATTCATCGAGCGTGCCGTACCCCCCGGGGAAGAACAGGAGACCCATCGCGTACTTCGAGAACATGACCTTGCGGACGAAGAAGTACCGGAAGTTGATGACCTTCGTCAGGTACGGGTTGGCCACCTGCTCGAAGGGCAGGAGGATATTCAGGCCGACGCTCTCGCCGCCGGCCTCCTTGGCGCCCCTGTTGGCAGCCTCCATGATGCCGGGCCCCGCGCCGGTGATGACCGCGAACCCCGCCTCGGCGATCAGGCGGCCGCTCTCGTACGCCTTGTGGTAGTACGGGTGGTCGGGCCCCGCGCGCGCCGATCCGAAGACGCTGACGCCCGGCGGAACGCGGGCCATCATCTCGAACCCGTCCACGAACTCCGCCATGATGCGAAAGACCCGCCACGGGTCCTGGGCCAGAAAGTCCGAGTTCATGCCCTGTGACTCCTTGCCCCCTCGCGCCGCCCGGGCGCCCCGTCGCCGACCGTCCTGCCGTGGGAAGAGGGTACTGCGCGCGGGCGGGCGTGTCCAGTTTCGTTCGGCCGGCACGTGCCCGACAAGCCGCGCGGCCACGACAGGCGCGTCCGATGAAAAGTTCGGCGCGCCGAACAAAGTGGTCCAAACCCGTACCCCCCTCGGAGGGAAAATGAGAAATTCCGGAAATCGTAAGCCCCGCTTTTAGAAGGGTTTACAGGCCTTGGGCCCCGCGAAGGCCTCCTCAAAGGGGCGCAAAACGGACCGCGCCATCCTTTATGGGGGGCCTTGTGTTCGCCCCCCCTCCCCGCGACCCGCGACGCAGGGAGCCGGCCGTGGCCAAGGCGGCAACCAGACGGTGCACCAAGTGCGGCAAGGTCAAGCCACTGACCGAGTACCAGCCCGACGAACGGTCACTCGCCGGGCGCCTCAGACGGTGCCGCGCTTGCTGCGCGGCCTACCTGCGCCAATGGCGCCGCGACCACCCGGAACGGGCCCGGGCCGCCTACCGGCGAAGCAACCGCAGACGCCGTGCCTACCGGCTCGCCTATCGGAGACGGCCCGGCGCAAGGCGCAAGCACTACGCGAGGAACACGGCCTACTGGGCCGTCAAGACCGGCATCCTGCCGACCCGCACGGCCTGCGAGCACTGCGGCGCCACGTCGCCCCCCGCGCGCCTGCACCGCCATCACCCCGACTACAGCGATCCCCTCCGCATCGTGTGGTTGTGCACCCTGTGCCACGGCGAGGAACATCGGCGGCTGAACGACGAGCGGCGCAAGGCCGAAGGGCGAAGCAGCAAGCGGGCCGGCGCCGGCGGGCACACAGCCCACGCGACTCGTCGGGGCGACAAACGACGCGCGCCCGGCAAGCCCCGCGGCTAGCGCCGCCCTGCGCGGCGCCGATCGTCGGCGCGATCAACAACACGCGCGGGGCCCGCCTTCGCGGGCTACGCCGCGCTTCGGCGGGTCTTCGACAAGCCCCGCGGCTAACAGGGCCGTCGCGCGACGCGTGCCGGCGGCGCGATCAACAACACGCGCGGGGCAAGCCCCGCGGCTAACAGGGCCGTCGCGCGACGCGTGCCGGCGGCGCGATCAACAACACGCGCCGTGTTCGCCGCCCGGCTTGCCGGGCGCGTTGCCGGCGGCGCGATCAACAACACGCGCGGGGCAAGCCCCGCGGCTAACAGGGCCATCGCGCGACGCGTGCCGGCGGCGCGATCAACGGCACGCGGCGTGTTAGCCGCCCGGCTTGCCGGGCGCGTTGGTCTTGCCGGGCGCGTGCCGTTCGACCCGTGCGCGCATCACCCTTCAAAGGTCACCACGAACGACCAGCGTTGGCGGGGTTTGCCATCCTTGACGGGGTTGTCCTCGACATAGGCGACGGCGCGGCGGACGTCGCCGGGCGTGTCGAGGAAGACCTTCCAGCCCCGGCCGCCCCACACCGGCCGCTTGTCGGGCGGCCACAGGCCTTCGGCGCCGAGGCGCTGCGTGGCTCTCGCCTTGAGGTGCCCCACGATGCGACCGACCGTGCGCTCGTGCCGCCCGACGACCAGGTGCACGTGATCGGGCAGGACCGAGCATGCGTGGACGACGTATCGGCTTTCGGCGACGGCGCGGGCGAAGCCGCGACCGACAGCACGGGCCTGGCGACCGCTCAGCCTGACGGGCGGATGCCTGAGCGCCCGCTTGGCCTGGAGGCGGGCACGGGCGTCGTGCCGGACGTGCGCGACGGACCGGCGGGTTTCGACCTTCGTGGCTTTGCCGTATCGGAGCAGGTCCCACGAGCCCACGAAGTCGGACCACGACCCGCGCGGATCGTTCGGGAGCCAGAAGCCGTACAGGCTGAGGATGACGTGATGGGCCAGGGGCATTGCCGAATGCCTCAACAACACGCGCGGGGCCAGCCCCGCGGCTAACGCGGCTTCGCGCGGCGCGTGCCGGCGGCGCGATCAACGGCACACGCGGGGCCCGCCTTCGCGGGCTACGCCGCGCTTCGGCGGGTCTTCGACAAGCCCCGCGGCTAACAGGGCCGTCGCGCGACGCATGTCGGCGGCGCGATCAACAACACGCGCCGTGTTCGCCGCCCGGCTTGCCGGGCGCGTTGCCGGCGGCGCGATCAACAACACGCAGCGCGTTAGCCGCCCGGCTTGCCGGGCGCGTTGGCGTCGGCCGGGTCGGTGTCGGCCGGGTCGGTGTCGGCCGGGTTGGCGTCGGCCGGGTCGGTGTCGGCGCCGCTGTCGGGCAACAGGCGCGTCGGGTGAGCGGTGGGCTCGATCTCGGGCAACTCGTTCGTCGCCGCGGCTTGCTCTTTAAGACGCCGCGCCGCCGGCTCAACACGGCTGACGTACGAGCCGGCGGCCTCGTCAAACGCCTTCGATGCCCGGCCGATCGCGTCGCCGACCTTGCGGAAGTGCTCGAAGAACTTGCACACGCGCGCGAACAGTTCGCGCCCCGTCTCGCCGATGCGTTCGGCGTTTTCGGCCATCTCCTGCTGCCGCCACCCGTGGGCCACGGCCTTCAGGAGGGCGATGAGGTTGACGGGACTGGCCAGGACAACGTTGCTGCGGAAGGCGTCCTCCATGAGCGACGTGTCGGCCTCCAGGGCGGCGCTGAAGAACGACTCGCCCGGCAGGAACAGGACGACGAACTCGGGCGTGTTCTTGAACTGGCTCCAGTAGGCCTTCTGGCTGAGGGTCCGCACGTGCCCGCGGACGGCCTGGGCATGGCGCCCCATGGCCGTTTTGCGCGACGCGTCGTCCGCCGCCTCGACCGCCTCCATGTACGCGTCGAGGGGCGCCTTGGCATCGACCACGATGATGCGGTCGCCCGGCAGGTACACCGTCAGGTCGGGGATCTGGCGGCTGTCCTCGGTGGTGGAGGTCTGTTCCTGGAAATCGCAGTGCTTCGACATGCCGGCCAGTTCGACCACGCGTCTCAGGGCCAGTTGACCCCATTCGCCACGGACGCGCGTCGACCCGCGCAGGGCCGTCTCGAGTTTCGTCGTTTGCGTCTTGAGGCCTTCCTGGGCGTCGCGCAATCCGTCGAGGTACTGCCGCAGGCTGCCGTACGCGTCGGTCCGGGCCTTCTCGATCTCGCGGAGACGCGCCTCGTAGGTCTTGAGGAGGTCCTGGATGGGCTGCAGGCGCTCGCCGGCGTCGCCGAGGAACTGCCGGCGGCTGTCCTTGAGGGCCTCGGCCGAGAGGGCCTTGAAGGCGTCTTTGAGTTTGGTTTCGGCCTCGTCGAGGAGGCGTCGCTGCTCGTCGAGGTTGGCGCGTTCGGCTTCGAGGCGTGTCTCGGCCTGGACGCGTGCCTGCCGCGCCCCGTCGAGTTCGCCGCGCAGCGCGTCGGTCTCGGTCTCGAGTTCGCCGATGCGCCGGCGGAGTTCGGCCTCGACGGGCGCCGCGCCGCGCCGCAGACGAGCGTACAGCGCCACCAGCATGACGAGGATGCCCGCCAACAGGAGCGGCGCACCGATGTAGAGCACGTATTGCATAGGCGCGTTTCCTTTGGCCGGTCGGTGCGTGCAGGCCGGTCGGGCTACCCGCGACCGAAGGTCGCGGCTCGAACGGCTCGCGTCGTGCCGAGGTCGCGTCTCGGCGCCCGCTCTACAGCCGCCAGGGCGAGCGTTTGGGCCGGTCGAGCAAGCGGGCGATTTCCGGGTCGCCGACGACCTCTTCCTTCTCGGGGTCCCACTTGAACGGCCGGTTCACCCAGTAGGCGATGTTGCCCAGGTGCGCGTGGGTGGCGGTGCGGTGGGCGATCTCGATGTCGCGGAACGGGCGCTCGCGCGTGCGGACGCAGTGCAGGAAGTCGCCGAAGATGCCGCCGCGCCCCTTGTAGTTGGGGATGTGGATGTCGGGCGGCGTCCGGCGCTTGTCCTTTTCGCGCGGCGGGATCTCGCCTTCGGTGCCGCGGAACGAGAGGATGCCGCCCCACCCGCCGCCGTGATAGATACGGATGCCGTTCGCGAAGACGTAGGTCAGGTGTTTGACGTCCTTGCCGTCGGGCGGGATGATCTCGACGGGCCCGGTCTTGTGCAACTGGAGGCAGAACAGGGCGCCGCCGAACCCGTGGCATCCCCAATCGGTCATGCCGCCGCCGGAGTAATCGCGCCACGCCCGGAAGTTCAGCCTGCCGGAGTTGAACGGCGCCCACGGGGCCGGCCCGAGCCAGAGGTCCCAGTCGAGACCCGCCGGCATCGGCTGGCCGGGCAGGTGACACTCCCTCGACGGGCCGCCGACGTTGACCCAGGCCTCCTTGGGCTGGCCGATGGCGCCGCCCTGGACCATGCGGTGGAACCAGTTGTAGTCTCCCCACACGCGCTGGCTGCCGCCGGAGAAGACGCGGCCGTAGCGGCGGGCGGTCTCGGTCATGATGCGGCCTTCGCGGACGGTCAGCGTCTCGGGCTTCTCGCAGTAGACGTCTTTGCCGTTCTTCATCGCCTCGACGGCGACGAGGGCGTGCCAGTGGTCGGGCGTCCCGATGAGCACGACGTCCACGTCGGGCCGGGTCACGACGTCGCGGAAGTCGTTGTAGGCCCCGCACCCCGAGTCGCCGTACTTGGCGTCCACGAGTTGTTTGGCGCCGTAGCGTTTGCGTTCGACGACGTCGCAGACGCCGACGACCTGGAGTTCGTCGAAGCCGAGGAACCCGCGCATGTCGCTCGTCCCGCGGCCGCCCATTCCGACGCACCCCATGGCGAGGCGGTTGCTGGGGGCGGGACGGTCGCCCGCACCCAGGGCATCCGAGGCGATCACCTGCGGTGCCGCGACGACGACGCCCGCTGCGCCGAGGGCGCGCTTCAGGAACCGGCGGCGCGAGACGCCTCTGCCGGGGGCAGCCATAACGTATCCTCCTTGCGAAACCGCCCCATTCTGCCACGGCGCGCGGGGAGTGTCCAGCGGGATTGTGAGGGCGGCGTTTATCCTTGGTCACCTGCGGCACGGCGCGATATCATACGAGGTGTCTTCTCGGCTTGAGGCAACGGATAATGACCACGAAGCAACTCCTCACTCAGATCAAGGGCCGGCTTGAAGCGGCGCACGGCGAGCGGCTGCGGGGGGTCGTCCTCTACGGGTCCGAAGCGCGCGGCCAGGCCCACGAGGACAGCGACATCGACCTCCTGGTGCTGCTGGCGGACCCTGTCAACTACGGGCGGGATCTGGAGGCGAACCTTGAGGCCCTGTACCCGCTTGCCCTGGAACTGGGGCGGCGCATCAGCGCCAAGCCCGTGTCGGCGACGGAGTACGAGACGGCCGACTGCCCGCTCTACCGACAGGCCCACCGGGAGGGCATCGCGGCATGAGAGCCTTCGCGGCGGCGGAATGGGATCGCGCCGGACGTGCTCTGGGCTCGGCCCGCCAACTCGTGGAGACCGATCCGGACTCGGCCGCTTCGCGGGCGTACTATGCCGCATTCCACGCCCTGACGGCACTGTTTGCCCTTCGGGAGCAGACGTTCACCAGGCATTCTGCCATCCGCGCCGCGCTGCACCGCGACTTGGTTCAGCCGGGCGAACTCCCAGAGGAACACGGCCGCGACTACGACTTCCTCACGGACGTGCGGGAAACGGGGGACTACGGCGGCCTGACGCAGGTGCCGGCCGAGACCGCGCGCCTGGCGGTCGAGAAGGCCGAAGCGTTTGTGGCCGCAATCGAACGCATGTGCCCCGACCTGGCGGGCTAGCCGCCAGTGGTACCCGGCGCGCGGGGCAGAGCCCTGCGGCTGACGGGCCTGGGGCTTGAGGCCTGCGGCCGTTACGCCCCCAACTGCTTCGCCTGCTTCTCGACGAAGGCGGCGCACCGGCGGACGTCATCGACGAGTTGGGGCGAGTCGTGCTCGTATTCGACCGTCATGGCGCCGCGATAGTCCTGGCGCTTCAGTTCCGCGAGGACGGCGGCGTAGTTCCCCGCGCCTTCGCCCAGCGGCACGTCGCGCGACTTGGTGTTGCCCTTCTCGAGGGCGTCCTTGAGGTGCACGTTCCGGATGCGGCCCTCGTACGTCTTGAGGCACGCCACCGGGTCGAGGCCCGACCGCGTCCAGTGGCCGGTGTCGGGGCAGGTGCCGATGCGTTTGCTGCGGCCTTTGCAGATCGCCATCACGTTCTCGGGCTTCCAGTACTCGTAGCCCTCCTTTCGCGGGTGGTTGTGGATGGCGAGGTCGATCTGGAACTCGTCGCAGAGCGGTTCGATTGTATCGAGCGCCTGGGCCGACGGCTCGGCCACGATGGCGCCGGCGCCCATCTCCTGCGAGAACTCGAAGATCTTGCGTGCCCGGTCCTTGTCGGCGCCGAGATTCGCGTAGAAGACCGACATGGCGATGCCGCGGTCGGAGAGGCGGCCTTTCAGTTCCTTCCGGACCTCGGGCGAGAGGTCCTCGTTCACCTTCAGTTTCGGCCGGGCCTTGTCGAGGCCCAGGAAAAAGCACGGCTCGACGTGGCGAAGGCCCAGAGCCGCGATCATCTCGAGCGCCTCGTAAAACGCGAACCGGCGGAAGGTGTACAACTGGGCCCCCACGAGCCAACCCATCTTCTCCGCCGCCGGCGTGCTGCACACCACCTTCCCCGCCGCCCGCACGGGGGAAACTCCGAGACCCGCCACGGCCGCACCCGCAACGCAAGCCGACCCGGCCTTCAGAAACCCACGACGGTTGAGACTGGCCTTCATGGCAGGAATCCTTTCCGTTCGGCGGCACCGGAAGCCGCGCTTTGACCACCCCTGCGGGGCATTTGGCTCCGCCGCCCCACGCGCTCTCTGCGTCCTCTGCGGTGAGAACCTTGCGGCCGCCAGGCTCACTGCGCATTCCGCACTGGTGTGCCACCTGCGGCGGTCACACGTCCAGATTTCGCACCTCGAGGGCGTGGCGTTCGATGAAGGCGCGGCGGGGTTCGACGGCGGAGCCCATGAGGACGCTGAAGATGTGTTCGGCTTCGGCGACCTCGTCGATGAGGACCTGTTTGAGCGTCCGCCGCGCGGGGTCCATGGTGGTTTGCCAGAGTTGCTCGGCGTTCATCTCGCCGAGACCCTTGAATCGTTGGATGTCCATGCCTTTCTGCCCGAGGCGTCGGAGGTTCGGCAGGATCTGGGCGACGCCGGCCACGTCGACCGCATCGCCGTTGGCGACGATGGAGAACTTGGTGTAGGCCTTCTCGGCCCCCACCTCCTGGCGGGGATCGAGGTGCCAGTCGGCGATGTCGATGCCGCGCGTCGCGAGTTTCTTGACGAGTTTGTTGAGTTCCCTTGCGCCGTGGAGTTCTTCGGGTTCGGGGCGTTCTTCCTCGGGCGGCGGCTCCTCGGCCGGTTCCTTTTCGCCCCCGGCCTTCTTGCGGCGGCGTTTGGGGTAGGCGTCGTCGATGGCCTTGGCGGCGGCGGCCGAGGAGTGAAACAGCCGCAGGTCGCCCTTGATGCGCGCGGCCCAGGAGGGGAAGTCGCCCTTCTTGCTGCGTCCGTCCAGGAGCAGGGGCCACGGCACGCCGCGACGCTCGGTGGTGCGGATCAGGTCCTCGACGTCGGCCAGGATGGCGGCAAGGTCCTCGAGTTTGGCCCCGGCGATCTCTTTGTGCGCCTTCTTGCGGCGGGCCTTCGGATCGGGATTGAAGCGCAGGGCCGCACCGTCAACGCCCAGTTTCAGCAGCATGCCGCGCATGTCGCGGTCGCTCGAGACGTAGTATTCCTTGCCCTTGCGGCGGACGCGGTACAGCGGCGGCTGGGCCACGTAGACGTACCCGGCCTCGATGAGGGCCTTCATCTGGCGGTAGAAGAAGGTGAGCAGGAGGGTGCGGATGTGGCTGCCGTCGACATCGGCGTCCGTCATGATAATGATTTTGTGATATCTCGCGCGGCTGATGTCGAAGTCGTCGGTGCCGATGCCGGTCCCGAGGGCCGAGATGATGGTGGCGATCTCCTCGTGGGCGAGCATCTTGTCGATCCGCGCCTTCTCGACGTTCAGGATCTTGCCCCGCAGCGGCAGGATGGCCTGGGTGCGGCGGTCGCGTCCCTGCTTGGCGCTGCCGCCGGCCGAGTCGCCCTCGACGAGGAAGACCTCCGAGGCGGCCGGGTCGCGCTCCGAGCAATCGGCCAGTTTCCCCGGCAGGTTCCCCGACGCCAGAGCGCCCTTTCGCCGCACGAGGTCGCGGGCCTTGCGAGCGGCCTCGCGGGCGGTCATCGCCTGGACCGCCTTCTGGATAATGCTCTTGGCGGCGCCGGGCGTCTCCTCCAGGTACTGGCCGAGCATCTCGTTCGTGACGGTCTCGACAAATGTGCCCACCTCGCTATTCGAGAGTTTTGTTTTTGTTTGTCCTTCGAATTGTGGATCGGGCACGCGGACGCTGACGACGGCGGTCATGCCTTCGCGCAGATCGTCGCCGCTGGGGGGCGAGCCGCCCTTCAACAGGTTCTGCTTTCGCGCGTAGTGGTTCAGGGTCCGGGTGACGGCGGCCTTGAAGGCGGACAGGTGCGTGCCGCCCTCGATCGTGTTGATGTTATTCGCGAAGCACAGAATGTTCTCGGTATACCCGTCCGTGTACTGGATCGCGACTTCGAGTTCGATGTTGGTGGCCGGGTCGGCGCGGCGGAAGTAGATGACCCGGTTCGAGAGGACGTTCTTGCCCTCGTTCAGGTGTTTGGCGAAGGCCCGGATGCCGTCCTTGAACCGGAACTCGGCCCCCCGGTCGTCGCGTTCGTCCACCAGTCGGATCCTCAGACCCTCGTTCAGGTACGCGAGTTCCCGCATGCGGCTCTCGAGCACCTCGAACTTGAACGTGGGGTCCTCGAAGATCTCGCGGTCGGGCTTGAACGTGACGATCGTGCCGGTCGCCTTCGCCCGGTGGCCGCGCTTCAGGCTTTGTGTCTTCTTGCCGCGCCCAAACGCCATCCGCCACACGTACCCGTCGCGGCGGATCTCGACGTTCAGCCATTCCGACAGGGCGTTCACGCAACTGACGCCCACGCCGTGCAGGCCGCCCGAGACCTTGTAGTTGAGATGGTCGAACTTGCCGCCCGCGTGCAGCATCGTCAGCGCCACCTCCACGCCCGGCTTCTTCTCGGTCGGGTGCCGGTCCACGGGGAACCCGCGGCCGTCGTCCTCGACGCTCAGGCTGCCGTCGGGGTGGACCGTCACGAGGATGTTGCTGCAGAACCCGGCCATCGCCTCGTCGATGGCGTTATCGACGACCTCGTTCACCAGGTGATGCAGCCCCCGCTGGTGTCTGTCGCCGATGTACATATCGGGTCGTTTCCGGACGGCCTCCAGGCCTTTCATGACCCGGATGGAATCGGCCCGGTAGGCGCCGGCGGCTTTGCGTCGGGCGCCGCGCGCGGGGCTCGGGGCAGCCTTCGCGGCCGCCTTGGCGACCTTCGTGCGGCCCCCGGCGGTCGTCGCTTTGGGTTTCGCTTCACCGGCAGATTGGGTCATTTCTCGCCTTGGCCATCGGCCTTCCTTCACGCCACACGCGCCGCCCGCAGCGGGCGGCGCAGACCGCATCCCTTACACGAGGCGGTGTGCAACCGGTCCCCAGACAACCCTCCGACCGCCTGCTGAAGAACTCCCCCGACCCCTCGGCACGCTTGCCGCCGAGTTCAGCACCACCGGGTGATCCGCGTCACTCTTGCGGCTACTCCGCCGGCGCCTCGGGCTCCTCGGCGGGAGCAGCAGGCTCTGCGCACGGTGCGGCCGGCTCTCCACACGGCGCGGCCGGCTCTTCGGCGGGTACCTGCGGTTCTTGTGGTTCCTCGGTCATGGGTTTCCCTTTCGCTGTCGATTGAACCACCATTGGCTCAACGCTCTGCAAACAGCCATGATACCACGTTTCGGCGGGGGCGGGAAGGTGATTTCAGGGGGTGTTTGGAACGCCGAGAACGCAGAGAGATTCTGGGCAACAGCAACGGACAGAGAGGCAGACGGCAGAAGTCCGTCATCTGTGGCCTGTGGCCTGAAGCCCGAAGCCTGTGGCCTGAAGCCTGGGTGACGCAGTGACGGGGAGATCCCGAAGGACCCGCGAAATGCCTTGATTGCTCTTGAGGCATGAGGGGCGGCGAGGTATGCTTGGGCTGGTGGCGCGGGCCTGCGCATGCCGCACATGGGGGGGACCATGGCCGGGACAACTTGGACGCGGAACGAGGTCCTGATAGCCTTCAATCTCTACTGCCGGACTCCGTTTGGCCAGCTACACGCGCACAATGCTGAGATCATCCGCGTCGCCTCCATGCTAGAGCGTACTCCCGGCTCGCTCGCCATGAAGTGCTGCAACCTGGCTTCACTCGATCCTGCCCTTCGCAGCCGCGGGATTCGTGGCCTCTCGAATATCTCCAAAGTGGAGAGGGCCCTATGGGAGCAGTTCCGCCAGGATCCGGAAACGGTAGGCTTCGAGTCGGAACTGGCAATGGCAAACCTGTGCGGGTCGGCGCCACGCATGGTTGATGCGGTCGAATGGGAAGACATCAGTGGCGCTGACAGACAGACGGTAACCAAGGTGCGCGTGAATCAACACCTCTTTCGTTCCATGGTCCTCTCTGGCTACCGCGACGCGTGCGCGGTATGTGGAATCCCGATTAGCTCCCTCTTGATGGCATCGCACATCGTCGGTTGGGCACAAGACCCGGCCAACAGAATGAATCCTCACAATGGTATCTGCCTGTGTTCCCTCCACGACCGCGCATTTGACGCGGGAGTCCTGCTCGTGTGCGAGGACTACACGGTAAGGATCACCCGACTTGGCACAGACGTGCGCCAGAATGAGGCTGTGATGCAGTATCTGCTCCGGTACCAAGGCAAGGCTATAAGACTCCCCGACAGGTGGCATCCGGACCCGGAGTTGCTGCGGCGCCATGCGAAGAGCGTTGGCCACGCCAACTGAACAAGGCGCGCCACAGCCCCCTTGTGGCGGGCGTGCGCAGGACAACTTGCACACGGGCTGCACAACGCAAAGGACAAAGGAATGTCAGCCAGAGCCCGAGTCGAAGAACTTGCCGTGGCCCTTCAGCGTGCGAAGATGTTCATGGAACTCAAGGGACTTCAGAACCATCACTGGAATGCATGTGCTCTGCTCTCCAAAGCGATCTACTCCCTAGAAGCTTCTGCCGGCCTCAGTGCGCCTTCCTTGCGCGACCAGGAGGACGGTCGCTAATGAGGGCACCTCTTGGTGCCTGCAGACCTGCAACTGTCCTTGCGTCAGTAGCCCTGGCGCCCACCCACCGTCTTGCCCGGGGGTGCACTGGTCAAACCGCGCGCGCTTACTGAGCCCAGCAAAACTAATGTCCTCCCGAGCGCAAATCGCGGAAGGCCGGAAGACTGCCGAATTGGCAGGAAATCGGGCCTTTTGCCACCTTCGGTTGTCAAGCCTCATAGGACATTACTAATACTGGGCTCAGTAGCTCTCGGTCTTCTAACGCTCGTCGCGAGTTCGGTGCCAAGAACCGGCGGGCGCTGAGACGTATGGGTTGGGGCGTGCTCGTCGTGTGGGAGTGTCAGACACGAAGGCCTGGGTGGCTAATGGCCAGGATAAAGGCGTTCCTGCTGGATTAGCAGCCTGTGACAGGCAGTCCAACCTACCCCGGCCCGGGGTCAATCCACAACCAAGCCACTCGGTCACAGCAGGTCCAGCAGGTCCAGCGGATGGTCGATGAGGGCACGGGCGCCGTGGGCGGTGAGTTCGGTGGGGGGGCGGAAACCCCAGGTGGCGCCGACGGGGAACATGCGGGCGGCGCGGGCGGTTTGCATGTCGGTGTCGGTGTCGCCGAGGTAGAGGAAGGCCGCAGGGGCAATGCCGAGTTCGTCGGCGATCTCCAGGGCCCCGGCGGGGTCGGGTTTCCGCACGCCGTCGGGTCGCACGCCGCGCACCAGGGCGAATTGCCAGTCGGCCAGCATCTCGCGGACCATCATCCGGGTGAACTCGTCGGGCTTGTTCGAGAGGACCGTGAGCGCCACGCCGCGCTCGGTGAGGGCGGTGAGCAGGTCGCTGACGCCGTCGTAGGCCCGTGTCTTGACGTTCCAGCACCCGGCGTAGGCGTCGCGGAAGATGCGGCAGCATCGCTCCAGGGTCGCCTCGTCGCGGCGGTCGTCGGGCAGGGCCCGCGAGGCGAACATCCGCAGGCCGTCGCCGACGAAGCGTTTGCACTCGGTGAGCGTCCGCGCGGGACAGCCCAATTGCCCGAGCGCCGCGTTCATGGCGTCGGTCAGGTCCTCGACCGTGTCGAGGAGCGTTCCGTCGAGGTCAAAGAGGACGGCCCGGTAGGTCACGGGGATCCTTCGCGCTGAGGGTCGGCCGGCGGCGTGCACGCGTGCGACCTGCGCGACAGCAGTGCCAGCCCGCCGAGGGCCAGGAGCGCGAGCGTGGCAGGCTCGGGCGTGAGGGTCGCGGCGCCGAGGTCCACGCCGTCCATCACGAGGTGCTTCAGCACGATGGTGTAGGCACCGGCCACAACGACCTTGCCGCCTTCGCCGATGGTGAGGGTGTCCAGGTATTGGTCGGCGAGGAAGTAGAGTTCGGCGTCGCCGAGTGTGACAACGCCGGCGCCAAAGGCGCCCTCGGCTGTGGCGATGACCGCCCCGGCGTTGATCCGCGTCTCGCCGGTGTAGGTGTTGACCGTCGCGATGGTGAGCGTGCCGTCCCCGTTTTTCGTCAATCCGCACGAGCCGGCTATCGATCCGGCCCCGGTGAACTCAAAGTTGACCGTATCGCTATCGACGAGGACCGAGGCGGGAATGACCGTGTCGGCGATTTCGATCAGCGGCGCGGCGGCGACCGTATCGTCGAGGACGACGTGGTCGCCCTGCCAGAAGGTGCGGGGCGACCCGCCCTGCGACCAGTTGGCGGTCTCGGCCACGTCCCACGTGGTGCCGGCGGCGCCGGTCCAGGCGAGGGTGGCGGGGTCGGCCCGGCGGGGGTCGAAGCCGGGGTCGGCGGCCGGTCCGAACGGGGCGGCCGCCACGATGTCGGCCCAGGAAACGAGTTTGTAGTTCTGCCCGCTGGGGTCGTTCAAGCCGTCCTGGGCGATGAAGAGCCCGTCCGGGAACGTGGCGCCGAGGGCCGTGCTGACGGCCTCGATGCCGTCGGTGTCACTCGTGCCGTCGATGCCGCTGCCCGAGACGATGCTGAACCGGTCGAGATACTCGTAGCGGTTGCCGTCGCCGTCGTGGTCGAAGCGTTCGAGGATGGCGAAGGAGTCGTTGCCCTGCTCGGAGACCAGGAGGTAGCCGCCCTCGCCCCGCGGGTCGCCGACGTGGAGCAGCGCCAGGCCCTCGACGTCGTGTGCTTTCACTTCGCCGGCGGCCCGTCCGATGGCCAGGCGGTCGGCGGGTCCGGTGGGCGCGGCGGGGTCGGCGTCGTAGCGCCAGACGCCGACGTCCTCTTCGCCGACGAAGAGGGCGCGGTGGGCGTCGTCCACGACCAGGCCCTCGGTCAGGGAGCCGACGTTCCAGGCGCGCACCAGTTGCCCGCCGATGGAGCCGCCGTTGTCGAACAGTTCGAACTGCCGGATCGACCCGTTGCTGTCGTTGTCGGAGATGAAGACGTGGAACGCATCGCGGTTGCGGTCGTGCCACAGGGCCAGGCCGTACGGGTCGCCGAAGCCGCTGGGGATCGAGCCGGCGGGGCTGAGCGTCCGCGTGGCGGCGTCGATCGTGAAGAGGTCGATCGTCTCGGCGGTGCGGTTGGTCGAGGCGACGATGTCCACCCGGTCCCCGCCCAAAAGGAAACCGTAGCGGACGTCCATGTTGTTCTGCTTGGCGCCGGTGACGGAACTCAGATGGACCCCGGCCACGTCGTAGACGTGCAAGCCCCACTGGGGATCGCTCGTGTCCTTGTTGTTGCCGATGATGAGGCTGAGCGACGGGTCGGTCGGATGGATCCAGACGGCGGCATCGTCGGCCGATTCGGAGTGGGCAAAGGGCGGCGTCTCCAGACGGGCAGCGACGG
>Ga0307379_10005508_pt1 | contig 17617 bp, 8 predicted proteins | sample UN2MG_FD_202237 | JGI IMG/M metagenome (GOLD analysis project Ga0307379, IMG submission 202237) | Soil microbial communities from Risofladan, Vaasa, Finland - UN-2 | ecosystem: Environmental > Terrestrial > Soil > Coastal area > Acid sulfate soil | place: Finland: Risofladan, Vaasa | collected... | reverse complement strand
GCCCTGAATGACCTCAACGAGTCGCCCATCATCGATGACCAGTCACTGCCGAATGTCGATGAGAACGCTGCGAGCGGCACCTTAGTCGGGACGGTCGTTGCCAGTGATCCCGATGCGGGGGACAGCTTGACCTACAGCATCACGGGTGGCAATACGGGTAACGGGTTTTCGATCAGTGCCTCCAGTGGTCAGATCAGGGTGAATAGCAGTGCCGCCCGGGACTTTGAGACGAATCCGGTCTTCTATCTGACCGTCGAGGTCGAGGATACGGGCGGACTGACGGATACCGCGACGGTGACGATCAACCTCAATGACCTCAACGAGACCCCGACGATCAACGACCAGTCGCTCCCGAACCTCGACGAGAACAGTGCTAACGGTACCTTGGTCGGCACCGTGGTCGCCAGTGACGTCGATGCGGGCGATTCGCTGACCTACACGATTACCGGCGGGAACACCGGCAATGCTTTCGCCATCGATCCCAATACCGGCGAGATCACGGTCAATAATTCGGCCGCTCTCGACTTCGAGACCAAGTCGGTCTTCAGCCTGACGGTGCAGGTCGAAGACACGGGTGCCCTGACGGATGATGCGACCGTGACGATTAATCTGAACGATCTCAACGAGTCGCCCATCATCAATGACCAGTCACTGCCGAATGTCGATGAGAACGGTGCTGATGGAACTCCGGTCGGCACCGTCGTCCCCATCGACCCGGATGCGAGCGACTCACTAACGTACACGATCACCGGCGGCAACACCGGCAACGTCTTTGCGATAGACCCCGATACGGGTGAGATTACTGTCAACAACTCGGCTGCGCTGGATTTCGAGACGCACCCGGTGTTCAGCCTCACCGTCCGGGTCGAGGACACCGGCGCCCTGACCGACACGGCAACCGTGACGATCAATCTCAACGATCTCAACGAGTCCCCGAGTGTTGCCGACCAGGATGTCGTTGTCCTGATAGGCAGTCCCGACGGGACCGCGGTGGGCACGATGAGTGCGACCGATCCGGATTCCGGCGACACGCTCACCTACGCAATCACGGGAGGGAACGGCAGCGGAATCTTCGCGATCGACGCGGCGGCCGGGAAAGTCACGGTGGCAGACGGTGCTGCGCCCGGCGCCGGGGGCGCAATCATCTACGTTCTGACGGTTCAAGTCACGGACGGGGGCGGCATGACCGACACGGCCACCCTTACGATCGACCTTGCCCGGCCGTATGAGCCGCCGAGTGTGGATGAGCCCGGATCGTCCGGCGATGAGAACGGGGACGGAGACGACACGGACCGTGAGGGAAACAAGTCGACGCCCGTTCCAGGTAATCCATCCGACGACGGAGACGGGGATTCGCCCTCGGCACCGGATGAGGGGGCCACCCCTGATTACGGCGGCGGAAGGGATCCGGCCGGTCCTGCGAAAGATGAAGGGCCGCCGCCCGTTCCCGCAGAGCCGCCTGAGGCGGGAGAGCCCCCTGAGGCGGTGTCAGAACCGCAACCGGACATTCCAGCGGAGCCCGAGCCGGGGCCCCCTTTGCCCCCGAACGATGTCTCACCGACGCCGACGGCTCCCCAGGTTGTCACTGAGCTGGTGAAGCCCCTGCCGCCGGTGGCTCCCGTGACGGCGGCTGACGTGGTTTCGGAAACGGCGCCGGTCTGGGAGAGTCTGGACCACCTCGATGAGCACATGGACGAACAAGCGGCCCAGCAGGCCCAATGGCAGACGGCCGCGGTCGGCACAACGACGGGCTTGACCTTCGCACTGTCGGTGGGATACATCGTCTGGTCGTACCAGAGCAGCGGGCTGCTGCTCAGCGTGCTGTCAAGTCTGCGTCTCTGGCGGTGGACCGACCCGCTGCCCATCCTGGAGTACTGGGAGCGGCAGGAACATCAGAGACGTCGGAGGAAGAAGGGCTCAGGGGACACCGGCGATTCGGAAGAGAAGCGATTGGCGAGACTGTTTGAGCCGCGTCTCACCAGACACATTGAGACTCAATAGGGAGGAAGACCCATGTTGGGCAAACGGGCATCGGCGGCAACGCGCATCAGCCTGGGACTGGTGGGGCTGACGGTCACGCTGCTGCTCGTGGCACAGTTGGTCGGACTTGTACCCGACCGGTCCGAGGCCATTCTCAAAGGCCGAAAGGCGTTGTGCGAGGCCGTTGCGTTTCACTGGGCTATCGCGGCCCAGACATCGGACCTTTCCTGGATACGGGCCGCGGGGGACAGTGTCGTCAAGCGGAACCCGGACGTCCTCTCGATCGCCCTGCGCTCCGACGACGGAAAACTGCTGGTCGAGGCAGGCGAGCATGAGGCGTTCTGGGAGGAACTCCCGACCGGTGAGTCCACCGTGAATCAGGCCGTCGTGCCGATCTTCGGGCTTCCGGGCCGCACGCCCCGGGGCCAGATAGAAGTCCGTTTCGCGTCGCTGGACGGCGGGGGACTGCTTTCGTGGCTGCGGATTCCCATCTTCGGCATGGTGCTCTTTCTCGCCGTCTGGGGTTTTCTCGTTTTCCGGGTCTACATGGGCAGGACGCTCCAGCACCTCGACCCGTCCAAGGTTGTTCCTGAGCGTGTGAAAGTGGCATTGAACATCATGTCGGAGGGCGTGGCGCTCCTGGACGACAGGGAGCGCATCGTTCTGGCGAATGATGTTTTCGCGGCAACCCTCGGTGTTCCCGCGTCCGAGTTGCAGGGACAGCGTATCGGCGGACTGTCGTGGCGACAGCAGGACTCCGGCAAGCCGCCTGAAGAGTATCCTTGGACGGAGGCCCTGCGTGAAGGAAAGACTCTGCGCGGCGTCGCGCTGGTGCTGCCGGACGGCCCGAAGGGTGTCCGAACATTTGTGGTCAACGTGACCCCCATCCTGGGTGCGGGCAAGACGCCCAAGGGCGCGCTCGCGACCTTCGACGATGTCAGTGCCGTCGAAGAGAAGAATGCCCGTCTCCGGGAAATGCTGAAACTGCTCAAGGAATCACAGAAGAAGGTCAACTGCCAGAACCAGCAACTCCAGGAGTTGGCCGCGCACGACCCGCTGACCGGATGTCTGAACCGCCGTGCCTTCTTCGAGAACGCCGAAATCGCGTGGAGTGCCGCCAAGAGATACGGCTATCCTCTCGGCTGCATCATGGTGGACGTGGACCATTTCAAAGCGGTCAACGACCGTCACGGGCACGCCGTGGGTGACCAGGTCCTTCGGGAACTGGCCAGGAGGCTTCAGTTGGGCAGCCGGGACAGCGACGTGATCTGCCGTTACGGCGGAGAGGAGTTCTGTATCCTCCTCTTGCACGCCGACATCGAACAGACGTTGAAAGCAGCTGAACACTACCGTAAGTCGATCGAGTCCAAGGATCACGCCGGTATCCCTGTGACGGTGAGCTTGGGTTGTTCGGCCACGGAATCCGGGGCGACCGACCTGCACGAGCTGCTCAACCAGGCCGACCAGGCCCTCTATGTGGCCAAGAGATCCGGGCGAAAATGCTCGGCCAGATGGGACGACGTAGCCCAAGAGGTGAAAATCGAAAAAACGAGCCCCTTGTCCGAAGAACTCCCGGGGGATGCCAAGTTGGCCGTCCCCATTCCCATCCAGGCCGTGAATGCACTGATGGCCGCTCTAGCCCATCGGGACATCACAACGGCGGAACACAGTCGGGAGGTCGCCGAGCTCTGCGTGACAACGGCCGAGGGTCTCATGTCCCCCAGCGAGTGCTTCGTGCTTGAGGTCGCCGCACTTCTCCACGACATCGGCAAGCTCAGTGTGCCGGATTGGGTCCTGCTCAAGCCCGGGCCGCTTACGGAGGAAGAGTGGCGGGTAATGCACCACTACAACGAAATGGGCGTCGGAATCATCGCCTCGGCCTTCGCCAGCGCCCAGCTGACCGAAATCGCGCGATACCATCGTGCGTGGTACGGCGGACGTCCCGACAAGCCGGCCATGCCGACGGGGAAGGACATTCCGCTCCGGGCCAGGATCCTCGCCATCGGCGATGCCTTCAGCGCCATGACCGGCAATCGTCCCTATCGCAAAGCCATGCGTCAGGAGGAAGCGTTCGAAGAACTCCGCCGCTGCTCAGACACGCAGTTCGACCGCGAACTGGTGGAGTTATTCATCGAAAAAGTGCCGGCCCGTGACCAGAGCAGGAGAACCAGTGAGACGGCTTTCTCCGAAGGGACGTTGCTGGAAATCGGCAGGCAGACCGAAGGACTTGTCTCGGCTCTGGAGGCTCAGGACATAAGCACGCTGGCGGTCCTCGCCGGGCGACTGGCGGCGGTCGCAACCAAACAGGGAATGCCCACGATCGCGCAACGTGCAGCCCAGCTCCAGGAAGCCGCTCGGGGCGATGGTGATCCGGAGACCATTCTCCAACTCACAACCGATCTTCTGAATCTCTCGCGCCTGGAGCGGGAGAATCACCTCGCCGCCAAACGCAGCTCCTGACGCGATCGATGCGGTGCTGATGACGGGTTACGGTGCTTCCGCCGCAGACGGTTGGCGGCTTGCATGCAACCCGCTGCCGTGATATGAGACAGGCCCTCGTTTCTCAACCCCTGTTCCCACCGAGGGCCTGAAGATGCCATCCATGGCAGTCTCCCGCATCCCTCCCCGAGCTGGACTCGGACCAGGAATCCGCCGAGGCGGATTGACAGCCTTTCGCGATCTGCGGGAGCGGGATTGCCTCATGCTGGCGCGATTCATCACCGGAGACAGGCCGCGTCTGTGCGTTTGATCCGAGGGCGCATGTGAACTGCCGGGAGGGAGGTCACTTCTTGTCGGTCTTGGCGGGTTCTTCGGGTTTCTTCTCGAGCTTCTTCAACGGTTCGGCGGCCCGTCGGCCCCTGGTTATTCACTTGTCCTTATTCATCCCCCTTTGTGTTGGCCGTGGCTGACGGGGGCGCCGATGAGGGGCCAGGCGTACTTGCCCAGGGCCAAGGACACCAAGTCCGCGTGCGAGGTGACCAGCCGGAAGGTCAGGAGTGCCGTCGCCGCCGCCAGGCCGAAGGGGATGCCGCCCAGGTGGGCCCAGTGGGCCGTGCCGGTCTCGGCACCCACCAGGGTGAAGATCACGTCGAAGGCGACGTAGAACAGCACCAGGAGCACGCCGCGGACGGCAAAGATCTTTATCGAAAGACGGAACCTGGCAATAAGCCCCCATCGCATCCATATCGCCATGTACACCCGCTGTAGCGGGAACAGCACGAGGTACATGCCGGCCAGACCCATGATGGCCCCGGAGGCCCCCAGCATGGGTGTCGGCACGCCGGCCGCCTCGGCCGTCATGTGGGCCCACGCCGCCAGCACCGCCAGCAGCGGGTAGAGCAGCGCCGTCCACACGTTGCCCACCAGGGCGTTCACCCGGGTGCCGAGGACCAGCAGAAAGACGAGGTTGCCCGCCAGGTGCATGATGTCGGCATGGAGGAATGCCGAGGTGACCATCTGGTAGAGGTGGAACTCGCCCAGCGACCGCTGTTCGGGTGTCAGGGCCTGGTAGGTTTCGCGAATCAACCGGTCCTCCGGGACCGTCCCTTCCAGTTCCTCGGCCTTCCGGACGAAGGCGTCTGAGTCACCGTAGCTGGTATACTCGTAGAACGCGATGATCTGCTCGTCGGAAGCGGGCGCCTTGCCCGCCCAGAGCATCAGGTTCTTGAGGCTCTGCATCTGGGGCGCACCGCGCCATTCGTAGGACCAGAACACCACGCTGGCCAGCACCGTTGCCGCCGCAATGACCCAGACGGCCCACGGCTTCTTCCGCCCCGGGGCCTCGGAGTAGACCGGATAAAGTCCGAACGGGATGAGCCAGCTGATGGGACGGAGGACCTGTTCGACGCGGCCCTCCAGCTCATTGCGATCGACGTCGCGGGCCGTCAGGACGGGCCGGCCGCTCGGAAGATAGATGCCGCAGTCCACACACACCTTGGCGTCCATGGGCAGCGGGCGGGCGCAGCTCGGACAGAACGTGCCGGCGGCCGTCGGATGCAGCGGGTCCGTGCGAAGGGGTTCCGGCCGGGCAGGTGCCGCCGCCGCGCGGCGCGGGGGCCTGTCATCGGCGGCGCCCAAGGCCGCATCATTTGCATGGGGGCCGGACGGCTCGGGTGCGGGTTCGGCGGACTCGGGCACACGCAGGATCGAACTGCACCTGGGGCAGCGTCCCTTTCGGCCGCCCTTGTCGTCGGCGACCCGCAGGACGCTCCCGCACTGCGGACACTGGAAGCTGATCATGACCCCCGCCCTCGACGGGAATGGGGCGATTCACTTTCCGGCCGCCTTCGGCGGTCTCCCGGATTGCCGTCCAGACCCGGGTCCCGCTCTGCCCATGCATTCTAAGGGCTTCACATCAGCATCTCCAGAAAAAAAAGACGCCGGCGGCATTGCGGAGTGAATGTCATTGGGGGCCTCCGGGCCTGCGCCCGGGGAGAGGAGAATCCGGCCCGTCCGTGGAGAGATAAGCATGGTGTCCCCGGAACTCCAAAAACAGCGTGGCCGCCCAGAGTAACTGTTGCTCTGCAGGCCCGTCTACCTCATACTGATTGACGTGCCTTGCAGCAGGAAACGGGCATTCCATCATGAGGAACGATCGGACATGAACACCCGGCGTGTGGCGTTGGCGGTGACAGTCGGCGTGATCGTCGCGGCAGCTGCAGGCTGCGGAAGCAAGGCCTCACAGCACGAGCCATCGGACCGAGTGAAGGCGGACGCAAAGGAAAGCAGTGCTGGACAACCCGGATCGAAGGCGGAACCCCCCAAGGCGGAGACCGCGAAATCCCAGAAAGAGCCGCCGGAAGTCAGGGACAATTCCGCGAAGGGATATCCGCCGGTTTCGGCGCAAGGAGAAGGCCCCGCCACGGCACAAGACAAGCAGAACACGCGCGGCGACGTGACGCCGCCCGCCTTTGAAGTGGTGGACGGGCCCCGAACCGACGAGCAAGGACTCATCTCCTGGACGATCACCAGTCCTTATCAGAAGGGGCCCAACCCGGTACAGGTCCTTTGCCCCGATCAGGTGAAGAAAGGGACGCGTCTCCGGGTCATCTACGTCCTTCCGGTGAACCCGGGCATCAACAGTGGATGGGGCAGCGGAATCGTCGAGGCGAAACGTCTGGACCTCCACAACAAGTACGGCGTCATGTTCGTCTGCCCGGCGTTCGAGCGGGGGCCGAATTATGGGGATCATCCCACCGATCCCACGTGGCGCCATGAGAGTCACATTGTGAACGCGGTCGTCCCGTTCATCGAACAGCATTACCCGGTTCTGGCCGAGCCGCGCGGGCGGCTGCTTCTCGGATTCAGCATGTCGGGCTGCGGGGCGCTCAGCCTGCTCCTGCAGCATCCGGATGTTTTCGGCAGGATCGCCTCCTGGGACGCGCCCCGGCACTGGAGGTGGTGGCCGCCTGACCCCGGCCAGTTGCAGTCGACGCGCCCCTGGCAGCCCGACGCCTTGCTCGATCAACGCGCCGAGATGCTGAAGACGGGAGGGAGTCGTATAGCCCTGCTCGGCTATGACTGCTACCGGGCCGACGCGGAGTCGACCCACAAGAAGCTGCTGTCGCTCGGCATCCCGCACGACTACAGCAATGACAAGTACCATCGGCATTGCTGGGGAAGCGGCTGGTTTGCTCCGGCCGTCGAGATACTGCTGAAATGAGACCTCTCCCGGTGAAGCGCAGGGGCCCGGACGAAATCATCCGCGACGACCTCGGCCTAGCCTCCGGTGCGCCGTCCGGCGGGGGGAATTCTGTCTACTGTTAGTATATCGGCTGGAAGTTCGAAATCGCAGGACTGGGGTGCGGCTAGTACGGGGTTGTTAACCCGCGCGGGCGCAAGAGACCGGTTGACATCGAACAACAAGCTTGGTACGTTTGCGACTGGCTCGACCGTTTCACACTGGAGCCGGCGAGGGTGAGAGGGGAGAAGATGGAGTGATGGTGTCCGGCCGCGTGGGCAGCGGGAAGGCGGCGAGTAAACGATCGGGAGAAAGAGGCGTCATAGGAGGTCGGTCATGCGAGCTTTTCTGTGCGCGTGTTGCACGGTGCTGCTGCTTTATTCCGGGGCGAGCGCTCAGGAGGTGAAAGTCCTCGAGTTGCTGAAGGTCGCGGGACCTGCGGACGCGAAGCAGTTGCCCGGTTTCTTCCCGACCAGCGCATGCAATGCCGCCGTCGGCGTCGAGGCAGATCCGGCCGGTGCCTGGATCACGGTCGTCTTCGACAAGCCCGCTCAGGACGCGAAGCAAACGTTCTCCGCCGTCCTCTTCGAGTTCGACTACACGCGAGCGGTGGAGCCATTCGATTGGCGAAAGGCCCCGGACGGCACGGAGGAATGGCCGAACACATGGACGGGCTATGACGCCTTTGTTTTCGACTACGACAATCCGGAGAAGACCCCGGTCAAGGTCAAGGTGCTGCTGCAGGATTACGTAAGCTGGTATCACACGGACGTCGACGGGCTGGTCCGGCTGAACCATGTTGGTCCGCAGCAGAAGTACCTGCCTCAGATGTATCAAGAGGATATCGAACTCAAGCCAGGCAAGGGCCGCGCGAGCATCGACCTCCGGAAGGCGATGTGGACGAGCAAGACCCCGCCCGAAGTCGAGAGTCGAGAGAAGGTTCCCTGGGGCATGTCGGCGCTGTCGCGGTCGAGCCAAAAGAAGGGGTTGGAACTTCTCGACATGCGGGCCTTCGGCCTGTGCAATCCGTCGCCGGAGAAGAAACTGACGGTGAAGGTGAACAACTTTCGCCTGAAGGCGCGAGACAGGAATGCAGGCGTCATCACGTGGCCGGAGCGAGCGACCTGCCCAAAATGCGGGGGCAAGACCAGCGACCGCTACGCCCCGTTCTGTCCCTTCTGCGGGGCTGAGATGAAGGACAGCCTCTACGACGAGCTGCTAAAGAAGAAGGTCCCGGCCGCCTCAGACCACACCGTTATCGTTCCAGCGGTCGAAGCTGCCGGCGGCGGCTCCAGCACTGGGGGCGGCAAGGGGCTGATGTCGTACGGCAGGAGCATCATCACCGTGCACCACTATGACGTCAATTACAGAAACCCCAAGGGCCCCCAAGTTCCGAAGCTCAACAGCATCTGGGAGGCCCGTTATTATCTGAAGTTCGAGCTGGGCAAGGAATTCGACCGCAAGCCCGCGGTGAAGAGCGCAACGCTTTGGACCTTTGGATCAAAGCCGAATATCCCGAAGGGACAGGAGAACGATCCGCGGTGGGCCTGGGCCGATCCGAAGAACGGCATGTCCCTCTGGTTCTCCGGGAAGATCTGGCTGCCGGGACTGCTGGTCTTCGCGGTGGACCGCCAATACAACGACTGGGACCCGAAGATGAACTGGGTCACGATGCCGCCTCTGGGAAAACTCATCTACGTGAGCGGGCAATACCCCGGTCGCTGCACACAGATGTATGGAAACGAGAAGGCCATTGCGCCCACTCTCGGCGAGGAATCGCCCAGGTGGTTGTGTCTGGACATTACGGAGTACGTGAAAGGAATCGTCGGCTCCGGGGAAAAGTCGTTCACTCTCGGCCTGAAGGCATTCACCCCTTTCGGCGCGATGCGGGAACCGCACGGGTTGGGCCACTGTTTCAGCGGCAGCGGTCTTGTCAGGGACGAGGAACTGCGGCCGAGGATCGTCGTCGAACTGGAGCCCTGAGGGACAGAAGGCCCGGTAGTAAGGAGTTCGAGGCCACACCACTTCGAAAACCAGCGAAAACCAGAGCGAAAACCAGGACAGTCACCGTTTTTCCCGTTCTTTCTTTCGGCTGCCCGCGGAAGAGAAAACAGGTGACTGTCCTGCTTTTTGTCTGCTTTTTCTGGTGACTGTCCTGCTTTTTGTCGTCCTGCTTTTTGTCGCATCAAAGGACGGCTTCACAGGATCCGGTCCGGCCCCAAGCGAGGAGGGATAGCCCCCTTTTCCACTGAAGGCCTGGTGTCATTGTGGTGATTGACTGGAGAGCACGTCTTGATAGAATAAAATCAGACTTGATAGCCGCTTGGCAACAGTGGATGACGGAAGCACCAGGGAGCGGGTCAAGAGGAGTTGTGCCTCCAACAAGCCAAGGAGCCGCTCGTGCCGAGACAACCCAATATCCTTTTTCTGATGACCGACCAGATGCAGGCACGGGTCCTGGAACCGGGCCATCCCTGCCAGACGCCCAACCTGGACCGCCTGGCGGCGAGGGGCGTTCGCTTCCAATGCGCCTACACGCCCAATGCCGTCTGCTCGCCGGCGCGGGCCAGCCTTATGACAGGCCTGCTGCCGCACAACCACGGTGTCCAGACCGTGACGGGCGACGTGGCACCGGACAAGTGTCTCCTTCGAACCGAACATCCTCATTGGGCCCAGCGGCTCGTTCAGGCCGGCTACCGGACGGGATACTTCGGCAAGTGGCACGTCGAGCAGACCCAGAAGGTCGGCGCTTTCGGCTGGCAGGTTGACGGCGGCTGTCTCGAGCCTCGCATGGATGCCATCCTTCGTGCAGCCAGGGAGCGCATACACAAGGCTGGGTATTCCCCGGTGAGATACAACGAAACGCCAGGCTATGTCCGCTCCGTGCACTACGGCGTGACGGACATCCCGCCCGAAGAGCGGCCAATGGGATTGATCACGCGGGAGGCGCTGTCCTTTCTCGGCGAAGCCCGGCAAGACGACATGCCCTGGTGTTGCTTCGTCAGTTTTCCCGAGCCGCACGATCCCTACATCGCCGGGCGGGCGGCGTTCGAACGCATCGACGTCGACGCCCTGGAACTGCCGCCCAACGTCCACGACACGCTGGAAGGCCGGCCGGGTGTTTACCGGAAACTCGCCCGCGTCTGGAAGTCCATGACCGACCGCGAGCATCGCGAGGCACGGGCCTGCTACTTCGCCAGCATCACCGAACTCGACGGTCAGTTCGGCCGATTACTCGATGTGCTCGACAAGTCGGGTCAGGCGGACAACACGCTCGTCGTCATGACGGCCGACCACGGCGATCTCATGGGCGCCCACAGGATGTACTGCAAAGGCTACACCGTCGCCGAGGAAATCTACAATATCCCCCTGATCGTCGCCGGGGCGGACATCGCCCGGAACATTGTGACGCCGGCTCGCGTGGGCTTGCACGACCTCTGCCCCACACTGCTGGAACTGACCGGCTGCAAGCCCTTCGATGTTCCGGACTCCCGATCCTTCATGACGCTCCTCCAGGATCCGGCAGGCCAAGCCAGGCATTTCACGGCGGGCTACGCCGAATATCACGGCTCCCGCATTCCCATGATGCAGCGGATCGCCTGGAAAGGCCGCTTCAAGTACGTCCTGAACGGCTTCGACTTCGACGAGCTGTACGACCTCGAAGACGACCCCTTCGAAATGACCAACCTGATCGACAGCGCAGCCCACCAGCCCGTCATTCGAGAGCGGATGACGTTCATCTGGGAACGAATCCGAGCCACAGGCGACCCCTTGGAAAAGGCCCAGTACCCGATGTGGCGCATCGCGTCCTTCGGGCCGCTGGAACTCAAGAAATGACATTCTTCAACTTCGCAGTATCCTGATGTCCAATCATTCTTGTCGGAAGGAATGAACCATAGCCGCGGCGTCCCGCTGTCCCTCCCCAAATCTCCGTCCGCGTTACTGTAGCTGGAGTTACGTCACTTGCCAACGAGCCAACCCGTGGGTACGATTTGCCCTCTCCTGCGGACCAGGGAGGAGCATAGATGGGCATGTTCGATGTATTCCTCGCGTTCCTTCGTCCTTCGAGGGTTCCTTCTCGACCGTGAGGGGATGAAGGCCAAAATGCAACGGGTTCTCATGGACTTCATGTAGCAGTCCCACGAACCCACCTTGTAATCTTCGCGCGAATACGGAGTGATTGTGACGTCGTACAAAAGAAAAGGGCGCACACGACATGCGCCCTTTCGTTCTTGGCTCCCCGAACGGAACGCCCTTCATAAACACTCTCTGTTTTGGCGAAATCGCTATCTGGTTGCAGCGGGACGAGTTGCAGAGTTCCAGTATCGTTCGGTCCTAAAACCGAACGGAGCCCTTCTCGAAATCGACCCGCGGATTAGAGTGGGGGAGGGGGGAAGGTCGCGGATTCGGAGTGAGGGTCCGCTATCCTCCGACGACGTGTTGGGGAGGCACACCGATTACTTGGCACCCGGCAACTCAACCGGTACCATCACGGGTTTGTTCTCCACAACCACATTCGTGGATTGCTCCGCCAGACCGGGAAACCGCCACTTGATAGTCAGCACGCCGGCGTCCGGCCTTGATATGAACGCCGGGGCCGATCCTGCAGTAATGTTCCATGCGCCCAGCATGCGATTGTCTGCAGTTGCCCATGCTCGAACCGGGCCACTATATCTGGCCTTCGGCGAGACAACGACTCGGGCACACAAGTCCGCCCCCGTCGGCATTCTCGCTACCACTACGCACTTCCCGTCTTTCAGCACCGTCGCCAGGTCTTGCGCTCCGTCCCCCGTGAAATCGGCCACGCATCCCGCAAGCTGTCCCTCTGACGCCTCCGGCAACAACGTTGTTAATCGCTCGAAATCCATTGAGATCGATAATCCGAAGCTGCGAAAGCCACGGTTGAAAAAGACCTGTGGATAACCCTCGTCGTGCAGAATGACCAGGTCTTGCCATCCGTCATTGTTAATATCAGCGACGCACCCAATGCCGACGGATCTCCTTGCCCCCATGTAACTCATTTCTCCCGTCAGTTTCGTCCTGTCCGCGAACCGTCCCTCTCCCAAGTTCTCCCATAAGCGGCTTTGGTCCTTCGCAGTACAGAATATGTCCAACGACCCGTCATTGTTCCAGTCTCCAATGCTCGCCCGGGCAGGGTCTTCTCCCAACGCCACCTGACAAGCTACAGGCTCCTTGAAGACGCCAGCACCGGTACCCTTGTAGAAGAGACTCCCCCTCGTGAACGGCTGCACGATATCGGGCAGGGAATCCCCATCAAAATCTGCAACAAGGCACGGACCTGCTTTGCCAAGAGTCTTGCCCGGTGCATCACCTTGGGCCGCTCTTATCCCCAAAGCATCCGGTCCGGGAACCAGCAATAGAGGTGTCTCCGACGTCGTAACAAGCAATCCCGGCTTCGGGGGGGTCCCGACATCCAGTGGCGTCAACGCCATACACTCCGTCAGTTCCTTTGCACCGGCAGATGCGGCATACGTCCCGTCCGCGCCCTGCAGGTAAAGCGTCAAGCTCTTGCCGTCCCAGCTCGCCAGATCCAGCCGACCATCACTGTTGAAGTCGCTCCACGCGAAGGCGGTCGATTTCGAATGCAATTTGAACTTCGCCGTGACATCGTCCGTCGCCTCTCCGGTGCAATCAAACAATCGATCACTTTCACTGGAGGCCACGAACAAGAGCGGCACGCCCGTTCTTTTCAGGTCAACAGGGACGGCCGCCGCGACTCTTCCTGCAACCTCTCCTGCTCTCAATACGTGGGCCCAGCATGTGCCGGTCTTGACAGGCACCACCGCACCATCAGGATCATCCATGATGCACTTTGTCAATCGAAGCAGCATGTCCGTCCCACCGTTCCATGTGGCCACGAGCTCAGCACTTTCCTTGACGACTCTCCAGACCCCTTTGTCATCCTCCAGCACGAACCAGTAGCCGTCTATATGCAGGAACGCCTTACGCATCTGCCCGGGCCCCGCAGCTTGTTCACCGCCCTCGGAATCCTCGCCGGGTTTGTCCGACCATGACTCCACGAACATTAGAGACAATTTGTCCTGCGATCTATGCGCTACGTCGCCCGCAAGCTTAGCATGATCCGGTAATGCGGAGGCCGTCAGATCCACCTCCACCACCTTGCTCTCTTCTTTTCCTTTCAGTACATTCTCCACGGTGAATACGATCTTGCCCTCCGGGGGATCGGGTTTGATCTTCAGTTGCAGGATGACGTCCGACTGTTTCACCAGGTGCACCGGCGTAAATTTCGGGTTGATAAGACCCGACGATTCCTGCGCACAAAACACAAATACAGCGAACAACACCGGGAAAACCCGGGTCATGCAGCTTCTCATCGAACAAACTCCCTCTTGTGTATGGTCATTTGCCAATCGCCTTGCGTACTTCCGCAGCCATTTCATACAGCCGCTGCGAATATTCCTGCGTCTCTGCGGGGCTGAATACGATATGAGCCGGCGCGGAGGTCTTTGCGGACCCGAATGAGCTGAATTCACTCCGATAGCGCAAGAACCGGACATGGTCGTCACACACTTTCTTGCATCGTTGCGCCAGGTCCGCGCCGAGTTTCGCCTTGAGTTTCCCATCCAGAAGTGCGTTCTGGCAGAAGATGTGCGCCTCGGCATCTTGCAGGCCCTCGCGCAGGTTCTCGATCGGAGTGCTTGAGACCGGACCTTTCATGCCCTCGCCCACGATCTGGTGGATACTTCCATTCAAGCCCACCGTATACCAGAGACGGGTGGGATCGATATACCGCCCGCTAATTGGCTGCATGGCGCCGTATTGCCGTGTGGGTTTGAGAATCGTCCAGAAATCGGCTCCGATAGGGCCCAATCCCTTGGTTCCAAGGAACGTATCGCGGCCGAACATGCCGGCAATATCGCACATTCCCCAGGAGGCTTGTGCTCTTGTCATGCCGGCAAACAGGATCTTTTCAGGCGCCATCCTCCAATCCCGCAGCTCTATGGCCATTTGTCGGGGGTAACCGATCACCGGGTAAGGATTGAGCCAGCCATAGAAAGCCCTGTCCGTGTCAGGATCCCAGTGCACGCCGGAAGTGCCGCCTATCACCAGGGATACCCGTCCCCATGAATTTCCACCGGGGCCTTTGTCCAGGCTGCGGCTGAGATTCCGGTCGATCGGTCTGCAGTTGAACATGTGCCCGAGGCGGGTCCAACGCGCCTCAGGAACCAGGGCTATCGCATCCTTAAGACATGCGGCTGATGCCCAGGGTCCGTCCTCTCCGTTGTTGTGATAGCCCAGGGCAATAGATTTCTCCATGCCGTGCTTGGCCAGGATCTCTCTGCATCCCTCAAACACCGGTTTCCAAAACGCCAACGCTTCCGGCGTCCCCCACGCCGGCGCCCGCGAATCTTTCAGGCTCTTCGTTGCCGGATCAAATTCGGTGACCAACGGACACCCGTCGGCATCCCGTTCGACTATATAGAAACACACCGTCGGTATCTTGCCCATATGCTTGACGGCCGTGCCGATGTACCGCTCAAGAATATCCATGCACGGCTTAAACGACCCGTCGGCTTTCTTCACAAACCAGACCATGCCGTGCTCATTCCCGAAATGGGTCCGGCGCAACAGCGGAATGGTCAGGTCCTTCGTCGAGATCTGTCCGAGAATCTGGAAACACTGGTCAATCAGCCTCCAATGCTCCTCCGACCACATCGGCACGTTGTAGCGGAGCGCCAGGGTGTCGGGCGACTGAACCATGGCCATATAGGTCTGGAAGTCCTGTGGGTTCGGAAGCGTCCAGTCGCTCACGTGAAGCTGAATCGGGATCGCGGTGGACGCCAGATCCTCCGCGCTGACCGTCATCGTGCCGGTATAGTCACCGGGACTAGCATCCTTTGGAACCTGTACGGTCAGCCAGACCGGCTGAATAGCCGCCTCTCTCTCTCTTGAAAGGCGGTAGGCGAGGCAGGGAATCGCAGCAGGCACAGAATCTTCGAGCGGATCGAATCCGACGACGCTCCCCATAACGCCCACCTTCGCGAGAAAGTGCGGGTAACGAATACGAAGCGAGGATTTGGGGATAGGTCGCCCGCCATTCCCTTTCAGGGCCGTCACCTCTACTTTCAGCGCCTTGATCGGCTTCCCTGAACTGACCACCACCTGCCCGGCGAATGCACCATTCCTGGCGCCCAAGAGCCGAATCGGCGAGATGGGCTCATTGGGATCGCCGTACATGAACACATCCACTCGTTCCGTAATCGGCCAATTCCATATCTGCGGTGCCAAAGGCCGGGTTATGTTGCCCACGACCGCACTCGGTTGTGCCTTTGCTGTCAGACTCAATTCCTCGACAGATACCCGGTTCCAGCACAACTTGTAGCGGTCCGTCAGGTCATAGCCTGTTTCTTTTGGGAAGAGTCGCGTGAACATCCCCGCTGCCGCAGGCGCGCGATGAACCTCGATGGCAAGCACATTGACTCCCTTGCGGAGCGCACTGGGCGGAATCTTCAGACTGATGTGCCGGAATCGCTTCTTGTACCTGGCCTGTAACTCAGGGTCTTTCACTCTACCTGGATACTCGTTTTCGCTCAGAGTTCGCGTGTCGTCATTTGCAGAACCCCACCCGGACTTGATCAGGCTGCCGGATGGAGTAAAGAAAGTCTCCTGGGGATAGTCTTCCGCCAAGGTCTCATTGTTGATCCTTCCCTCCGGCAGATGGAAGCGCCCAACCTCTCTTCCGTTCAGGTAGACCGCCGTGCCTCCGTGGATCGATGTTTCCAGGTTGAGTTCCGAAACCTGGGCCGGGTCATTTACAGTGAACTTGCCGCGCAAGCACACCATGGCCAGGCTCCGGTAGTTCATCCGCATCGGACTCATCGTGCGAAACCAGGCTCCGTCGTCAAACTCCGGTTTGACCCAGTCCGCCGGCGGAAAAGCAGAGCCCCTGATCTGTGCCGCTTCCCGAAGCGGAATCTCCACAATCTTGACGTTGCCGGTCTGTGCATTCCTGTTCTTCAAGTCCTCCTGCCATGCCTTTGCAGGGTCGAAAGCCATGTACGGGTCAAAGGGATCCAGGCGGATGAGTTTGCCGTCGTCCTTGCGCACGACCTCGGTCTGCCAGGTCTCAGAATACCGCCAGACGGTGCCGTTCTCCTGATACATGCCATACGGGCCGGAAATGGCGGAATTCATGCGCAGCAGCGGAATCTCCTCCTTATCCGCTCCCCACGCGAACGACGCCACGCCATAGGCTATCCATAGAAACGCCATCAGTGTGCTAAGCAGACGCCATCTCATGTTGCTCATAATGCCTCCATTGACCGGCCTGTTCCTCCCGAAGACTCCGTCGGCCTTATTATGGTTGGGGTTACGTCACTTGTCAACGAGCCGACCCGTGGATGGGATTCGTCCTCTCTTGCGGACCGGGGAGGGGGTGTCGTACGAAAGGAAAGGGCGCACATGACGTGCGCCCTTCGGTTGAAAGCTCCCCAGCCAGGACTCGAACCTACAACCTGGCGGTTAACAGCCTTTGGCGGTCTGTGGAAGCGGCATGCCCTCTCATTCCGGCGCGATTCATCACCGTGTCTTTGAATATGGACAGACCCCGTTTATTTCGTCGGACATGGGAACGGCGCCACCGGCGCCGTGTGGTGCGGCAGGGCACGTGCGGAGTCGGTGTCTGCACAACACGCGCGCAAGGTCCTTGAACCCCATCGGCCACGAGCACTTGACCCCCACGGTTATGGGTGTCCTGAGTTTTGTCTCTGAGTTTTGTCTCCTGAGTTTTGTCTGAGTTTTCCTGTCCTGAGTTTTCCTGAGTTTTCTGAGTTTTCGTCAACTCGGCATCGCAGCACTAGATCATGTCGCTCAAAAACCGGTGTCTGGCAACCCCGCTCCCGTATTGCGCCATGAACGGTTCATAGTAGTGTTTGTGATCGACATGAAAGTGATCGCTGTACTGATTGCACGGCA
>Ga0307379_10005506_pt1 | contig 17619 bp, 14 predicted proteins | sample UN2MG_FD_202237 | JGI IMG/M metagenome (GOLD analysis project Ga0307379, IMG submission 202237) | Soil microbial communities from Risofladan, Vaasa, Finland - UN-2 | ecosystem: Environmental > Terrestrial > Soil > Coastal area > Acid sulfate soil | place: Finland: Risofladan, Vaasa | collected... | reverse complement strand
TGAATAGTTGTTAGTTCTTGGTTTTTGGTTTTTGGTTATTAGTTCATAGTTTTTTGTAGGGGTCGAATTTATTCGACCCGTAACGGGTTCGATGAATCGAATCCCTACGTTTACATAGACAGGCGAGACGCCTGTCCTACGGGAAAGATTGTATCTAATTCTCTTAACCAGCTAACCATCCTCGCGAGATACGATTCAGGAGATACGAGATACGAATATGGCTCCTGACTTCTGAATTCTATTTGTCCGCTATTTCAAGTTTAATTTTCAGTTTTTCAATCATATCTTTGGTCATTGTTTCCAAATTATAATCCGGAGACCATCCCCAATCTTCTCTGGCAGCAGTATCATCTAATCGATTGGGCCAGGAATCGGCAATTGCCTGCCGCATTGGATCAACATCATAGTTCATTTCAAAGTCCGGAATGTATTTTTTTATTTCGTCAGCGAGCTGCTCCGGATTAAAGTTTTCTGCGGTCACATTATAGGCGTTTCTGTGTTTTAATCGGGAAGGGTCAGCTTCCATCAAATTAACTGCGGCTTTTAAACCATCAGGCATATACATCATATCCAGATAAGTATCTTTATTTAAAAAGCAGGTATATTTTTTATTTTTTAATGCCTCGTAAAAGATCTCCACAGCATAATCAGTAGTTCCTCCGCCAGGAAGGGCAGCATAAGAAATAATTCCCGGAAAGCGTACTCCTCTGGTATCTACTCTATATTTTGAATAATAATAATCGCAAAGCAGCTCTCCTGTAACTTTGGTTAATCCATAGATGGTATTGGGTCTTTGAATTGTCTCTTGAGGGGTGTTGCCTTTGGGAGTAGAAGGGCCAAAAGCGGCAATCGAACTGGGGGTAAACACAGCGCATTTATATTTCCTGGCTATTTCCAGTACATTGTAAAGGCCATTAATGTTTACTTTCCAGGCTAATTGAGGATTTTTTTCACCGCTTGCAGAGAGAACAGCAGCAAGATGAAATATGGTATCTATTCTATATTTTTTGATTACAGAATAAATTTCTTTAGCATCTAAACAGTCGATATGCTCAAATACCCCGCCCTGGTTAATTATTTCATCAGACAAAGGTTTAATATCCGAGGCAATAACATTTTCATCACCATATCTTTTTCTTAAAAAAGTAATAAGTTCAGAACCAATTTGACCCAGCGCCCCGGTTATCAAGATTTTTTTCATAGACAATATACTTCCTCTCTTATTTTATTATTAAAGATTATAGATTTCCTAATCCTAATCATGTTTTTTATAATTTTAGTTTTTATCTAATATGTCATATATTCTTTTTTATATACTTTCCTCATATTTTGAATTTCATTTAAATATTTCTCCTTATTTTTTTTCCTTTCTTTTAAAACTTCTTTTGCAAGATTTGCGTTGTTGTATAGAAGATCTATTATGGTCATAGCCATTATTTTAGCTGGTATTATATAAGCCATTTCTTTATCTGTAATTTTAAAAGCTTTTGAATGTAGTTCTCCTTCAAATCCTCCGATCATGGGCTGAATTCCGGGAATTATTTGAGTAACATCACCCATATCGCTCGAACAGGCAAAGTGGATATGCAATTCATAAACATTTTCTTTTCCGATAATTTTAGAAGCATTATCTGAAAATATTTTAGTCATTAAATTATTTGAAATCATAGGCATATATCCGGGTAAATCTTCTATTTCAATATTACACCCAATAGCCATTGCTCCAGCTTCTAATGCTCGATTAATCTTTTTATTAGTTTCTATAAGCACATCCATATTTTTTGCTCTTAAGTAAGATTCTATTTTAACTTCACTTGGAACTATATTTACTCCTTCTCCTCCTTTAGTTATTATGGGATGAAATCTTATACAATCATCATCTTTGAAGGTTTCTCTTAGAGAATTTATAGCTTGCAATCCTAACATAGCAGCACTTAAGGCATTTATTCCTTTTTCTGGGGTTGCTCCTGCATGAGACCCCTTTCCAATATATCTAACCATCTTCCCGATGAACCCATTCATACTCAGATTTGTATATATAACTCTATTTGGTGTGTTTGGTGAAGGATGAAACATCATCGCCATATCTATATCATCAAATTCTCCCAATTTAATTAATTCTTGTTTTCCTCCAAGAAAGCTTATTTTTCCTTGTTCTAGTAATTTTTTTCTGTATTCTATTTCAATATACTCTTCGGCTGGAATTGCAAAGAGAATTACTGATCCATCCAAATGTTTCATTATATCAGAATCAATCAATCCAAAACAAACCCCGAGTAAATTAGTAATCATAGTATGGTGACCACAGGCATGAGCTGCAGCTGTTTCTTTATTAGCGAAAGGATGGTTTGGCGATATTACTGCATCCATTTCGCCCAAAATAGCAATATTGGGTGATTTTTTTCTTCCAGATATAGTTGCTTTAATGCCAGTTAGGGCTAATTTATCTTTATATTTAACTCCCATTTTTTCAAATGTTTCTTTTATCAGTTTAGCTGTTTTTTCTTCTTTAAATCCTAATTCTGGATTTATAAATATTTTTTCTCCGATAGAGATTAACTCTTCTTTCTTTTCATCTATACTTTTACATACTTTTTGCTTGTATGTATTCATGTTTATAATAAACCTTTCTCTAAAAGTTAATTATTCAAGATATACAATCAATAACAATATGTGTTTACATTTTAAATAATTTATTTATCATTCTTAAACTCATATTTTAAATTTTATTTTTCAACTCATGAACTAATTTAGACCTTTATCTTTATTTCTTTTCTTCTCTTTCAAAATTCTTTTTACAAATTTCACTTTGTTTAAGATTGTATATAGAAGAACTATGTATAGTCATAGCTATTTATTTCATCTGATATTATATAGACTACGTAATTTATTTTTACAAAAGGAATTATCATCATTAGATGTTGCCGCAATTGCTTCCTTTTATTAATACACTGAGATTATAGATTATTACTACCTTCTCGATCTTTTTTATTATTTGTCATAATATTTTTAGAAATTATTTCAATATCTATACAATATAAATGATTAGGAATAAGCCAGAAAATGAATAAGTATTTTTTTATCTTCTGGAACAGAATACCACTTATCCCTATGACAATAAAAATTCGTAACTATGGGTGACTAAACATCTCAACTCTTATATTTACAAATGAAATTCTTTCTATCTAACTAAATAAAGTTAAAACCTATTTATACGGGAGCTAGTATTAATACCTACATCAAATAAGAATAAAATCTAATACATCGAGCCTTTTCTTTAAAATAATTAGGATTACCCTTTCTTTTTGCTTAGCCTCGTATTCCTTTCATTTATATTCAAAATAATTTGCTGAGCAATATCTCTTTAATGCCTTCTTATTATATATATCGTTAAATAAATTTTTTAATTCTTCTGTTTAATTACTTCTATAGTTCCATTATCTGCATTAATTTTAACCCAATCACCACTTGTTATAACATCTAATGGGTTTTGATTAAGATCCGTAACCGTAGGAATGTGCATTACTACTGCTCCTAGTGCAGACTTTGATGTGATATGATTAATAATCAAAGCTTTAGGCGCAGTTCCTGCTAACCGTGTTACATGAAATGCATTTGACCACCCAGATGATCCTTTGGCTGCAGGAAATACAAGTACTTTTCCTTTGAAACTTTGACCTCTTAACTCATGTCTCCTCTCAATTATAGTGCCTTCTAAAGGATTCATTCCACCCCAACCAGATATTGTATCTCTAGTAACTATAGCTTCGCCTTCTGCATAACCTCCCACTACTTTTCTACCATACAATATAATTCTTTTCATTTTAACTCTCCTCTCCATTCCCCACTAATTGCAGCCTGAATACAATCATCTAAAGAACCGTACCACGTCTCGAACCCCATAACAGCTGGAGTATAGTGTGCTTGTTTAGCTGAATCCGTAGCAACAACCTTCGTACCTTTTGGATACAGTTGACTATAAACTGGACAAGTATCAGTCATAATATAGCCACCAGCATTAGTAATTATTTCAGTATATCCATTTCGATCAGCAAGAGCTTTAATTGGCCTTGACATAAAAATCCATAGATTTGTATTAGTAGAAACATACTTACCTTTTAATAATTTACAAACTTCCCACACTTCCTCTATAGAGTAGTGAGGACATCCAAGCGTAACAAAATCTACATTTTGGTCTTTAGCAGAATTCAAGTTATTATAAGCCTTTTCTCTTTCTGACTTCCCAAAGTATAATGTGGTTACAGGCTTTTTATTACCAAAAGCCTCATTAATATTATGAGCTTCTGGAGTAATACCTACGATATGATACATCTCAGTGCCACCTGAAGAGGCGAGAGCTGCTCCAAAAGACTTAAGTTCATTTAGATTAGGTATACTTCGAACTCCTTTGAAAACAGGTACTTGTTCCTGTACTAATTCTCCAATATAGTAACCTAGAAGATTCCAATCCATTACACTATTAAGATTAATATCAACATTTACTAAGTGAGTACCTAAACGATTTTCATCAATATGGTATCCCCAATATGGAATCTTGCCTACTAACATTGCAGCGCCAGTGCTTTCCCATCCTTCAGTATTTGTACGAGCTCCCAAAACTGAATTACAATAAACTACGGCAGAAGATTCCAACCAAGCACAATGTTCCCCCTTTACCGGTACATTTCCTACTAAGTAAGGCGCACAAGTATTCGTAAGGTTGATGCCTATTCGACGACAGAATTTCTCCATCCTCATCTGTAATTTGTAAGTACTTTCATTTGCTCCCATCATTTGCCAGTGGTCTGGATCTAAAGAGTTAAGAAAAGAACAAGTAAAAACTTTTACTTGAGGAATCGTTACTCTATTTCCACTATCTAAGTTAAATTCAGAAAATATTGAATCAATATCTTTGACTTTAGCTGCAAACTTCCTTACAAAAGGTATAGGAGCTACTACACCACCAAAAACGTTGTTCGTGTTAACCATTCTTTCTGCACCCAGAGCTTCTCCATACTTTACAAGTAGCTCCATTGCTTTCTGCTTAGCCACTCCTTCTCTACCTTTCAACATCGTTTGTTCATCGCTTGTTAATATCATATAACGCTCTCCTCATAAACATTAATTAGACACATAACTCATAACCTGTAATACATAAACTTATATTAGTGTTATTTCCATTTCCCTCTCCCCTGGTTTTTTCCTCCATTCACTTTTCATTATCTTGAGGAAAAGTTTTTTTAGATACCCTGAAGGGCCAGGATTTAGGACATGATGGCGATATTTGGGTATCCATACTAGATGATATCCGGTGCGATATGTACCGTGTCCTGATAGGCTAATTCCTATAAACCTATTGTAATATATCGCCGCTTATTCATTCATCTACAGGCACGCCCGTGGTATTCTGTCCTTCGGCTTAATAAAATAAAATTTAAAAGAAAATACTCAATAAAAAAAGTAATAACTACTCTCAAAAAATTGAAATATAATGAATATATCTGGAATATTAATAACTTTCTAATGATCCTTTACTTCCTTTTAATTAAAATACTTTTAAATTTTAAATGTCCGTCATTGAATTTTTAAGAATTATACCTTGCTTCATCACTAGTTTTATATTTGCAGGTTTAGTGATAATATTTACATCCTCATCAGGATTGCCATTTACTATAATAATATCAGCCCACTTTAACGGTGTAATAGAACCGATTTTATCTTCCATTCTAAGAATCTTCGCATTTATGATTGTGGAAGCTTTAAGCGCTTGATATGGAGTAAGACCAATCAATTCTTTATTTAGTTTAATTTGGATAGCCTCTCCTCCACACATTGTTCCAAAGAAATCAGCACCAGAACCAACTAGTACCCCAGCCTTCAATGCAACCTTAGCGCCTCTAATCATCCCTTCCATGATTGAAGCTCCATCTGCTGAACACCCTGGATTAGAAATTTTCCTCAAAAACCATTCAGCAGTACCCTCTTTTGTTCCGTTTTCCATAGCCCACCAGACAACTGCTAATGTAGAAACAAGCTTTGCTCCCTTTTCTTTCATTAGATGAGCAGTTTCATCACTCATAAAACATCCGTGTTCAATTGACTTAACCCCACATTCGACAGCCCTCCTGACCCCATTATCATTGAGACAATGAGCCATCACATAACTGCCGACTGACTCCGCTTCTTCTACCATAGCTCGAATTTCCCTTTTAGAGAATTGAAGATGCCAAGCTTGGTCATTTGGACTTGCACAGCCACCAGTAACGCAAATTTTGATTTGATCAGATCCCTTTCTAAACTGTTCTCGTACCGCTTTTCTGCAACTATCTTCCCCATCACAAATATGCATCAAGTTAAAAAAACGTATATCTGGAGGATATACCATTTCACCGTGTAAGTTAAAGTCTCCATGTCCACCAGTGATACTTAAGAGAGCTCCAGATATTAACAATCTAGGACCAATAATAAGTCCATCTTCTATAGCTTTTTTTAGAGACCAATGACCACCTCCTCCGTCTCTTAAAGTTGTGAAGCCAGCGTTTAATATTTTTTCCAATTGATTTTTCATTCTGATTGCTGTATATAAAGGAGGATCAAAATAGGTTGCGCCCATATCATTGTTAGTAACAGCGAAGTGATCATGAGCATCAATTAAACCTGGTAAAACAGTTCTACCTTTGGCATTAATCACTCTTGCCTCAATAGTTAAAGAATTTGTTCCTTGGGAAATATCTTTAATAAATCCGTCTTCTACTATAATAGTGGTGTTTTCGATAGGTTCGTCTCCTACACAATCTAACATTCGACAATTTGTTATTGATGTAATCATATTATTTATCCTTTTTAAATTTTCTAAATCAGACTAGCATTCTACCTTCCATATGGATTCCTCATTATAGCCAGTTATAACCTTTATATAGCCAGATAAATACTTATCACATTCGCTTTCTCCAGTATCAACTAATAAAGATCTGCCTAAAGAAATAAGTTTGTCTTGCGTGGCTATAACAATCAAATTTTTTTTACCTACCATCCTTATTATTTGCGGGCTAATCTGTTGATTACCTCGTCCAAAAATATATCCTTGACCTCCAATCACAGTAACAATAATTTTAACTCTTTTACCCACAATAAACTTCAATAAATCTTTCTCATTTAAATCTTTGCCTATAAGTTTCTTTTTATAAATTAGATCAACTCCTAATAATGTTTTATCGATACGTAGTATATCACCAATAGCTTTTACCGTCGTTCCAGTACTCAAAATATAATAGTACTCTTCACCCATGTTATTAACTATAAATTGGGCAATTTCTCTTACTTTGTTAGTAGAAAATGAGCTCCGAGATTTAGCGCCCTGAATCAATTTTCTTTCGAAAGGTACATTCATATAACCATAGAGTTGGGCGGAAATTTTTCCTTTACGAAAGAGATTCTCATCAATATCCATTACTTCCTTCGCACACAAGGGAAGGTCCTTCTTTATGAACTTTTCTACCAGATCTCCAGCATGTTGAGGAGTAATAGCAAACACACTTGAATGAATCTTTACGCCAGCTGGGATCCCAAGCACAGGAACTTTACTATCTATGGCATTATAAATATCTCTAGCTGTTCCATCACCACCTACAAAAAGCAAGAGTTCAACTCCACATTTGGCCATTTTTAAGGCTGCTTTTTTAGTATCTTCAGGAGTGGTTTCCCCTTTTAAAATTGTACCTATAACAATAGGATTAATAAAACCACTATCTTTAGCCTCATCCTCACCCATTTCGTAGGGATAGGTATATAACTCAATTTCTTTTTGCAATATAGAAAATCTTTTTAACGCAATAACTGCACGTTCAGGAGCAAGTGAAACAGCTCCTAATTCTATTGCTTTTTTAACAGTCTCTATACCGTCACTCCCCTTGAGACCAACTCTACCACCTATCCCTGCAAAAGGGTTTACAATAAGACCAATTTTCTTTTTTTTAATTAAATTATTCATGTTTCTTTAAATATACTCTCCAAGTCATTGCCCATTTTTTGGGGTTTTCCAATGGTTCTGGATCTATCTTATGAATCGAGCATCTATGGGGAGCAGTTTTTACAACCTCTGGATTCGTGTAAGCTTCCTTAGAAACTTGACGGAACACCTCTACAAACCTATCAATATCCTCTTTTGTTACAGATTCGCCAGGCTCTGGTGTAACCGGCTCTGGAATAATCATCGGTTCATGACTCTCAAAATAGCTTTGGATACCATAATCAATTATTCTTTCATTAAAATCTGCACTTCCAATTCCTGTATCTTCTTTTAACTTCTTTAAAGTGAATCTCGCTTCTTGTAATTTACGGCGATTTGGCCATGCTATCTCAACACCAGGAATTTCTAATAGCTTCTTTATTAAGTAATTGTTATTAATAACTGCCCATTCCGAAGCTTCTTGAAGCCCCTTTGCTCCCATGCTCAAGATCCATGCGTATGTTTTTATCACATTATGTATTACCCCGTTAAAGGCCCCCACCTTGCCAATACTATCTGATAAGTTGTAGTTCAGATGGTATTTAGAACCATTATACTCAACAACGGGGATAGGTAAGAATTTTTTGAGTTTTTTGTTAGCTCCTATAGCACCAGTGCCAGGACCAAGAGACCCATGTGGAGTAGAGAAAGTCTTATGCAAATTGAAATGCATCAAATCAGCACCAATATCTCCAGCCCTCAATTTAGTCATAACTCCATTAAAATTAGCCTGATCTAAACAGACAAGTCCACCTGCATCATGGATGATCCTTACATATTCAACCAGCTTACTATCGAAAACACCAGTATCGTAGGGCGCTGTCAGCATAATACCAGCGGTTCTCTCGGAAACAGCAGCTTTCAATACTTCTACACCGATATCACCATCTTTATCGGGATACAATGTAATAACCTTAAACCCAGCTGCCGCTGGACATCCAGCATTACAAGGATGAGAAACTGCACAAGTAATTATTTCGTTTCTTTTAATGTCTCCTCGAGAAAAGTGATATGCTCTTATAATGCAAGCATTAGCATATACACCATGTGCCCCACCACGCGGCTGGAATGAAAACTCGTCCATTCCGGAAAGCTCGCACAGCCAGTTTCGCAACTTATACATAATCTCAAGTATACCTTGAATCGTTTCTTCATCTTGCAATGGGTGGACATTGGTAAACTCTGGCAACCTAGTAAGCAACTCATTTATCTTTGGGCTATATTTCATTGTGCAAGTCCCTAATCCAATGTTAATCCCGGAATCAAAACCAAAAGTCTGTTGAGAAAGACGTAAATAATGTCGAAATATTTCTGGTTCAGATAGTTCGGGAAGTTCAGGAAGAGATGTTCTCTGGATCTTGGCTGGAATACATGATAAAATATCACCCACTTCCATCCTAATCTCTTTTTCGGCCAATGGGATAATCTGGTTCTCCATCCCTTTGCGATTAAGCTCATATATTACTGGCTCATGCCACCTAACTGCCTGGTAGCCCGTTTCAATATTTTCAAACTCATTTCTTTTAGATCTATTAATACTCATTGTATTACCTCCTTTAAAGCTTTAGTTAATCTATCAATGTCTTCCTTACTGTGAATTTCAGTAACGCAGTATATAGCTGTATTGCCAAATTCTGGAAATTCCTTAGATATATCTTTTCCTCCCATGATACCACGTTTAAGCAAAGCTTTGTTTATTTCCTCTACGGTCTTGCCTGTACGATCGAAATTGACAGTAAATTCATTAAAATGCATAGAGGAAAACAGAGGAACCTTTATGCCCCCAATTTTCGATAGACATTTTATCGCATAATAAGATTTTTGTATGTTAACTTCTCCAATCTGACGAAAACCTTTTGGACCTAATAATGCCATATATACAGCAGCATTGATCGCCCATAAAGCGGAAGAAGTACCAGTAAACGATTTGGCTTTATCTCTAGCGGTAAATACGATCCTCTCCCATTTTTCATCAAAAGCAGTATGCCAAGAGAAAGCGTATTCACCTTTGACGGAAGTTTTTGTAATAGTAATTAGGAATGAAGGTATTGCCGATACAAATCGCTTTTCATCATGGCAGGCTAGGATCCCCAACATAGCGCCCCCACAACTTATATGATTTCCTAAAGGTTGACCTTCGGCACAGGCGATATCTGCGCCGAACTCACCTGGTGGAGTCAATATTCCTAAAGAGATAGGATTTACAAAAGCAACTAGCAGTGCTCCATAATCATGGGCGATATGGGCAATATCTTTACATTGAGATTCGATAACTCCTAAATATGTTGGATTCTCTATAAATACCGCTGCTGTGTTATTTGTTATCTTGGTTTTTAAATCATTCAGGTCTAATTCTCCCGTATTTCTTCGAGATTTAACCTTTATAATACTTAACCAAGGTTCCGAATAAACCTTTAAAACTAATAGTCTATCATAACTAATAGTTTCTGGCACAAGAAGTTCTCGTCTTCCAGTAATTTTTGCAGCCATAAGTATAGCATCTCCACTTGCAGACAAACCGTCATATACTGGCGCCCCAACAACGTCCATGGCAAAGAGATCACCCATCATACTCTGGAATTCGAATAATGCCTGGTACCTGCCCAAATCAGTAGCTTCTAATCCGGCATAAGCTGTTAAAAATTCGGAACGACCACTAATTTCATCACAAAGAGCAGGTACGTAGTGGGGCCAGCAACCAGCACCTAAAAAGCTCAGGGAATTTTCAATAGTTTTATTCTTTATTAGAATAGTTTTGACTTGCTTTAGCACTTCGAGCTCGGAAAGCTGCTCTGCAGGAATATCCAATTTGCCTTTAAACCTGATTTTTTCAGGTATTTCGTTATAAATTTGCTCAACATCGGAAATACCAATTTCCTTGAGCATCTTCTCTCTAATACCAGGAGCGGTATTAGGAATGTATCGATGGACAAAATGCTTATTCATTTTTTTACCCCCTCTTACTTTTAGTTTTTTATAATTTAAAGAACATTTTTACTTTTAATCAAATTAATTAAATTGACATTTATCAAAAAGTTTATTCATCATTTTAAATTAATTATATCCCGCACCACTCTGCAATAGTTAAGGCGTAAATTTTGGCTGCATCTATTACTTCTCGGATTTCCACATATTCATTAACAGAATGGGCAACTTGTATACTTCCTGGACCCAGAGTAATTGTAGGAATTCCTGCCTTATTTAAAAAAGTTGCATCATTAACTGCGGCAAAACCATAAATTTTTACTGGTTTATTCATGACAGCTTCATAAGCATTAGTAACTGCCTTACAAATGGGAGCATTTGGGGAAATCTCATAAGGAGGCCACCAGAAATTCCATTCTACTTGGGGTGGATTTTCCCTCAACCATGGATCTATTTGGGCAAACCTTGAAATCTGCTCCTCAATTTCTTTCTTTACTTGTTCTAGAGAATCTTGAGGTGCATGCCAGATAACATAATCAATAAAACATTCTTCCGGAATATAAGCAATACCATGTAAACCACCAATAAAACTTGTTGGACAAATTGTAAAGTGCCCCGGGTGTGTGAATACTGGATGAGACTTATTTTGCCCCCACTCTTCTTCTAACTTTAAAATTCCTTGATAAATAATGAATCCTTTATCAATGGCAGACACTGCAATTTTAAATCCTTTACCACCTGCTCGCACCAATTCATCTCTCATACTTGTATGAGCTGGTTTTCCTTTGATAGTTACTCTCATCACTACAACACCGGGAGAAGCAGTTAAAAGTGCCAGTGGATATGGTGGTGCTGAAGATTCCATCACAATTGCAGCATCTGCTTTATAACCCCGCTTGATGGTAGCTCCTGTACCAACCTCGGTATTCATCATCTCTTCTCCTACAACATCTTCAATAATGACATCGCCTTTAGGTTGATATCCTGCATTTAAAACGGCTTTCAAAGCAATAATGGCTGCAGCATTACCCGCTTTCATGTCTGAGGTGCCTCTTCCATAAATTTTCCCGTTGACTATTTTACCACTCCATGGTCCCGCTTTAGTCCAAAGGTTTTCAGGACCAGGAGGAACTACGTCCACATGTCCATTAAAAATAATGGATTTTCCCTCACTAGTGCCTTTATAAATTCCTACCAAATTAGCACGCCCCTTTTCTTCCTCCCACAGATCGGTTTTAAGTCCAATAGATTCCATTATTGATTTTAGAAGTTTATTTACCTTCGTTTCCCCCCCTAATACATCCTCTTTAATAATTCCAGGATAAGTAGGGTTTATACTGGGAATTTGTACTAAATTTGAAATAAGCCTAACAAGTTCTTCTCTTAAACTATCCACATTAGCTATAATTTTATTTTTGACTTCAATGTTCATCATTCTATCCTCCCCATCTATTTTTTTGAGAATGGTAATACTTTAGATTGCTAAAAAGCTCAGGAATACCCATCAACCCTTTCGGCATAAGTATCATTGTAATAATTACTATTGCCCCCAATACGACAAGCCTCCACTCTAATAAAGGCCTTAAAAGTTCATTGGTAAAGGTGATTACGAATGAACCAAGAACTGCTCCAGGGAAAACTCCTAAACCACCAAAAAGAACCATTACCAAGGTAATCAGAAATACATTTAATCCTAAGTTTGCAGGAGAGATGGCTTCGAAGTAATGAGCATATAAAGCACCCATTATCCCGGCAATGAAAGAAGAGATGCCAAAAATTAAAAGTTTATATTTATAATCGTTTATTCCTAATGTCTTGGCTAAAGGCTCTGCATCGCGTAAGGCCACTAAAGCTAACCCGGTTGAACTATGAATAATCTTATAAATTATTAAAAGAAACGTAATAAAAAACACAAACGTTAGATAATACCAGGGAATTAAATTTGATCTAGTAAAGGTGTAACCAAAGAGGCTTGGAGGTAAAATCTTTTGTAGTCCATAAGTTCCACCTGTGGAAAAATTTTTAAAGCGACCTGGTCCTGCCCAAACAATTAAAGTTGGAAGAACAAACAGGAGTGAAAAAGTAACTATAGCTAGGTATATACCTTTTAATTTTAGACAGGGAAGCCCAATTAATAATCCAATCATTGAGGCAATGATTCCTCCCACTAGTATCCCAATCCAAGGTGAAATTTTCAAGAAATTTACTAGCAAACCTGAGGAGTAGCCGCCGATTACAAAGAAAGCGATATGCCCAAAAGAGAAAACATTTGCATATCCCAAAATAAGGTCCCATGATGCCGCTACAATACTCCAGATAAAACACAATATCAAAATATTCATTATGTATCTGTCAGTATAGAAAAAAACTGGAAGGATTGCTAGACTTAACAATAATATAAGAATCTGAATCTGTCTGTTTTTTCTTACCATGTTCCGAATAATCCTTTCGGTTTAAAAATTAGTATAACTATCATTATAATGATGAAAATGGGCATAGCCCAAATTCCCCCTATCAGATAGGAAGTAAAAATCTCCACAATTGATAGAATAATGGCAGCAATTATAGTACCCTTGATGTTTCCTAGTCCTCCTAGTACTATTACTACAAATGCCTTTAAAAGAGTAGTCCATCCAACTAAAGGATAAAGCAAAGTTCTAGGTATAAGAAGGATGGCTGACATTGCAGACAACATCGTAGCAATGCCAAAGCTATAACTATACAACCTATTCACGGGAAGACCGACAATCTTTGCCCCTGTAATATCTTGCGAGACAGCCCTCATAGCCATACCTGTTCTAGTTTTCTTTAAAAAAAGATCAAGGGTAACGAGGATTGCCATTGCTATTAAAATCATGAGCATATTGTGTATACTTATGGTAAAATTACCAAAGGTAATAACGCCTTCCATTAAAAAAGGTAAAGTTTTACTTAACGGACCAAATAACACAAGAATTAAGTTATCTAAAAGCAAAGCACAACCAAGAGTAACAATGATAACTGTGAATTCCCAATTGGGAAAACGTCGTAGTGGTAAAATAATGATATTTTCGAAGAGAATACCAAAGAAAAAAGATATCACAATTGTAACAAGGATTGATATTAAATAATTCCACTGAAATCGTTCTATTAAGTACCATGCAAAATAACCTCCCCAACAGAAGAATGATCCTTGTGCATAATTAAAGACTTTAGCAACCCCATATACAATGGTTAAACCCATTGCCATTAGCACATAAACAGCTCCAAGTGTAACACCAGCTAATAATAAGTTAAAGAATGTTTCGATATTCATTTTTACATTTCCTTTTAAAAAATAATTTAGGTTCCCAAGAATAACTTTATAATACTTTCATTCTTTAAAGCATCTTCTTTGGAACCCTCAAAAACAAATTTTCCATCTTCCAATGCATAAACTCTATCGATACAGTTAGAAGTGATAATACTCTGTTCTACCAAGAGAATACTAGTACCTTTTCTTTTAATTTCATCAATTGTTTTGAATACTTTAACCTTTAAATTGGGAGCTAGTCCAAAAGATGGTTCATCAATAGCTAAGAACTTAGGATTGGACATTAACCCTCGTGCAATAGCTAACATACGTGCTTCTCCCCCACTTAAAGATGCAGCAAAATGCTTACTCAGTACTTTAAGTTTTGGAAAGAGGTGGAAAACATACTCCAGATTCTCTTCTTCTTTTGCTCTTGCACGCCTAGAATAAGCTCCCATTTTAAGATTCTCTAAAATGGTCATTTCTGGGAAAAGATATCGATCCTCAGCGATATAGACTAACCCCATGTCAACGATATTTTGAACAGGTAAACCAATGATTTCCTTATTCTCGAACTTAATAGAGCCCGAAATCGGGGTCAGCAAGCCACATATTGTCTTAAGTAAAGTGCTTTTACCATGGCCATTCGGTCCAATGACAGAAACGAATTCTCCATCATTTACTCTAAGTGAAATATTTTTTAAGATTTGAACTTTACTATAGAAAAAATTAACTTTATCAACTTTAAGCATAATCAACCCCCAGATAAATATCAATTACTTTCCTGTTTTTTACTACATCATAAGGAGATCCCACACATATTTTCTCCCCATTATGCATAATCATTAAACGTTGTGAAATTTCTATTAAAACATTTATCAAGTGCTCAATTACAACTATGGTTAACCCTAGTTCTTGATTAATTTGTTTAAAAAGGTTAACAATCTGCTTTATCTCTACCGGGTTTAAACCTGCAATTGGTTCGTCTAATAGTAAGAGTCGTGGTTTTGTTGCTAGGGCTGCTGCGAGTATAAGTAACTTTTTGTCAAATAGACACAGATTTTTAGCTTTTAAATTCTCTTTGCCTTTGAGTCCGATAAAATCAAGCGTTTCTTGGATGATTTCCTTTTTAAAGCGAACATCATTACCAAAATTTGCACCAATTTTCACATTTTCATACACAGTCAAAGTGGCAAAAACAATAGGAATTTGGAAACTTCTAACTAATCCATGGTGGCAAATTTGATAAGGTCTTAACCCACTAATCTTTTCTCCTTTAAAAAAGATCTCTCCTGTGCCAGAGTAAAATCCAGAAATAAGATTAAAAAGGGTTGTCTTTCCAGCACCATTAGGTCCAGCAATTCCAAACACTTCACCTTTTTCAACTTCAAAAGTAAGATTTTTTACTGCAATCAGATCACCAAAGCGTTTTGTTAATCTTTTTACTTCTAGGATTGGCATAAACAACCTCCAAACTTTTTAAAAAAGAGGGAGGTAGGAAATTATGTCCCTACCTCCCAAAATTCTAAAAATTAAATATGTCATTATTTGATCCAGGGTGGAATACTAAAGGTTTCCCCTTCTACAGCTTTTGTCCCTAAGAATATAACGTGATTTTCTTGATTTTGTATTTGTGTAAAATGCATTGGTAGCCATTCATCGCCAGTTAGACCTTCATGTATTTTGGGATCCATTCCATAAGTCCCACAACGACCCCCATAAGGATGCTGGTTTAAATTTTCGATATATTCGTAGATTTTTTCATAATTCGTTGGACTACCAGCATACTCAACAGCTAATTTCCAAATATGAAGTTCGTCATCCATTATTGCTGGGTGGGCCGCACCTGGGTCTCTACCATATTTAGTTCTAAATTCCTCAACCCATTTTTTATTTTCAGGCGTAGGTAAATAAGCAATAAGAGTCTGCCATAATATTCCATTGGCTCTATTGCCTAATAGTTTAATAAATTCTGGTGAAGCAGGTGACCACTGGATATAAATTAATGAGTTGGTTGGATTTGTTAAAAATTGGTTCATAAAGGCGACTGAAGAATCATTTGAAGTTATACATCCAAAAATAATGGAGGGCTTTTCCGACCTAATTTTTGCCAGTTGTGCACCAAATTCTGTATTACCATAGGGATAAGTATCATCAAGAATCACTTCCCATTCATTTTTAAGACATATTTCTTTAAAAGACGCTTTAATTAGCAAGTCATAGGTAATGTCCCCGCCTAGTATGGCTACCTTTTTATTGGGAAGGGTATACGGAAGTTTCTTGGTCATTACTTCAAAAGCACTAGGACCATAGGGCTTTTCGCTTGCACATATCTGGAAGATATTTCGATATTCAGGCCAATTTTCCACTACTGCATCTACCAATTCTTTGGAAGCGCTTGCATGGAATAGAGGTTGTTTCATTTTTCCAAAGGCATGAACTCCAGCCGGTCCAAAAAATACACCAGGAAAAAGAGCCGTAACCCCAGTTCTTTCCATAAGGTCTGCAGCAATAGTACAGTCTTCAGCTGAACACCCCTTGATATCTGCATATACTATTTCTAATTTTTTACCCAACACTCCACCTTCCGCATTGATTTTTTCCACAGCAAGTTTAATTCCATCTACAATATCCACTCCCATAGGTGCTCCGACGCCAGTAATAAGTGTAGGCACACCTATTTTAATCACTTCTGCTGAAGCAATCGAAGTAGCAATAAAAAATACTAAAATTAACATAATCAATAATTTATTGTTCATTTTTTCTCCTCCTTCTTAAGATTATTTAATAAATTGTAAGTAAGAATACAACTATATTAATTTTATTCATTAATCACCTCTTTCCATGAAAAAAATTTATTCAGCACTTTTTTTTAAGAGGTTGTGCTATCCTCTTTAAACCATCCTTCCATCGATGCCCTTATCGACATACCGTAACTTTCAGTATAGTTTTAGTTACTGTATAAATTAGTCTTTACCTGTTCGATAAAATGAATAGCGTGGTTTTTTAAAATTTCTTCACATCTGTTTTGGTCATTTTTTTCTAAGGCTTTTATAAGTTCTTCAAAATCTTTAGGAATTTGCAGAGAATAAGTATCATTTTCTTTGGCAAAGAACCAGAGGCGGCCAATTTGATTTCGTAATTTTTTTAAATTCTCAGCTAAGGTTTGATTTTTAGTAGAGCAGTTTACCAAATCGTGAAATTCTGCATCCAATTGAATTAACTTTTTTCGGTTCTTTTCTTGTTGTGTTTTCACAAGCAATTCTTTCAATTTGTTTAATTCTTCCGAAGTTATCCTTTGGGCGGCAAGCCTCCCTGATAGTCCAATTAAAAATAGTCTAACTTCAAAGACATCTTTCAGTTCTTGAAAGCTTACATCAGTAACATAGATACCGTTGTTAGGAATTATATGTAC
>Ga0307379_10005505_pt1 | contig 17619 bp, 13 predicted proteins | sample UN2MG_FD_202237 | JGI IMG/M metagenome (GOLD analysis project Ga0307379, IMG submission 202237) | Soil microbial communities from Risofladan, Vaasa, Finland - UN-2 | ecosystem: Environmental > Terrestrial > Soil > Coastal area > Acid sulfate soil | place: Finland: Risofladan, Vaasa | collected... | reverse complement strand
TCCTGCGGACCAAGCACCAGTTTCGCGGCTACGTCCACTTGAAGCTGATGCCTGGCACGGACCGGGCCACAGTGGAGAGAGCGCTGGAACTGGCGGACAGGGTCTCGGTCAACCTGGAGGCTCCCAAACCCGGACGTCTCGCGCGACTCACAGGCAAGAAGGACTTCTACCACGAGTTGCTCACCCCGCTTCGGTGGGTGAACGAGATCCGGGAACGCAGGGGGCCAGGGATCCTGCGTTCGGGGTCCACCACACAGTTCGTCGTCGGCGCCTCCAGTGAGAGCGATGAGGAGATACTGATCACCGTCAGCCAACTCTACGGCCAATTGGGTCTGGCGAGGGCCTACTACAGCGCCTTCAGGCCCGTGGTGGACACGCCTCTCCAGGACCACCCCGCCACTACAGCCATCAGGGAACGGAGGCTTTATCAAAGCGATTTCCTTCTTCGTCACTATGGGTTCAGGCTGCAAGACCTGACCTTTGTCGAGTGCGGCAACCTGCCCACGGAGACCGATCCCAAGACGCTCACCGCCCTTCGCCAGGCGGAACGGTTCCCGGTGGAGATTAGCAGCGCTTCGCGGCAAGATTTGCTGCGCGTGCCTGGCATCGGTCCTCGCTCGGCCGAGCATATCCTTCACATACGGCGCCAAGGGGCACTTCGCTCCCTGGGCGACCTGGCGAGGGCAGGCGCTTCCGCAAGTAGAGCGGCACCGTTCATTCTGCTGGACGGCAGACAGCCACCAACTCAGCCCAGGCTGATCTGAGAGCATGGGGGTGGGCGTTTCGATGATGCTGAGTTCATCGCAGACAAACCGGGATCGCTGCTGGAAAGGAAGCAAGTTGATCGGAGGGACGGAGGTGACGGTGGAACTGAAAGAGGAAGCCCGACGCATTGTGACTGCTCATGACCCGCACGCCGCAGATGACACGGCCTCTGCGCTGCAGCGGCTTTGGTTGCAGGTGCCTGCCACAGAAGGGGGCGCCCGCCTGGTCAAAGCCGAGATTCGCGCGAAATTTGAGGTTATAGGGGTGCCCGTCCCGGCCTTGAGCGAGATAGGCAAGGAGATCGGGAAGGTCGCTCACAAGAGAGTGGGTGACTTCCTGCCTCTGGCGAGGCTGCTCTGGGATGATTACGGGCGAGAGGGGCGTCTCTTGGCCAGCACTTTTCTGGGGCCGATGGAGCTTGCAGCGCCGGACCAGGTGATGCCGACGATAGAGGAACTGGCGCGGACGTGCGCGAGCTGGGAGGACTGCGATCAGCTGGCCATGAGGGCTCTGGAGCCGATTGTTCGCAAGAAACCGGAGGATTACCTGGCAACGATGGAGGACTGGGTCGGCGATCGCAACAAATGGGTGCGCAGGGCAGGCATCACCGTCATCGCACGCTTGCCCATGAAGCGCCCTGAGTACACGGCGATGTGTCTCGATATGGTGGAGCCCGCGTTGGGCGACGAGGACCAGGATGTGCGACGGGCAGTGAGCTTCGCCATCCGCATGGGAGCGCGCGGAGAGCCGGGGCCGATCGTGGACTTCATCAAGAACCAGGCCCACCGGACCGACGCCGCGTCCATCTGGGTGCTCTGCGACGCCATGAGAAGCATGACCAGGAAATCACTCCCTCTCTTCAAAGAGCTATTGCCCGTTTACGAGAACTGGCTGAAGGCGGTGGACCCCAAGTCCCGGCGGAGCGTGGCCAGCGCCATTGATGTTCTTCGCTCCGCCTGACGAGTTTAGTGTGTGGAGGCCGTTCGAGGAATGCCTGTGGAGTTCTACGCTGACGAGATCGACGTTCGCTTTGAAGAGGAACCCGTCCTCGAGAAGAAGCCCGGTGTGCCCTCTGCCTTCACCTGGCGAGAACGCGAGTACGTGATCGTCGAGCTGTTGAAGGAATGGCATGACTACCGCAAGAGGGGGAAGACCAAGACCCTCTACGAGAGGGAACGGGGCAGCTACTGGGTCAAGAAGAGTGAAAGGAAGGGCTCATGGGGTGTGGGTCGCGACAATTATCGCGTGCTCACGCAAGGCGGCGAGGTCTTCGACATCTACTACGACAGGGCACCCAGGGGGAGGAAGCGCACAGGGCAATGGATACTCTCGCGCAGGATGTCTGAAGACAAGGATGGGTCGGAGCAGTCTACGTCTGGTCGCGCGTCGTAAGTCTCCAGACGTGCCACATCCGCTGCAGGGCCGTCAGATTGCTGAAGACGGCGAGAACCAAGAGGGCGAGGAGCGTTCGTTCCAGTAGGAGGCCCAGCACCAGCACCCCCAGCCGCTCCAGGCGGGTGAAGAAGCCGACCTTGCACTCCAGGCCCAGACCCTCTGCGCGGGCCCTTGTGTAGCTGACCATCAACGAGCCGGTGATGGCCAGGTAGACCAATACGCTCGCCAGAGTGTCGCCGTGGTAGAGATAGAGGAGACCCAGATACAGGGCTATCTCCGCGAAGCGATCCAGAGTCGAGTCCAGGAACGCACCGAAGCTGGAGGTCTTGCCCGTCGATCTCGCCAACGCGCCATCCAGGGCATCGAAGAGTCCGACAGCGATGACCAGCAGACCTGCCGGCCGCTCGTATCCCTGAGCCAGTACCCAGGCCACGCCTACCATGGCCAGGAAGCCAACGATGGTCAGGACATTCGGTGAGACGCCGGCCCGAGCGAGAGGGCTGACGATGGATGTCAGCAAACCCCTGGTTCGCGCGCGAATGGCCTCTCGCGGATCGTGGGAACTCGGTTCCTGAGCTGTGGGGACCACTTCAGACCAGACTCCCTTTTCGGTTCAGCAGTTCCTGATAGTAGTCGAGGACCCTCAGGGCAACCTGTCTCCACGAATACTGCGAGGCTTTGGCACGTCCCTGGGCGCCCATGCGCTGTTGCATGGCTGGGTCCTTCAGTATGCGTATTATTGCCTCTGCCAGCGATCTCTCGTTCTTCGGTTCTGCCAGGAAGCCTTCTCTGCCATCCTCCAGTAGATCTCTGTAGCCCGGGATGTTGGAGGCTACTGTAGGCGTGCCGGCGGCCATCGCTTCCAGCAGGACGATCCCGAAGCTCTCGAAACCGGTGGATGGGGCACAGAAGACGTGGGAACTGCGGTAGTAGCGGGGTAGCTCCTCGTCCGATACGCGGCCCACGAACTTCACGCCGGTCAGGTGGTGTTCGCGAGTATAGTGGAGGAAACTGGACATCTCCTTCTTCCTGTAGGCTCCCACGACAATGAGGCGCGCATGCGGCAACTCCTCCTTTATGAGGGGGAAGGCGTGCAGCAAGTAGCGGAAGCCCTTTCGCGGATCCAGCCGGCCCACGAAGAGAATGTTCAGCCTTCCATCTGCGTACTGTTCGAGGGGGCGAACGTGCTCGCCGCCGAAGCGGTTCACATCTATGCCGTTGGGGATGATGGCGAACTCGCCGCCAAAGTAGCGGGCCACGGTTGCTTTGGCCGCTTCGGACACGGCGATCTTCCCGTGCAGCTTGTCGAAGAAGGGCTGGAAGACTCGTCTGCCGTACTGATAGATGAGGTGTGTGTCGCGATAGGCGTGAAAGGTGCCCACGTTGATGGCACGGGAGTGGGTCAGGGCCATGATCGGAACAGGCAGCGTCATGGGCTCGTGGGCGTGAACGATGTCAAAGTTTTCGGCGTGAAGTGCTCTCCTGACCCTCCAGTTCACAGCCGGGGAGTAGGGGATGCGAGCCTTGGAGCCGCTGAAGGGTATGGAGATGACCCTGCTGGTGGTCACTACCACGTTGTCAGCCAACTGCTCCGGGTCTTCTCCGGCACAGGGGGCGATGATCTTTACCTGGTGTCCCAGAACTCTGAAGTGCTTGTCCAGGTACTGAATGTGCTGAGTGACCCCTCCCGGGAACGGGAAGTCGTATGGCGACACGAGAGCGATATTCATAGTCGCTGGCCTTTTCGCGCGGAGTCTATCGCTCGCCTGACGTGCTGGCTGGGCATGATCACCATGCTTCTCAGCATTTGCTCGCCAGCGATGGACATCAGGCGACGATGATCCTCAAAGTCCAGGAACCGTCCTTCTGCCTGGGTGGTCCTCTCCCTGAGGGCCTGCCGGAGGTCGTCTGCGCTCTTGCCTGGGAACAGGGTGTATCCAGAACCGATGAACTCCAGGGAGTGGGCATCGCTCCCCCCCAGTTCGGCGAGGTGCCATCGTTCACGGTTAAGGGTTTGCACCTTCTGATAGATTACGCGGCCAGCCAAGGTGGGATTGAGGACCTCGAGGCCCTCGACAGTGACATCGTTACCCAGGTCTTCTGTGAGCCTTCGCAGGCCCCGGTATCCGATGCTGCGTGTGAGCCAGCTCATGGGGTGGGGAACGATACAGAAGCCGCCCTGTTCGTGGACCAGCCGGATCGTTCGAGCCAAGGGCATCAACATGCGAATGGGTTGCTCCAGGTCGTAGGCCAGGAGGTGCCCCTCTAGCGTGGTGATCTCCATTCCCACCATGATCTCGAAACGATACTGCTTTCTGGCAGCCAACTCTCTGGCCTCCAGGGCACCCTCAAGCAGGTCGTGGTCGGTGATGGCGATGAGCTCCAGGTCCGTCTCTTGTTCCACGTAGTCCAGTATCTCGGCGACACTCGCGACACCGTCGCCAGCACCACTGTGAACGTGCAAATCTGCCTTGCTCAGTGTGGTCTCATGCTGCATGTCGGCCATCTTCCCATATAGGATGTAGCACGAGCCACTGCTCCGGGTGGCGCCCGATCCATTTTTCCATTCTGGCCACCACCTTGGGCACGTTCACTCGCACGTCGTGCTCAAGGTCGCCGGTCTTCTCCAGTTGCAGCAGGGGTTCTATCTGTAGCACGGCAGTATTATCCGGCTGTCGGAGTGCGAAGCAGGTGGTAATGTTCGCTCCGGTGCGTAGAGCGAGTTGCACGGCTCCGTCGGGCATCCGCGCCCTAGCTCCGAAGAAGTCCACCAGGATACCGCTCCCCGTGAGGTCACGATCCCCGGCCAAGGCAACCGTCTCCCCACGGCGCAGAGTTCGAAATAGCCCCATGAGGGGCCCGTCGACCGGCAAGAACCTGATCCATTCTCTGTCGCGTAGTTTGCAGATGTACTGGTACAGCCTCTCCGGTTCCAGATGCTCCGCAGGGGTGGTCAGTGTGAGGTCGAGGTTTCTGCCAATCTGCCACAAGGCATCGAAGGGGCCAAAGTGCGCTGAGACGAGGATCAGCCCGCGACCATCGCGGAGGCCCTCTTCCACATAGTGGAGGTCGCGGACGGTGATAGTGGATGTCGCCTCGTCTTCGGCAAGGCGGTGCTTGTGAAACAACTCGTAGTAGTTCTTGGCCAGGTTCCGGAAGACCTCCAAGGCTGTGGCCTTGATGGTAGGCTCATCGGCCTCGCCGTCGAGTACGTGATACAGGTTGTCCCTGAGTGCGGCTCTGCCACGTGGGTGGAGGTAGTAAGCCAGTATGCCCACCTGCGTGGCCAGACGGTAGCCCACACTGGTGGGTACGAGGGGGGCAAGGGCGCCCAGTGCTCGATACGCGTAGTACAGAAGAGGCGATTGGCTCATGGTTGTTCGCGCGTTGAGGGCCACATGCGCCTGAACATGAACCATTGATCGGGGTAGCGCCTGATCACGTCTTCTTGGATGCTTACGAGTTGCTGAGTGATGCGTTGAACATCCGATTCCCGGTCGTCGGTGATCTCGAACTCCAGCGCAGGGAATATCTCGCCGATGTAGTCGTCACTTTCGTTACGCACCAGGTAGCCAGTGACCAACTTCGCTCCGGTCCGCAGAGCCAGGGCCGCTGGTCCGGTGGGCCAGGCGATGTGCTGACCGAAAAACTCCACCGCAACTCCCTCATCCGGGGGCAGAGGACGGTCCGTAACCAGGCCCACGCCTTCGTTTCTTCGTAGTGCTCCGTAGACCCGCTTCAGGGCGTACTCCATGGGGATGAGCTCTATTCCTCGCGATGCACGAGATCTGATCGCCATGCGGTTGATTCTCTCATTCCCCAGGGTCTCCGACACCGCGCTGACGCGATAGCCGCGGTTGACCAGGGCCACCCCCGCCATCTCCCAGCTTCCCAGGTGACTCCCCACCAGGAGTACACCTTTTCCGTGTGCGAAGGCCGAGTCGAGGTGCTCCCAGCCTGATGCCTTTAGTCTGCCTTCGATGGCTGATGGATCAAGGTTTCTGCTGCGGGCGAAATCCACCAGCAGCCTCAGGTAGTTGCGGAAGGAGCGCCTGGTTGTGGCCCGAATCTCCTGATCGGTGGCCTCAGGACCCAGGACGTGTCGCATATTCTCGATGACATTGCGCCTGCCCCTAGGCCAGAATGCGTAGACCAGGTCGCCACCGATGCTGGCTATCCTATAGCAGAGCCCTAGTGGGAGGTGCTGGGCGAGGAAAACCAGGCACAAGACCAGCCAATAGACGATCATGCGTTTTCCTCTGGCGGAGGGTGCGCACGAGCAGCACTTCGCCCTGAGGTTACTTCCCCCGGATGAAATCCTCCACCATATTGCGCGCTTCGTCGTCTGTGTACTGCACGGGAGGGGTTTTCATGAAGTAGGCGGCAGGACCCGGCAGCGTCCCGCTCATTCCTCTGTCCAAGCCCAGCTTACAGCACCGCACAGCGTCAATGACTACGCCGGCCGAATTGGGTGAGTCCCAGACTTCCAGTTTGAGCTCAATGTTGAGAGGCACGTCACCGAAGCTCCGTCCCTCCAGGCGGATGTGCGCCCACTTGCGGTCGGTCAGCCAGGAGATATAGTCACTGGGGCCTATGTGGATGTTGTCTGCCCCAATATCATAGTCCAGCTGCGAGGTCACGGCACCGGTCTTGGAAATCTTCTTCGACTGGAGGCGAGAGCGCTCCAGCATGTTCCAGAAGTCCATGTTTCCACCGACGTTCAACTGGCTGGTGCGCTCCAGGATGACACCCCGGTCACGGAACAGCCTGGTCAACACGCGATGGACTATGGTGGCCCCTACCTGGGATTTTATGTCGTCGCCGATCATGGGCAGCTTGTGCTCGTTGAACCGGTTCTGCCAGTATTCCTCGCGACCGATGAAGACCGGAATGCAGTTGACGAAACCGCATCCCGCAGCCAGGACCTGTTCCACATACCATTTCGTGGCCATCTCGCTGCCCACCGGCAGGTAGTTGACCACCACATCAGTCTTGGTTTCCTGCAAGATGCTCACGATGTCTGCTGTCTTGCCGGGAGCCTTAGTGATGATCTGCTTGAGGTACTTGCCCAGGCCATCGTGAGTCATTCCGCGGTGGACAGGAACTCCCAGATTGGGCACCTCGCAAAATCGATATGTGTTGTTCGGAGAGGTGTAGATCGCTTCGGAGAGGTCCTTGCCTACCTTGTTGGCATCTATGTCGAAGGCTGCGGTGAACTCGATGTCTCGTATGTGGTATCCCCCGAGGTTCACGTGCATTAAGCCGGGGATCTTGTCCTTCTGCTTGGCCTCTTTGTAGTAAAAGACCCCTTGCACAAACGCCGAGGCGCAGTTACCCACGCCAATGACAGCTACTCGGACCTTCTTGTCCTCTTTGGGCGTCTTCTTGCTCTTTTCTTTCTGATCCTTCTCGTCTTCCAATTTAGCTTGCACCTCCTACCTCATGTGCTGGCTCTTCCCGAGAACTCAGTCTCACACGTCTGGTGCCATTCGTCTTCGCTATGCACATCTAATAATAGTACGCCAAAGATGGTGGTGTGTCAAGAATCCGTATTCACTTCGGTAACATTTTCATTTGGCTGGACACGGAATGTAGGAAGCCCGCATCGGGAGCTGCTGTCAGCGTCAATACGGAAGCGGGAGATGGGAGCACCCGTCGGGGACACTGCCGACTATGACTTGTGCTGCTGACCCAGAAGCGATTAGATTACGGCATCGTCGAATCCAGGGAGCGTGGCTGTCTGGCCAGGCAGGTAGAGACGGGGCGGTGTGGTCATCAGTCATCGCCAGCATGGTCGCGCTTCGTTGGGAGCCCAGCCTTCCACGGATCGGGCAGGAGCCCCGGTGCCTCTGGCTGATGGGTAACAGCGCGGAGTGGGCGAGCTGTGCATCTGCTTGTCGCTCGACGGCGTCCGAATCGAGAGGTGTGACTTCCTTGGTCAAGGGCGTGGTCTTTGACGTAAAGCGGTTCGCCATCCACGACGGGCCGGGCATTCGCACCACCGTCTTCCTCAAGGGATGTCCGCTAGAATGCTGGTGGTGCCACAACCCCGAAGGCCAGGCTGGGGAGCCGGAGTTGGTGATCCACGGAAGTCGGTGCATCGGGTGCGGCGCCTGCGTGGACGCTTGCCCCGAGGGCGCCATCTCCCTGAACGATACCCTCACGGTTACTGATAGGAGGCTGTGCACCGTATGTGGCGCCTGCGTCGAGATCTGCTACGCTGAGGCGCGCGAGGTGGCCGGCAGGGAAATGACGATCGGCGAGGTGATGGCTGAGATAGAACGTGACAGGGCCTTCTACGACGAGTCCTCTGGCGGAGTTACCTTCTCGGGCGGAGAGCCGCTACTACAGCAGGAGTTTCTGCTTGCGGTCCTCGAGGCCTGCGCAGACAGGGGCATCGACGCTGCTGTGGACACGTGCGGCTTCTGTGCCTGGGAGAAGCTGGACGCTGCTCGCAACTACGCCGGTTTGTTCCTGTATGATCTGAAACTAGTCGACGAGACCAGACATAGGGAGCTGACCGGCGTTTCCAACCAGCTGATCCTGGAGAACCTGAAGGCGCTCTCACGGACAGGTCACACGATCATCCTTCGGGTGCCGGTGATCCCTGGGGCCAATGACGACGCTGAGGAGGTCCGCCGGATCGGTGAGTTTGCCGCGGACCTGCCGGCTCTGCAGCGCATAGACCTCTTGCCCTACCACGACACATCTCTTGAGAAGTACAGACGGTTGGACAGGATCTATCCGCTGACTGGGGTGCGCCGCCCTTCCGTTGAACGTATGGACGAAGTGGCGGAGACCCTCCGCGGCTTGGGCTTGACGGTGAAGATAGGAGGCTGATGCTATGCCCATCAGCGAGCGGGTTGCTCGGCTGAGGCAGCAAAGCCAGGAGGCCATACCCACCTTGTCCTCCGAGCGAGCGGAGCTCATCACCGAGTTCTACCAGCAGCAGCTGGGGCCGGTCTCGGCGCCAACGCGCCGCGCCCTGGCTTTCAAGCACTTGATGGAACACAAGACGATCTGTATCGGGGACGGCGAACTGATCGTGGGAGAGAAAGGCCCGGCGCCAAAAGCAGCACCAACCTATCCGGAAATCTGCTGTCACAGCCTGGAAGACCTAGACATCCTGCATTCCAGAGAGCACGTATCCTTTGCGGTCAGCCCCCAAGTACGGGAGGTTTACGAACACACGATCATCCCCTTCTGGAGGGGCAAGACGATTCGCGAACTCATCTTTCGGGAAATGGCCCCGGAGTGGAAATCCGCTTACGACGCCGGCGTGTTCACCGAGTTCATGGAACAGCGCTCTCCAGGACATACCGCCCTGGACGGCAAGATCTATGCTGGCGGCATGGAAGACTTCAAGCGAGGGATCGAGCGAAGCCTGGAAGCTCTCGACTTGGGGAACGATGAGGACGCCTACGACAAGCAAGAGCAACTGAGGGCCATGTACATCTGCGCCGACGCCTTGGTTCGATTCGCGCAGCGTCACGCGGCGAAGGCTCGAGAGCTGTCCCGGCAGGAGACGGATCCGCTGAGAAAGGCCGAATTGGAGCGCATAGCCGAGATCTGCCTTCGTGTGCCAGCGCGCGCTCCAACTGACTTCTGGGAGGCGTTGCAGCACTACTGGTTTTTCCATCTCGGCGTAACGACGGAACTGAACCCGTGGGATGCCTTCTCGCCCGGCAGATTGGACCAGCATCTCTACCTCTTCTACTGGAAGGGTATGGAACTGGGAACGCTCAGCCGCGGGCAGGCCGAAGAACTGCTGCAGTGTCTATGGATCAAGTTTAACAATCAGCCGGCCCCACCTAAGGTCGGAGTCACTGCGGCTGAGAGTAACACGTACAATGATTTTGCCCAGATCAATCTGGGAGGTCTGAGGGAAGATGGCTCAGATGGGGTGAACGACGTCTCCTACCTGATCTTGGACGTGGTGGAGCAGATGCGGCTGTTGCAGCCTAGCTGTTCGGTTCACGTCAGCGAGAAGAGCCCGGACAGGTTCTTGAAACGGGCGGCCGAGGTCATTCGCACGGGCTTCGGCCAGCCATCGGTGTTCAACAGCGATCTCGTCGTCCAGGAGATGGTCCGGGTCGGAAAAACCGTCGTCGACGCGCGGAATGGCGGTACCAGCGGTTGTGTGGAGACGGGTGCGTTTGGCAAGGAGAACTACAACCTGTCGGGCTATCTCAACATGCCCAAGGTGCTGGAGGTCACTTTTCACAACGGACTGGACCCGCGCACGGGTCAGAGGCTGAGTATCCAGACGGGGGATCCCGGCCAGTTTGACGGCTTCGAGGACTTGTTCGAGGCTTACGAGCGGCAGTTGAACCATTTCGTCGGCATCAAGGTTAGGGGTAACAACGTCATCGAGAGAATCTATGCAAAGTATCTTCCCGTCCCCTTCCTTTCGCTGTTGATCGATGACTGCATTGCCAGAGGCAAGGACTACCACGACGGAGGCGCCCGCTACAACACCACGTACATTCAAGGTGTGGGCCTGGGTACGATGGCGGACGCGCTGGCCGCTGTAAAACATCACGTGTACGACAATCGCACCCTGGCCATGGAGGAGCTGCTGGACGTGCTGGGAGCGGATTTCCAGGGGCGTGAGAGGCAGCGCCTGATGTTGTTGAACAAGACGCCGAAGTATGGGAACGACGACGATGATGCTGACGCAGTGATGACGTCGGTGTTCGATGCCTTCTATGATGCCATCGATGGGCTGAGGAACACGAGGGGTGGGAGATACCACGTCAACTTCCTCCCGACCACTGTTCACGTCTATTTCGGATCGGTGGTGGGGGCCACACCGGATGGGCGGAGGTCAGGAAGGCCATTGTCCGAGGGCGTATCTCCCGTGCAGGGAGCAGACCGGCAAGGCCCGACCGCCGTTTTCAAATCTGTGGCCAAGATGGATCACGTCCGTACGGGCGGCACGTTATTGAACCAGAAGTTCTCACCTCAGTTGCTGAAGGGCGAGGACAGTCTGGACAAGTTCTGCCAACTGATAAGGACCTACTTCAAGTTGGACGGCCACCATGTCCAGTTCAATGTCGTGGACGCGACCACGCTGCGCGCAGCTCAGGAGAACCCCGAGGAGCACCGGGACCTCATCGTGCGAGTGGCCGGCTACAGCGACTACTTCTGCGACCTGGGCAGGGCGCTGCAGGATGAGATCATCGCCCGCACGGAGCACCAGGACTACTGACGCGAGAGTCCAGCCAGCCCCAACGGCGAACGCATGCGCTGGAGGCCTTCTTCGGCCGCTTGTACTGTTGAGGGAGAATGGACCATTGTCTGCCGTCGTGGAGCTACCCCGCTGGTCACCGAGGAAGAGTGCCCCCGATTCCCCCCTGCGGATAGTGGAGAGCACAGGCCACGGGCGCTCCTGAACCGCCGCGAGGCCCCACCTGCTGGCGCGCACCCCGGTGTATGCTATAATTGCCTGCCATGAGGTGGGAGCGGCAGAACCTCAGATGTGTGGTTGTTGTCTTCTTGATTGCCCTCGCGGCGCGCCTCCTCCCCGCTCTTCTGACCATTGACCTGGGCATCGCCCTGGATGACATGTTCCAGTACGATGCACTGGCGGAGAGCATCCGGCTGGGGCAGGGCTTCACCTGGTACGGAGGCATACAGACAGCGGCGAGGGCTCCGCTCTATCCTCTGTTCCTGGCCGTCGTCTATACGTTGCTGGGCCACAGTTTCGCGGCGGCGAGGATCGTCCAGGCGCTCGTCGGATCCCTTCTGCCTCTCGTGATCTACGGTGTTGGCAGAAGGCTGATCAACGATAGGGTAGGGTTGATAGCCGCGTGGGCGGTGGCGTTGTATCCCATGTTCCTCCTCTACCCATTGGGTCTGGCCACGGAGAACCTCTTCTTCCTTTTCGTTCCCCTGGCGGTGCTCCTCCTCATCAAAGCCGCTGAGACCTCCAGTCGATTGTACTATCTGCTCTCAGGTGTCGTGCTCGGCCTGACCATCCTCACGCGCTCTGTGATCAGCGGATTCCTGGTACTCCTGCTGCCCTGGCTGTGGTGCTACGCTGACAGGAAGAGAGAGGCGATCAGGAACTGGATTCTGATACTGTTGCCGGTGATCGCCATCACGATTCCTTGGAGTATCAGAAACTCACTGCTGTATGGTGAGTTTGTGTTCGTGGAATCGAGCATGGGTTTCAACTTCTACCTTGGGTACCACCCGGAGGGAAGCGGTACTTTCGATTCTGATATCGCCGTCGAGTTCCTCCAACGCCTGGGTGCCTTCGATGCGCCCGACCTGGGGACTGAGAAGGCGACGAATGATGAGGGGATGCGGGAGGGCCTGCGGTTCATCAGGGAGGATCCGGCTCGAGCGGTTTGGTTGATGCTGAGTAAGCTGTCGCATTTCCTCCGGCTGGATAAGAGGGTGCTACTGTACTTCTATTCCAACAACTTCCTGGGAGAGCTGCCGCCCCTCATTCTGGCCCTCATCTTCCTGGTGATCTGCCTACCCTGGGTCGCGGTATTGCTACTGAGTGTTCCAGGCATGGTGTTGGGGGGGCTGACCAGAGACAAGGTGTTGGTCTATCTTCTCTTGGTCTATCTTGCGGGTATTCATATGCTGATCATGGCGGAGCCTCGCTTCCATCTCGTCATGGTGCCCTTGCTGGCCGTCTTCGCCGCTCAAGGGGTGATCTCTCTGTCTCGGGTGGCATCCGACTTGAACTCCGCCGACCAGAGGCTGAGGCGCGAGACCAGGTGGCGGGTCGCCTTGAGCTTGCTGATCGTTGCGGTACTACTGATCAACTGGGCTTACGAACTGGGCACAGACATGGACAAGCTGCGGTTACTGTTCTCTTCGGGGGGGAACCTGGCTCGTTTTACGTATTGAGTTCCGTGTCCTGCCGAAGGTGGCGGGCGACGGGAGGTGAGGGTGATGAAGAAGAAGTCCGACTCGAGGGCGGCGATAATCCTGATCAGTTCCACACTGCTTCTGGTCATCAGACACTATCACACAATCCTTGGCGACGAGACCATCTCCTCCTTCGTGTTCTACTTCCTGATGCCGCTGGGCATCATCATCTTCGTCTTGAGGGAGGACCCTCGAGACTTCGGATTGAGGCTGGGGAACGGGAGGAAGGGCGCGCTGTTCTCCCTGCTGGGGATCGCCCTGATGGGTGTGGTCATCGTGGGTCTGGCGCAGGTGACGGAGTTCCAGCAGTACTATGGCCTTGCGGCTTTTCGAGACCCGGACTCGCGGGGCCTGATGGAGTTGGCCCTGCGCATGGGCGTCTACATGTTCAGTTGGGAATTCATGTTCAGAGGCTTCTTGCTCTTTGGTCTGAAGGACCGCCTGGGGCCTCTGGCGATCTGGATACAAGCCATTCCCTTCGCCATCATGCACTTGGGCAAGCCTGAGCTGGAGACGCTGAGCACGATATTCGGCGGAGCGGCTTTTGGGTACGTAGATCTGGAGAGCAGGTCCGTCCTGCCCTCGGTGCTGATCCATTGGGCCATCTACATGATGATGGTGCTGGCTGCTTCCAGTGTGTAGCCAGGAGAGCTAATGGTAAGCGTGTCGTGGGTCTTGACCTGGAGAGAGTCTCCCCGATTGTTGGGGATGGAGGAGTGTTGATGAGCTCCGTGGCTCGCGGAGTTTGTGGCGCAGCGACAGAGGAGAATAGCACGGGATTTGCCGCCAGCCACGGTTGCGACTTGACAAGCTGTGGAATATCTGTTATACTGTTGTCGCAACTGAGGAGCCAATACCTCGGTTTGCTTGACAGGGCTCCTCGGATGTGTTATACTTAGGAGCAGAAACGGACCTTAACAACCGAAGAGTGGTAGGAAGCATGCAAAGCTAGGGGCTCCAAACAGGTGAATTCTCTACGGAGGGTTTGATCCTGGCTCAGGATGAACGCTGGCGGCGTGCCTGATACATGCAAGTCGAACGGACCAACACGTCGCAATTGGTCAAGGGCTTTTAGCTCGCGACCAAGAGCTGTGTTGGTTAGTGGCGAACGGGTGAGTAGCACGTAGGTGACCTGCCCCGAAGTGGGGGACAACCACTGGAAACGGTGGCTAATACCCCATGTTGTCCGCCATTCAGTTGGCGGATGAAAGCTCCGGCGCTTCGGGATGGGCCTGCGGCCGATTAGCTAGTTGGTAGGGTAAAGGCCTACCAAGGCGATGATCGGTAGCTGGTCTGAGAGGATGATCAGCCACACTGGCACTGAGATACGGGCCAGACTCCTACGGGAGGCAGCAGTAAGGAATATTGCGCAATGGGGGAAACCCTGACGCAGCAACGCCGCGTGGGCGATGAAGGTCTTCGGATCGTAAAGCCCTTTTCTGGGGGATGAGAAAGGACAGTACCTCAGGAATAAGTCTCGGCTAACTACGTGCCAGCAGCCGCGGTAAAACGTAGGAGGCAAGCGTTATCCGGATTCACTGGGCGTAAAGGGCGTCTAGGCGGTGACTCAAGTTGGGCGTGAAATCTCCCGGCTCAACCGGGAGGGGCCGTTCAATACTGGGACACTTGAGGGCAGGAGAGGAAAGCGGAATTCCCGGTGTAGTGGTGGAATACTTAGATATCGGGAGGAACACCAGTGGCGAAGGCGGCTTTCTGGCCTGTACCTGACGCTGAAGCGCGAAAGCGTGGGTAGCAAACGGGATTAGATACCCCGGTAGTCCACGCCGTAAACGATGGATACTAGGTGTTGGTGGTTATTGACCCCATCAGTGCCGCAGTTAACGCGTTAAGTATCCCGCCTGGGGACTACGGCCGCAAGGCTAAAACTCAAAGGAATTGACGGGGGCCCGCACAAGCAGCGGAGCGTGTGGTTTAATTCGAGGCTACGCGAAGAACCTTACCTGGGCTTGACATGTTGGTGGTAGCGAAGTGAAAGCGGAGCGACCCTTCGGGGAGCCAACACAGGTGCTGCATGGCTGTCGTCAGCTCGTGCCGTGAGGTGTTAGGTTAAGTCCTGCAACGAGCGCAACCCTCGTCACTAGTTGTACTTCTCTAGTGAGACTGCCAGGGTATACCTGGAGGAAGGTGGGGATGACGTCAAGTCAGCATGGCCTTTATGTCCAGGGCTACACACACGCTACAATGGCCGGTACAACGGGTTGCCAAGCCGCGAGGCGGAGCTAATCCTTCAAAACCGGTCCTAGTTCGGATTGCAGTCTGCAACTCGACTGCATGAAGCTGGAGTTGCTAGTAACCGCAGGTCAGCCACACTGCGGTGAATACGTTCCCGGGCCTTGTACACACCGCCCGTCACGTCATGAAAGCTGGCAACACCTAAAGACGGTGGGCTAACTCGCAAGAGAGGCAGCTGTTTAGGGTGGGGCTGGTGATTGGGACGAAGTCGTAACAAGGTAGCCGTACCGGAAGGTGCGGCTGGATCACCTCCTTTCTAGGGAGACATCCCGGTCGAGAGACTGGGTAGTCCCAGGTCAATCTCAGGCCTACGGGTCTGAGACTCCCCAAAGCTTGCGCTTCCTGCCACTCCTCGGCGGTTAGGGTCCGTTGGTGCAGTAGGGGATATCGGGACAAGGGGGTTACCCATGGAGACAAAGTACCGTGCCCTGCGTACCATAGGCACCATCTTCAAGGTCCTCGGCTGGGTAATCCTGATTCTTGGTATCCTCAGTGCGTGTGGAGCCTCGGCGTCGATGTTACTGGGCGGGGCCACGTACATGGGACTGGGAGGACCGGGGGGAGGAGGCGACGCTGGGCTAGTGTATGGGTTGATCTTCGGCGTCGTCGTCTTCATAGTGATGATTGTCACTGTCGGTCTCTATGCCCTGATTTTGATTGCAGCTTCTGAGGGCATCCAGGTTTTCCTTGACATCGAGGAGAACACTAGGGAGATGGCTGGACGTCTGGCCCAGAGAGGGGCGGCTGCCCCTCCGCCACCTGCTAGCCGGTGATGTGACTCGCGCGGGCCATTAGCTCAGTTGGCTAGAGCACTCCTCTGATAAGGGAGAGGTCTCTGGTTCAAGTCCAGAATGGCCCACTGTGTTGATTGTGGGCCCTGGTCCCGGAGGGCTGGGGCCTCGTTCTTTGGGTGGCTGCGGAGAGAGGTGGATCCCGTCGCCTGGACCCGGGGCGATTAAGGCTCCGAAGGCGTGGTTGCGGTCGATTGACCGCGCAAGGGATCCGACCCGGTTGATTCGAGACACCCCCGTCGACAGACTGGGGTGTTGGAGCGAGTTGACCTCTCGCAGCAGCAGTGGTATAGTTATAGAGATAGACGGCAGGGGGCTGTAGCTCAGTTCGGGAGAGCACCTCCTTTGCACGGAGGGGGTCAGGGGTTCAAGTCCCCTCAGCTCCACCAGCGATGTATCGAAAAGGCTGATCGACCGAGAGTCGAGCCGCGGATGCGAGCCGTCAGTCGCAGGTTTAACAATCTCGTGCTTGACAAACGTGTGAGAATCCTGTATACTGAGTGATAGCATTGAAACAGTGTAGAGGATATATGCAAGTCAAGAGCGCAAGAGAGACGTAGTAGAAGGGACCCCAAATCCCGGGGAGTATTCTGCGGCCTGGGGAGTGTCCCGGGCCGTTTTGTGTGTCACAAGACACTTGATTAGCACCTTAACAACTGAACAGAATGCGAGAGATTCAATTCCGCCGATCGCATGATTAAGCTACTAAGGGCGGACGGTGGATGCCTAGGCATCAAGGGCCGACGAAGGGCGTGGTAGGCTGCGATAAGCCTCGGGGAGCCGTCAAGCTGGCTTTGATCCGGGGATGCCCGAATGGGGAAACCTACCCAGGGTAACGCTTGGGTACCCCCAGCTGAATATATAGGCTGGTGGGGGGGAACCGAGGGAACTGAAACATCTCAGTACCTCGAGGAAAGGAGATAATTCCCTGAGTAGTGGCGAGCGAAAGGGGAATAGCCCAAACCTATCTTGTGTCAAGGCTGTGGCCGTTGCAAGATGGGGGTTGTAAGGCTCAGCGGGGTCTCCACAGAGACCCAAAGGAGTAAGAAATCTGGTTCCTAGTGGAAGGATACTGGAAAGGTCCACCATAGAGAGTGATAGTCTCGTACGCGAAAGGGATCGGACTCCTGCTGATGACCTTGAGTACCACGGGGCACGCTAATCCTGTGGGAAGCCGGGAAGCCCACTTCCCAAGGCTAAATACCCTTGATGACCGATAGTGGACAAGTACCGTGAGGGAAAGGTGAAAAGAACGCCGGTGAGGCGAGTGAAATAGAACCTGAAACCGTCTGCTTACAAGCGGTGGGAGGGCTATGTCCCGTATGGGGCAGGCCTGACCGCGTGCCTTTTGGAGAATGAACCGGCGAGTTACTCTCTGTGGCGAGGTTAAGGGAGTTATACCCGGAGCCGTAGCGAAAGCGAGTCTGAACAGGGCGCAATAGTCGCAGGGAGTAGACCCGAAACCAGGTGAGCTACCCATGGCCAGGGTGAAGCGATAGTAATGCATCGTGGAGGCCCGAACCCA
>Ga0307379_10005503_pt1 | contig 17624 bp, 12 predicted proteins | sample UN2MG_FD_202237 | JGI IMG/M metagenome (GOLD analysis project Ga0307379, IMG submission 202237) | Soil microbial communities from Risofladan, Vaasa, Finland - UN-2 | ecosystem: Environmental > Terrestrial > Soil > Coastal area > Acid sulfate soil | place: Finland: Risofladan, Vaasa | collected... | reverse complement strand
GGCGGTAGGAGGACGAGATAATTGTTTTTTACTTTCCGCAGCAAGAACTAATTAGAACTGGCACCCCACTTTTGTAAGCATTCTGGAAATTGAAGAAATTATTATAATACTATGCGTAGAAACCTTAATTTTGACCTTAACTTCTAAAATAGCAAATCTGAAGGATATCATATTGTTCAATATCCCAACGATTTTAATCACTTTGTTTTTAATAGCGGGTATATATTTTGTTTTTTCGCCTGCTATGACCTACGACTTTGTTTATTATGATGAACAATTGCAAATAATATCTAATCCATTAGCAAAAAGTCTTCAATGGCAGAACATAGTGGATATATTTTCAAGTTTCTGCATTTGTAGTTATTATCCTATACGTTTATTATCGTTTGCTATAGATTATCATTTTTGGGGTAATAATCCAAAAGGTTATCATATTACAAATATTGTGATTCACACAATAAATGTTGTATTATTATTTTATCTTCTGGTACGCCTCTCAAAACTACAACAGACACATTCTCTATCTAATCTTAGACAATCCCATTATAATAATATGTTTCTGGTAGTTATTTTTGGGGCTATCCTTGTATTTGCAATTCATCCGGTCGTTGTGGAGCCTGTCGTTTGGATTGGGGGTCGGGAAGAACTTTTGATGATGTTGTTTGCTTTTGGGGCTATGCATTCTTGGCTTTCGCAACACAACAATCGCTTCAAACCATTCACTTATTCTATCACTTTTATGTTTTGTGTTCTATCTTGTTTGAGTAGCATATTCGGATGTCTTATTCCAAGCGTTTTGTTGGCTTTTGAAATAATTTTTAGAAAAAACCAATCTTTAACACGCATTTTTTTGAAAATACTGCCAATGTTTTTTATTGGAGGCATCTCAATTGTTTTGAAAGAGATAGGGTATATAATTTTTGCAAATTCTAACCTACAAATTCCTTCCGAAACAAGCATAAATAATACAAATTCTGTAGCGGAACAAGCAGTATCTTCAATTTTCATACAAAGAATTTTGATAGTATTTAGTACATATTGGTTGAACTTGAAAACATTAATTTGGCCAACGAAATTGACTCTTATTTATAATAAATTTATTCCTGAGAATATTTATTCAACAGAAGTTATAATGGGATTACTTGGGATTATTTTCATTTTCGTCTATGCTTATCTTGTTAGAAAAAATAAGATACAGTTATTTGGGATTTTTTGGTTTATAATAGGACTACTGCCTAGTTCTCAGATTGTGCCCAACCACATTCCTCGTGCCGATCGTTTTTTGTACTTTTCTGTAGCTGGGTTAACAATGATTTTTTCACCTATGTTTGCAAGCCTTAACCGTTTATACGGCAAGATTGTTTTTGTCATATTTATTTTTATCCTATGTGCTCTAGGTCTGTTAACTGGGAGGCAAATTACGACTTGGTATGATAGTATAAGTGTTTTTAAACATTGTTTGAACATAAATAAAAACGATTATACAGCTTTTTGTAATCTCGGTTTATACCTTCACGATTTCGGAGATATCTCCCAAGCAGAAAAATATATTAAAACGGCAATACGGTTAAAGCCAGATTCAGATTCTGCCTATAATACTTTGGGAAAGATTTTATATAGGAAAAAAGATTATTACAAAAGCATAGAGGCCTTTCTTAGGGCATTGGATTTATCTCCCGAAGATACTCAGATTCGAACCCGCTTATCAATGGTCTTAACAGAAACGGGGAATTATAAAGAAGCATTAAGGCATCTCCAAGAAGCTTTAAGTATTGATCCAAACAATTCAAATGTTCACGATTGTATGGGGGCAGTTTTTGTTGAACGTAAAGATTATGAAAAAGCTATACATCATTTTCAAAAAGCAACTAAATTAGACCCCCATAATCATAGCGCACATCATAATCTTGCTTATGCCTTAGCAAAGCAAGAAACTATCGTCGAAAAGGGCGAAGAAACAACTAAATAAATTTAGTTTATGGTCATTTTAAAATTAAGCCTGCATCTGTCTTTTATATGATACAAAAAAGAAATAATTTTTAGTTGCCTATTTGAAGATTATATAGGGATCTTTAAATGTGAGGTACTACCAAATATGAAAATATCACTTATTTTTAATCCATTTTCTTATAAGTTGCACGAGGAAAATCTGCGAATTGTTCAGCGATATTTCGGACTTTTTCCGCCACTGTCACTCACCTGGGTTGCGGCTATAGCAGAAAAAGCTGGACATGAGGTTGAGATTATTGATGCGAGGACTCTGCGTTTGACACCTCAGCAAGTTATAGCGAGCCTTAAACAGTCTAAGCCCGACATAGTCGGTTGCATGATGACGACATATATGTTTCGTGAGACACTTAAATGGATACAATATATCAAAGAAACGCTTCCAAAAGTTAAGGTTATGGTGGGGGGCTATAACTTACGTGTATATCCCAAAGAATCTGTAATGCCCGAAGAAATTGATTTTGGTTGTTATAATTCCGCCTATTATACCGTTCCCGGATTGTTAGCTGCACTGGAGAACAACACGAGTTTTGATGATGTTCCCGGCCTGATCTTTAAGCGAAATGGAAGCGTGATTCAGACTGATTATGGTGAAGATCCAGATTTCGACAACTACCCAAATCCTGCCAGGCATCTTTTACCAAATGAACTATATGCCGAATTTCCTACAGAACGGAAGAATTTTACCGTTATGGTAACAAGTAAAGGCTGTCCAAGAGGCTGTCTTTTTTGCGAAGCAGGCCAGACACGTTACAATCCTCGTAGTGTAAAGAGAGTTGTTGATGAAATACAAGAATGTTATGACATACACGGGATTCGTGAGATCGACATCTTCGATTACGAATTTCTTATTAACCGCAGGCGTGTTCTTGAAATTTGCAAAGAAATCCAGAGAAGGAAAATCGATATCTTATGGGCATGTAGAGCCAGAATCGACTCTGTGGATGATGAACTCTTGCGGGAAATGGCTGCTGCTGGTTGCGGGAGGATTTATTATGGTATCGAATCTGGGGACCAGGAGATGCTCGACCGGCTCAACAAAGGAATTACACTTGAACAGATTCGCGAATCGATATGGCTTACCAGAAAACATGGTATTCGTAGTTTAGGATTTTTCCTGATTGGTAGTCCTGGCGAAACATACCAGACAATCAACAAAACCCTTAAATTTGCAAATTCTCTGAAGCTTGATTATGTTCAGTTTTCCAAAACAACGGCCAAGCCGCTTACACAACTCTGGCGGGACTTGGTTCGCGATACCTCTTACGACTATTGGCGGGAGTACATTCTTGGTAATACAGAGGAAAAAGTTCTTCCTCGTCCATGGACCGAATTTTCAAACGATGAGATCGATGAGCTTGCCAGAAGGGCTTATATAAAGTATCACTCCAGGCCAGGATTTTTACTGAGGCACAGTTTGCAGGTGCGTTCGTGGTCCGAGTTCAAAAGGAAGTTTTTAGCATATTTAGAAATGGTTTTCAACCAAGAGAAAATTTCAACTGCGGACCCCTCTTTCAAGTGTTACGGTGAGGATAAAGGTAAGCTTAAGTGGTACAAAAAAGCTTCCAAGTGGAGTGCACCTTTTTAGTTTAGTCTGTAGTTAGCAAGGAATGATAGAATGCGAGTTACACTTGTTTATCGTGGGCGTTATCATATTCGTCAGGCACTAGAGCTTGAGACATTAGTGCCATTGCTCCGTTTACATGGACATAACGTAAAATTTGTTTACGATCCGGATACATTTGGTGTTACAGACAATGTTATTCAAGCACCGTGGTTAGCCCGCATTTTCTCCTCTCGGGAACAGATAGCAACAAACATTACAAAAAACGATCCGGAAGTAGTAATTTTCAGCGTCTTACCCAGTACTTACAAATGGTCTAAACAAGTGGCTATAATTGTCAAGGAACATATACCAGCTCCTATAGTATTTTTCGGACTGTTTCCATCACTGGTTCCTGAACGGGTAATGCAGGATGCTTTCGTAGATTATGTTATTCGGGGAGAAGCTGAAAATATTATAACTTCTCTCTTGGAGGCGATTTCTGATAATAAAAAACCTTCTGAAACAGGGAATCTCTGGTATCGCCAGGGAGACAAGGTTCAATACACATATCAAGCTCCATTTGTAAATCTTGACACATTGCCAGTCCCCGACAAAGAATTATTTTATCCGTATGTATCACATTCCTACAGCTATACAACTTTTGTCAGCCGCGGTTGCAGTTACAATTGCACTTATTGCGAAGAAACTTGTATGAAGAGAATTTTTGGTCCGAAATACTTTCGCCGCAAAAGTGTGGATACAGTTATTAAAGAACTGACCATAGCGAAGAAACGCTATGGTTTTAGAGAGGTCATCTTCAAAGATTCCTATTTGTCTGGGAATAAAAAATGGCTGACTGAATTAATGAGGCAGTACTGTGAAGACATTTGTGTTCCATTTAAGTGTTTTTGTACAACACATGGGTTTGATGAAGAAACAGCAAAATTGCTCAAAGGGGGGGGATGTTACTGTGTTGAATTTGGACTCCAAACATGGAACGAAAATATCCGACAGGATATTCTAAGACGCAAAGAGAATAACAAAGATGTTTGTTATGCACTTGAATGCTGTGCGAAGCACAAGCTCTGGTACGATGTTGATCACATGTTTAACCTTCCATATGAAACTCGGCAGGATCACATTGATGGGGCATTTTGTTACCACAAATTACGCTATCTTAATCGCGTAAAAGTTCATCATTTACTCTATTATCCCACTGCTGAAATCGTGAGCCATGGCATAGCCAGTAAAAAGCTGACAATTGATGCTCAAGAAAATTTGGTGGATGGATATGAAAGTGACTTCTATGACCAACAAGACAATAATAACGAAGATAGGATATTAGTTTCTGCATATGGTACTCTCTATAAAATTTTGCCAATTATGCCGGATTCCCTATTACACTGGTTTACAAAACGCAATCACATAAAGCTGCTTCGGCGAATACCATCACCTATTTTGGCCATTTTACAAACCTTGGTAGCAGTGCGAGGTAAAGACCTTAGATTCAAAGCATATCTATGTTTTTACCCAAGAAAGGTTGTTGCTTCTTTCAAAAGAAGTTTGGGACAGTACTTGCTTAACTTATTCTCTATAAAAAATCGAACCATCAAGAAAGTTACTACAGATGAAAACTATTAATAAAAATATCAAGAAATTATTTAAATACTACCTACACTCACGTGGTGCTAAGATATTTGTACACCTTGCAATGTCACTTGTGATACTAGTGGCTATTTACTTCTATAAAAAAATTGATATTGGTACGCTTAGAGCAGAATTGGAAAAAATCAACGGAACAGTTCTTCTGATAACCATTATTTTCTCTGCTGCAATTCATATTTTCATTGGGGCACACAAATTATGGCGAATCATGTGTGCTATGGGTATTGATATAACTTATAGTGAAGCATTAAAAGTAAGGCTAGGAGCAGGTCCTCTTCGTCTCCTTGCCCCACTTGATGCAGGCGAACTGGTCAATATTTTATATTTCTGTCGCCATAAGAATATGCCATTGGGCCGTGCCTCAGGTGCAATGGTTCTTGACAAAGGGCTAAATTTGATTGGTATTACCTACTGGCTCTTGTTAGGACTGATTTTGTTACCAGGCCTGAGTTCATTGAAACAAATACTACTTGTTGCTATTTTAGGAGCCTCTTACATTGCATTTTTCTTCTGTATACCGTTACATAATTTAGTTGTTCACATTACCACTCGTCTACATCCCAAAATTGGCCGATTTACAGAAGGACTTCTGGCTCCGTTTAGAGAATTTTCACCTGCTAAGAAACTGTATTTCCTATTTTATGGTTTGTTTTTTAGCTTGAGGCCATTAGTTGTTTGTTTCCTTTTATTCTATGTCTATGGCATCAGCATGAAAACTGTCCAAATCTTGATTGGTGCTTCGGTTGCGATTATAGCCGGCCACATACCTGGTACATTGGTTGGAATAGGACCTCGGGAATGGGTCATTTCTGAAGTATTTTCCGGCGTTGCATCCACGGAAGTCATTCTAAGTGTTGGAATAATGATGACATTAACGGTTCATATTATTCCTATGATTTTAGGTATCCCATGGGTGCCTTGGCTTGTTAAGAGACTTGCGCTGAGTAATCAGGTGAGAGAACTTCGGCAAACTGCCATACTCCGAGATAAAGAACAGGTTGACTCAAGTGGTAATTCTACAGAAATCCAGAACTCAGAATCTACCTATAGCGTCCCTTCAATTAATTGCCAGTTATTGCAGCCAGAATTAGCGACATCCAAAATCAAGGAAGAACTGCTCCAAAAATCACCTCACTACAATAGCAATAAAGCAAACATCCAAGCGGGTGTGGTAGATTAGGGCATTATGGTTATTCTCGCATGGGAAATGAAATCGTTTAGAACAAACATATAAGGAATTATGTAAGGCAAAATGAATACTACAGATAATAAAACAATTCTTCTCATTAACCCACGGGCAACATATGTCGATGAGATTGCGCAGAAATGTTACCCTCCTATGAGTTTGCTATATCTTGCCTCGGCATTGCGTGAGCAAGGTTTCAATCCTGTTGTACTTGATGCCAATGCCTTTTGTATGACGGATGAGAAAATTGCCGTACAAGTACAGTCTCACAAACCATTGATAGTTGGACTATCGCTTTACTCTGAAATCCTTCACCAAGTTCGTGATATTACCAGATTTGTACGAGAAACATGTCCAACAACTCGCATTGTTCTTGGTGGGCCACATGCTACAGCAATTCCAAGAGAGACAATGGAACAGTTTTCTGAAATCGATTATGTTTTGAGCGGTGAGGCAGAAGAATCATTCCCTATGTTGTGTAGGGCTATAAAGAACAGAAATATCCTGACACAAATTCCGGGGGTCTTTTATCGTGATGGAGATAAAATACTTGAAGGATTACCCGCAAAGTTACCATCTATTGATAAAATACCGGCACCTGCCAGAGACTTAGTAGCGAGGGCATATGAAGAAAAACGCTATTATACGATAATGGTACGGCAACGTCCCGTAGACACTCTGTTTACCAGCAGAGGATGCCCATTTCGTTGTGGTTTCTGCTATAATTTTAGATTTAAATATCGTGGGCGAAGCCCTGAAGATGTAGTAGATGAATTGGTTCGTATTCGGGATCGAGGAATTCGCGATGTTGAAATATGTGACGATACTTTTACTGCAATTCGACCACGTGCGATCAAAATATTTGATTTAATTATCAAGGAAAAACTTGATATTTCCTTCCGGATTAAAAGCCGTGTTGATGTGTTCACAGACGAATTAGCCGAAAAAGCATCCAAGGCCGGTGTTTATCTTGTGGCATTCGGTATGGAATCAGGTTCTCAACGTATATTAGATGCCATGAACAAAAAAACAACTGTGGCCCAGAATGCTCGTGCTTGTGAATTAACTCGAAAATACCGAATGCTATGCCATTCAAGTTGGGTGATAGGGTATCCAGGTGAAACACAAGAAACAATTACTGAGACATTTGAATTTATTCGAAAAAATCATCCGGCAACCGTCAATATAGCAGTGCTTCGACCGTATCCTAAAACCTTGGCATATGAAATAGCCTATGAAAGCGGAGATTTAATTGGCGAATGGTATCCCGATTCTAAAGAAATGCCATGGGTACGTCTGCCATGGATAAGAAAGAAGATGGAACTTGATGATTTGTGTAGAAAGTTGATGCGAAGAATTTATTTTACTCCCTACTATATGAGTTCCTTTGCAAGTCGTATTGTTCGTAATGCAAATTGGATTCTTGCTAAATATGCGATCCAAGAAACAAGAAAAGTCATTAATACTAAACACACTGATTAAGCATATCCCATAAGAATTGCGGATTTATTGAGTGTTTGCTGGATTAATTTTAAGAAATTTATCGAGATGACAGATGAAAATTGGTGCAATGAGAAAATTCGATACCTGGTTAGGAGTGCCCCTATGTTTTTTTCTAACCTTTGTCCGCATGCTTGTAGATAAATTTCGCCCAGTGAACTTGGGACAAGTGCAAAAAATTCTATTTGTTAAGCCTGCTGAACAGGGAGCTACTGTCTTAGCTTATCCTGCTATTATAAAGGCTATAGAAAAAGTTGGACGTGAGAATGTGTATTTTATTGTTTTCGAAAAGAATCGCCCCATCTTGGATGTTATGAATGTCGTACCAAATGAGAATATTATCACGGTACCAACACAAAATATGCTAAGTGTTTTAAGCGGTTTCTTACGGGCTATTTTACGAATACGAAAGGAAAAAATAGACACGGCTATCGATTTTGAATTTTTCGCAAGAACATCAGCTATTATATGCTATTTAAGTGGTGCAAAACGGCGTGTTGGGCTACATTCCTTTGCTGGCGAAGCCCCGTATCGTGGGAACCTTATGACGCATCCAATACTTTATAATTGTCATATTCATACCCTTGACATTTTTCGAATACTTATTGAATCAATAGACGCGCCCGTTCAAAAGCTTCCCGGCCTTCACATCTTACGGAAATCTGAGCAAGAGAACAGTTTGCCACAGTTTTGTCCCTGCCAAGAAGATATCACTGGAATCAAGGAGGTGCTTTATAGAAAAATTGGACAGAACAAGATTCCGCCCATTATCGTTCTTAACGCCAATGCAAGCGACCTTTTGCCTTTACGATGTTGGCCAAGCCAAAACTATATTGAACTTGCTCGGAAATTGCTCGATAAATATCCGGAAGTCTATATTATCTTTAGTGGGGCACCAAAAGAAACTTTCGCTGCACAACAGATTGCAGACCAAATTGGGTCCAACAGATGCATAGCTCTTGCAGGTGAGACTACATTCCGTCAGCTTATGACACTATATACGGTTGCCAATGTACTCGTAACAAATGATAGTGGGCCGGCACATTTTGCCTCTCTTACTTCAATTCACATAATCGTGCTGTTCGGTCCTGAAACACATATTCTATTTGCTCCAAAATCACCTAGGGCTCACGTGATAGAGGCTGGTTTAGTATGCAGTCCATGTATGAGTGCATTTAATGGGCGATGTACAAAATGTCAGGATAATGTATGTATGCAAGCGATTACAGTTGATCATGTCTTTCAGGAAACGTGCAAAATTTATGAGTATTCATGCATAACTTCATATAAAGATAACATAAACTTGACACAAAGAATTTTTCTCCCCTACTACAATAAATCTATCGATAACTTAAAAATTACAAATGTTTCTGGTGCTAATATAGAATCTTACAAAAACGATTGATTTCCATATAGCAGGTTTCAAAAAGTATGTGTAAACATTTGCTAACGGCTATAATGCATTTAGGGTCACCAAAAATTTTTGTTGTGGGAGATTTTATGCTAGACATTTATGTCTATGGTAATGTATTAAGAATAAGTCCTGAGGCTCCAGTACCTATATTAAAGGTTGATAAAACTGAATATAGGCCTGGAGGAGCAGGTTCTGTAACAACCAATCTTGTAGCTTTAGGCGCATCCACTAATTGTCTCGGTGCTGTTGGTAACGACTCAAGCGGAGAATTATTAAGGAAACTCATATTGCAAATGGGAATTGAAGCTGACAACTTGTTTATAGTTAACGGGCTTACTACTATTACAAAGCAAAGAATAATCGGGATTGCGCAAAATCGTCATCACCAACAACTAGTAAGGATAGATCAAGAATACTTCCCAGGGTCATTTCAGTCAATACAAAAAAAAATATTTGATGCCTACAGAAGAGATATTGAACAAGTAGATATCGTTTGTTTACAAGATCACAACAAAGGATTATTTTCCTCCTCATTTTGTCCCCAACTGATAAAAATTGCAAAGACCGCTAACAAAAAAATAATTATTGATCCCGCGTTGATTTCAGACTATTCAAGATATAAAGGTGCAACTTTAATCACACCAAATCGCAAGGAAGCTTCTTCGGCGGTAGGTTTTGATATTCAAACTTCCGATGATGTTATCCAAGCCGCAGAAAAACTCATAGATGAACAGGAACTTGAAGCTGTACTCATTACATTGGATCGAGATGGTGCTTACCTTAAAACACAGAACACAAATAAATTTATTTTAGCCAATGTTCGTGATGTTTATGATATTACTGGAGCGGGTGACATGATCTTGGCGGTATTTGCATTAGCAGTAGCTAGCGGCTATGATTATGAAATAGCAGCTGATTTAGCTGTTGTTGCCAGTGGAGTTGAGGTTGGAAAGTTTGGGAGTCAACCCGTGAGTCCTTATGAAATTATCGAAGCAATTTTTGTTAATAATGATGATACCAATAGTAAACTGTGCTCAACCAACTTTATTGTTGATAGGGCTAAGTGGTACCACAATCAAAAGAAGAAAATTACTTTTGTGATTGGTTGCTTTGATGTTATTAACAATAGTTGTATCAAATTTTTGAAGTCTTGCAAGCGGCAAGGCGGTGTAGTTATCATAGGGCTAATAAGTGACAGAACCATTACAAAGAAAAACAACCTTAAGGGACTAGTGAATACTGAGGATGATAGGGCCGTTACCATAGCTGCATTTGAAATGGTAGATTGCGTTATAATCTTGGATACCGTTGAAATTCCTAGATTAATAAAGGAAATAAAACCAGATACATTAATAAACTTTGAAGAGCGATCTTCGTTTTCACATAGCTTATTGTAATTTACTCAGCATAAGCGAGGCACTTTATTTTTAATATTTGGCTCTCGCCTTGGCTATCAGATACTCGAATGATTATATCGTCTTTGGTTACACTAGGTTGTGCCGCAAAAAAAGTAATCTCGAAGACAAGGTCATTCTTATTTTGGTTATTAACGTTTAGAGGTGAAACAGTAATATTGGATGGTACATATTCAAATTCTGCTTTAATACTTTCATTTTTAGTGCAAGGGCACAAAGTTAATAAACAATGTTTTTGTTCACCACTGCTAATTTTGCCAAAAAACAAACACGATGGGTTGAAGTTAGTAAGGTTTCTAGTTTTTATCAAACATGGTATTTTAAATAATTCTTCAGTGCCATCATTTTCGATAATTAATATTATTTCATCCCGAATTTTCCCCCCATAACCTGGGGTAATCGTTTTTGCTGAAAGTTCATAAGCAACTTGGGATTTCTTCGAATATTTTTTTGTAGTCACTTCTATTATATTTTTTTCTGTTTTTATTTCTTTAAGTTTAAGTTTAGGAGTGTCAGGCCTACATACGACAAATTTGAATCCTACTTCTTGATTTGGGACAGCCACCAGAATATCCAACTCCTTTGGATAAATAATCACTGGTATTTGCTTTGCTTCACATAATATCTTCTTGTTGTTATTATCTTTGAAAAGTTTTATTAAATAATCTGTTTCTGGTTGTTTCCATGAAAGTATTTGATTGTTTTTATTTATTGTAACATACTGAGGTATTGCAGTAACGCCATACCTTTCAAAAGTTTTGCCTCCCCAATATGAGATATTTCCACCAGCACTATCCAGAAATACTGGATATTTGATAGAATGCCTTCTACAGATTTTCTTTACGTCAATAGGTTTTTCACCAGCAGCATGAACAGACAAGAAAATGCCCCCATTCGCTTCAAGCAATTTAGCTAATTTATTGCTTTGAGGTATGGAAGCAATACATGGGCCACAATGAATACTCCAAAATGCTAGAACGCATACTTTATTTGGTGGCCATAAAAGCTTACCAGACTGATCATCACCACAAGCTTCTACAAACAATTGGGGAGCGTCCTGCCCTAAAAAAGAATCTTGAAATGCAAATGTTTTTCGATCTTTTCTTGTTTTTTCCAACAAAATCAGCAGCATATTGGGGTCCAAGCCATATTTTTCATATGGATATGCAGCTATTATTGGTACAGTTGGTAATGTTACCATAATCGCCAAACAAATTACTATTCGCAATGATATCAACATAATAATATAATTTACCTGACATTACCCATTTACACGGTTAAAAAACATAATTTTCTCCGTACGATACCAATAATTCTACAACAATCTACCTGAACTGTCAAGAGTTTCCTTTTCTGGGGCAGTTTTCCTGCAAATTCATACGAAAGGCCAATTTTTTAGACCCATCTTTCTCCCAACACCTGATTTTGCACAGACCGCGACCGCTCGCACCTTCATAAATCCAAGTTTTTCAGCAATTCTTATCATTAACCATACCCAATGCCCGCAGGCTTCAATCGATGGATACGCTCAAGGATTTCCTGAAACAATCTTTTTGAAACCATCACCTCTGCCATCTGAAATATCACATAGCTTGAATGCTTGACAACCTTGGCACCGATTTTAATCAGTTTCACTTGTAGTGTTCTAAGCGACCAGTCCTTAATCTTCTTTGGTAAGGCCAAACGTCTCAGGAAATTGCCGAGGTTATAAGCCAGGGAAAATAATTGGAGCCGCACCTGATTATCAACGAAATCATGGCACGAAAGCTGTGTCCAATTTAAGGCGTATTTACCTTCCTTAATCCACTGCTCTGCTGTTCCACGCTTGTTGTAGAACTTCACTACATTACTGTGTTTCCAACGAAGATTTGTAACAATGAATCCTATTCTTGGAAACAATTCTCCTGCATGCCATTCAATCTTAGCAACCACTCTGCGATCTATACTCCAGCTGGCAGCCCTGTAACGAAAACTATGATACACAACAATCGGCTTATTCGGTGGACGGCCTACAGGTCGAGTCACTAGATGCGTAATATGGCCTTGGAGTATGTTATTGCCCTTCAGCCGTATCACATAGGAGTAATCTTCAGATTCAAGAAAACGATAAATTTCAGGATCTGCAAAGCCAGCATCCCCTCGGAAGAATCGATGGATGTCAGAGGATCGGTAACGAGAAATAATTGGTCCCAAAACGCTCTGCCAGTCATCGGCACTATGAACATTTCCATTACGAAGAGAAGCCTGCTCCATATCACCAAATTGGTTGAAACAAAATAATGGGTGATAACAGGTGCATTGAAAATATCCATTGTAAGCAGTGCCCTCCTGATTGCCATAGGTTGGACTGACAGAACTGTCCATATCAAGGATTATCTGCTTGAGCGGCTTTCGATGGCGAACTTTATCTACCCATTGACCTGACAGGTTTGTCAATAGATCCATATTCTTTGGCTGGGTCAGTATCTCTGTTTCAAATCTACCCATCAAACTTGTCGAAGCTGCCGTTCGTTCTTTGGCCCTTCCACCAACAACTTGACGCATAGCAGGGTCAACGGACATACGTTCTGCATCATTAGTGTCATCATAACCAGCCAGTCGACTGTAAACAGACTGACGCAGCAGTGCTAAAAGCCCATGCCGGGTATTCTTACCTGTTCGACTATCAGTAAGCTCTGATTCTATCATTGTCGTCAATCCGAGTACTTCATCCAACTCTCGATATGCTAACAAACCTGCATCGCTGGTAACTTTGGTTCCATGAAATTCAACCTTCAATTTTCGGTCAAAATCGAGCCTAAGAGCATCCTTTTTGCTTTCACCCATCGGGTTCTCCAGATCTGAACTCAAAAACTATCATAAACAGCATCTATAAGCTCTATACTATCAAATCAATATCAAATGCGCCACTTTTATATGGGAAATCCGGGTTTACTTTTCCGCAATGTTAAGTTTCTTAATTTCCGCATTTTAATGCTTTTGCCCACCAAAGACAAATAATTTCTTATAAAAACCTGCGTGAGAACTATTTCTGACAAATTAACCGAGGAATTTCTGAATTTCTTGCCCATCAATATCAAATGCCAGAAAATAGTGTCACATACGACGATAACTCTCCCATATGCTACCATTCAAAAATGTAAAGTGTTTTACCCTCCCAATTGTCCCTGCTAAATCCCCATATAACACCCGTTACAAACTCTTTATTTGTTTGTCAACCTGGGGCAACGGATGTCAATTTGCCGAAATTACCGGGTTTTTGGTGGCGGGACATTTTTGGAAAATTATGGCCCAAGTTTTTTAACATGGCACTTTTCACGATGTCCCGCGAGCAAGCATGGATTTGCTTCAAAAAAGCGGTATCTGAGTGCAAAATATAGAAGTTTGCAGATTTTCCATGCAAATATGCGATTCGAAAGCGACAACTTTATAAACCCCGCATCATTTGGGAGCTGTGAGGTAATAAAACTGAGGAAGGTAAACTGGAACAGAATTTTGCTTGTAGCAATATTGACATTGCTACTCTTTGAAATCGCAACACATTTAGCGTGTCAGAAAAAGCCCAATGAATCATTGTCGGACTTATCTTCCCAACACACATTATATCTGCCCACATTACCCATACAGTTTGTCCATGAAAACCCAGATTGTACAAACAAACTCTTAGATGCAATGAATCTTACAAATGTCCGCATAGGCAACACCAGTTGATTGAGATAGCTATCCAACCAGTCATCGCCAAAATCGAACCAGCAACCAAAGGCTTGGGCAACTTTCAAATCTAACGCTTTTATGGTAGCACTGCTTACATCCTGTATTACCTATTATAAACGTCATGTGGTCATGAAATGTTTTGGGATATAAGAGGTAAACATGAGGTAGTGTTTTTAGGTCATCATTCATGTTGAGTTGCGAGATATTTGTCAGAAATAGGTTTAGGGCTATAGAACCTCTGTGGTGTAATATCATCAAACCGTAAAACACCTACTCCCGATTTAGGCATAATCCTTATCCACCTATCATTCAATTCAGAGGTGGCGAATTCCCATGGTGTTTCTGGCGTAAAATCATGTTTATCTGCATGCAAGTCCTCTATATCTGAATGCCATAGCAAATATCCATTGGCATATAATTCAATTCTGTTGATTATATTTGCTATGGATTCGTTCACAAAAAAACCAAAATAGCATTCGTCAAGATCCCATAGGTTAATCATGGGATCGCGACTTTCATATTCAGAGTATCCTCCCCTTCCAACAATTGTGCGAATTGGTCTATTCCATACTCCCGCTCCGGACAATATTACACGTTTGGGATTATCTTCCCAAAAAGCATGGACAACTCCATTATTTGTAAAGGTTGTTCGCTTCATACCAGCACTAAAACCAGCGTCACATGTCCCAATATGAAGTTGCTTAAATTTTGCCATCGAGGCATTGCGACTTATTACCATTACTGCGCGATAATGTGGAGAATCGCCAATATCGACGTTGCCTCTTAACCGACAAATAAAAACCAGTGACCGCAGTGGCCTATATGCTTCTTGAAGAAAATGTATCCTAGACAACTTCTCACTGACAGACTCAAATGACTGAGAAATGAAATCCTGTAAAGTATCCCCCCATTTTGTAAAAAAGGCAGCTTGTTCAGCCTCTGATAATGGGATATTTAAATATTGGTGTCGTATCGCAAAACCATCTGGACTATCTAACAGAATCCTAATCCTCTCTCTGTCATAGATATCACATAAAGATATACCCTTGCCTTTCGCATGTTTTATAGCATTTTGTTTTTGAGTTATTGTAAGATTTACATTCGCAATAAAAATAAAGTTCTGTAAATCTTTACATTCTTCTTTAGCTCGCTTCAAGTCAGATTTAAACTTATTGATCGTTTTTTTGCGATTAGTATTATCATCGTTTGCAGAGTTAAGGAATCCAACGGCAAAAAATGCTATTTTGCCGTCATAGATTGCCTGTATATCTCGCCCTTTACTGACTGCAAAATAATGCATAGTGTGCAGGGCTCCCACTCGGCTTATAACGTACAGTCGGCAGTTGATGAAAAACATGGTCTAATTGTCAATAGTGACGTAGTTAGCGAGAATAGTGATATTCATCAATTTGCCGAACAGGTCGAACAGGCCAATGAGACATTAGATAAAAAGTGTCAGACAGCCTGTGCAGATGCCGGTTATTCCGGTATTGACGAACTTGAAAAGATTGATGAGCAAGGTATTAAAGTTGTTGTTCCTTCAAAGAAACAGGCACATAAAGAAAAAAAAGAAGGCCCTTTTGATAAATCGCATTTTAAATATGATCCTGTTGACGACTGTTACATTTGTCCCCAAGGTCATATCCTGAAGTACAATTTTACCAACACCATCAAAAGAGTGAAAACATATAGAGGTGGTTCCGCTTGCAGACGATGTCGCCATTTTGGCAAATGTACCAAATGCCACAGAGGAAGAGCGGTAACACGATCATTTAAAGCCGAACTGAAGCAGAAACTGGAAGCTCAGTATGAGGAACTTGAGTCTCAAAAGATATATGCACTTCGCAAGCAAAAGGTAGAACTTCCGTTTGGGCATATAAAACGAAACTTAAAAGTTGACAGCTTCCTTTTGCGAGGTTTGGATGGCGTCAAAGCCGAGGCTTCTGTTTTAGCCAGTTGCTTTAATATCTCGCGAATGATAAGTATTGTGGGTGTCGCTGGCTTAATTACTAAGCTTGGCAGTTGATAAATAGTATAGGAATTATAGTATCATAAAGAAAAGCCAATGTTTTGGCAGAAGTTCAGACAAAAAAACGAAGATGCATGCCGTTAACGAAAAAATCTTATAGTTTTGCGATAGTAGCTAAGAAAACAACAGTACTGTAATGCAATTGCGACACGGCCTGCTGTGTCGTGCGGTCAGGTATGTTAAGGATTGAGGAGGTAGCAAAAAAGTTAAACATTGTGATAGGAACAGTTGGAAGATGGCAAAAGGAAGGTTTGCTTAAAAGACACCGAATACACTCATGGGAATTTTTTGTTTGAACCACCAGCAAATTGGGATTATAAAAAACACAAACATTTCAAAAACAGCGCGCTTTTGAATGAAAATAGTCAACCAAATGACAAAGAGGTGCAGTATGAACAGTAATATAGGCACGCTGTGCGGATGCCTTACGGTACCTGCAACGCCATGATGTAACCTTACAATGCCACGATGTGAATCATTTTTGCCACCGAGAGCACCGAGGGCCACAGAGAAAAGAAATTCTTTGGTGAGATATGAATCTACGCCATACTATATATCACTATGATGTTGATTATAAAACTTCAGCAATTCTTTTTTTCTCTGTTCATCATAACGATTTGCCATTTCAACGTCAAAATCTGTAGAAAGTTTTTCTAAGCATATTTCTCGCACTGCGGTATCGACAAATGCTTTCCTTAACTCTTTATGGTTAGGACTATTATCTAATTTGACTCTTTCAAGATAATCCAACACTTTTTCATAAATGAAGTCATATATAATTTTCCCAATCCTAGTATTTATTTTTTCTATATCTGAGAATTTACCAACCTTCGCATCTTCATAATTCTCCACCCATTCATATAGACTAATCCCTCGTTGCGGACTCGTTTTATCTTTAAACAATATGGGTTCACCGCTGTCCGACCCTTCTGATAAAAAAAAGGTCGTCATTAATTCTGCAATAAACCTGGGCTCTTCTTTTTCTGGAGGGATTGTACTAAATTTTTCATCAAGTACTTTATGTATATATGGCAATTTTTCACACATTTGATGGTATTCATTTTTTCTATGTTGCTTTAAAATAATCTCTAAAGAAAGTCTCGTGGGAATATTCGCAATACTTTGTGAGCCCTTTATTGTTGCCGGTT